>Ga0116141_10001251_pt1 | contig 21554 bp, 20 predicted proteins | sample AD_UKC097_MetaG_FD_89744 | JGI IMG/M metagenome (GOLD analysis project Ga0116141, IMG submission 89744) | Active sludge microbial communities of municipal wastewater-treating anaerobic digesters from USA - AD_UKC097_MetaG | ecosystem: Engineered > Bioreactor > Anaerobic > Digestate | place: USA...
AAATGGGCATTGGGAACCTGATTAAGCTGGAGGTGTTGGGTGATCGTGACACGCTTCTGCCGGACCCGGTGGGCAGCCTGGAGGCGACGCAAGTTCTTGTGAAAGAAGGATTTACGGTGATGGCGTACACCAGCGACGATCCGGTGGTGGCGAAACGCCTGGCGGAAGCCGGGGCAACGGTGGTGATGCCCGCGGGTGCGCCCATCGGTTCGGGGCAGGGGATTCTCAATCCGAACAATATCCGGATCATCCTGGAACAGGCCACGACCCCCATTATTGTCGATGCGGGAGTGGGAACGGCTTCGGATGTTTCCCGCGCCATGGAATTGGGGGCGGATGCGGTTCTATTGAATACCGGTATAGCGGGTGCGAAGGATTCGGTACGCATGGCTCGCGCCATGAAACATGCCGCTATCGCGGGCCGGGAGGCCTATCTTGCCGGACGAATCCCGCGCAAGTTGTATGCAACCGCCAGCAGCCCCCTGCTGGATTTTTGAACGGATTATGCCGATTCCATCGGGGCACCTTGTCCTGAATTCTCAACCGAGGTGAACGCATCCATCGATGCCCAATTCGACCGAGCCTTTGCAAGCGGATTCCGCTTTGATTTGTCATTTGATTGTCGCCCAGCAACAACAGTATTCTCTTCAGAGAAACCAGAGAGTTCATTTTGTCGATGCGCTGCATCCCCTGGCGATTGCACCGCTTCGGGAATGGGATCGGACCCGTCGGGCGGAGGGGCGTCCACCAGCCCTGGAGGAATTCCTGGAGGCGTATTGGCTGGGATTCGGTTTCCTGATGTGGCTTGCGGGATTCGGAGAGTTCTTCAAGTGTGGGAAGTGCTATCAATGGATAGAGAAGAGAGATCTCGCAACCCATGCCGAGCGTTGTGCCCTGGCCGTAACTCAGCGGGAGAATGTTATTCCCGATCCGCCTGAAGAGATTTACTTGTGCCCGGATGAGGAATGCGGATTCTGGGACACGGAATACACGAAGATCCGTGCTCCGCACCGCTCCAAAGCACACGGAGGAACGCATATCAGCCAGTCATTTATCCTGGAAGACGACCCGGATGTCATCCTGGATCTTTGGATGCAACGGTATACCAGCGAAGTGCGCGACATTTTCCGCTGCGAACTGTGCGACACCACGATCAGCGATTCCGCCGCTGCCCTGGAGCATTTTCTGGAACGTCATACAACGCCCCTTGCACAGGATGATATCTGGGGGCGATTGATTGCTCCGAAAGATCGTGAGACCGAACAAATCCTGGCAGATGCCCTTTCCAGGAGGATTCAGAAACAGGGAATTGAAGAGCTGATAGTCGCTTTCTCTCCCTCTTTTCAGCGGATCTATCGGGATGTCATTGCACGTGGCAATCCCGCCGTGGCGAATGATGCGGATTTCTCCGGAATTTTGAGGTGGGCCAAACCGGCGCAATTGCTGATCGATGCGTATCAGGCGATGAGCCGCTCCCCCCAGTATGCCTTGGATGCCGGTCCCTCGTCCAAATCTGCGCCGGCTGTGCCGTTTCCGGGGAAAAAGTGTCCGATTCGTTCTCAGACCGGTCATACGTCTACGATGAAGATCCGGCTGTGCGATCTGATCCATCAGTTTTCAAGTTGAGCGCAATCGTGATTTATGTCATCGGTGACACTGTTTCACTCACCTGGTTGGTCGATGGATAGAATCGTTGTTCGCAGAAGTTCCGGACCTCGCGCGTAATAGGCGTGTCCCAGCGCGTCGAAGGTGAGAAGAACTCCACCGTGCCCAATTTTCGTTGCAGACCACGTGTCGGGATCGAATGAAAGCAATCCTGCTCCACTGTTCGTGTAGAGTGTTCCCGCAAATGAAGCGATGCCGGTAATCCCGCCTCCAGGCCCAGGGTCATTGCGAAGAACCTTGCCGATCTCAGAATCCACCTGGATCAATCGGTCGCCGCACGCGGCCAATACTGTCCCGTCCGGCAACAGGTGGAGATGATTCACGATCCCCGATCCCGGTACGGGGATAAGATCCGCTACCAGCCGTTTCTCTGCGCAATCCCAGGCGAACAGGTGTGCATCTCTTTCCGGTGAATCGACCCCTCCCCCGGCGATGATCCAGCTGCCGCCGAGAATCCGGTTCTTTTGAGTATCCGAAATCAGGCAGGCGATGCTCTGGTTTGGGATGATGTTGCGAAAAACTTCGATCCGATCGGTTTCCGGATCGTAGATCGATAAAGCGCCGCCGATCTTGCCATAGGCCGGAATACTGCCGATATACAATTTTTCATCCGGTCCGATGACCAGTCCGGGAGTGCGGTATTGCTCGTGCCCCAGTTCCCCCAACAGGCGCGGATTTACGCCCGGATTCCATTCTTTGCTCGTGTCGTAAACCGATAGGCGGGCATACGTATAGGACGCCATGTACATCAGGGAACCGCTGTTTGCGAAGGCGTACACCTCGCCGCTCTGTGGGGGGATGGGATTGCCGAGGTCGGTTGTGATTCCCGTTTGAATCTCGGTGCGGAAAATATGGTGCAAGTTATAGGAACTGCCGTAGACAGAACCGTCCGGCCCGGTGTGCAGCGCAAAGACGTCCTGCCCGTTTCCACCCGCACCGACCTCTGCCTGGCCCACTATTTTTCCTGTTGTGAGATCTACGGCCGCAAAAAGCCCCTCCTGATATGTGAAAGCAATTCCCTCCGAGGAGATATCTCTTGTGCCGGGAGGAAGCTGGATTGTCTCGATCCACTCTCCTTTCTCAAAATTCCATCTCCCTGCGGTTCCTGCCGCATTTACCCAGACAACGCCATCCGTTCCGATCATCGAGCTCCCCGGGCCGAAATCACGAATCATCTCATTCGTCCGTGTGTCAAATACGATGATTCGATTATCGAAAAGCAGGAGCGCGTAGAGATACGGTCCCTCCCGCAGGAGTTGATTGACAAACGAGTTCTCCAGGTATTGTTCGGGCAGCAATTTCGTTCGTTCGCCGGTTTGCGGATTGAAATGAACCAGCTGAGCATGGCTGGCGATCCCGCAATAGACGGTTCCGTTCGGTCCGGGTGCGGTTCCGCTCACGTAACATTCCGGCGGATTCATTGCACCGAAGTCCACCAATTCTCCTTTCTGAAGATCGAAACCGGCCAGCCGGCCACCGCCATAAGTGCCGCCCAGTATGTACCGATTGTCGATATTGACCAGATTGTAAAGCCAGACTTCCGTGGGAGCGGGCCTGCCAAGATTCTCAAGCGTCTTCTTCTCAAGGTGATACCGATACAGGCTTCCATCTGTTACGGTTCCGATATAGATCCACCCATCCGGTCCCTGCACGAGGCCATACGTACCTTGCGTATCGACGGGGACTCTCTCCAGGGTGTTCGACTTGAAATCGAAAATGAAAACCGGCGCATCTCCCCCGGCGGACCAGGTGCCGGTCACCAGAAGGGGATGACGATCCACGGGATCGCGAGCCACCACACTGCCCCAAAGTGTGTGGGCCACCACCGGCGTACCGAGTGAAACCTCTTTCAACAGGGGTTTTCGTTCGGAAACGACGATCTCGGCAATGAGGTGGGAGGAACTTATTGCCACGAGCAAGAAAAAGAAGAGGGATTTTTTTCGCATGGGGACTCTGCCTTTTCAACCGTGTGGGATGATTCCAACCATCCTGTTATTTCGACCGACGCACCTGTCATTTCGACCGAAGGGAGAAATCTCATCGAAGAATCGAGATTCCTCACATTCGTTCGGAATGACAGTTATCCTGTTCGCCCGGTCCCTGCAATTCGGCGGACTTCTTTTTCCGCGATCCCCATAGGATGTCAATTACTCCCCATAAGTAAGAACCGAGAATCAGAAAAACCGGCCCCTTCAAATCCCATACGCTGAAAGACCGGCGGATCTCCACTGTCCGCTCAACGAGGTCATCCGATGGAAGCAGAGGCGTGTTCTGAATGCTGGACAGCACAAAAGAACAAAGATCCACAAACAACCAGATAAACCCCACCAGGCAGCAGCAGAGGATGAGAATGCCTTTGAGGAATTCGCGTCGATAAATCTGTCCCAATCCCGGCGCGACCAGTGCGGAAAGAAGAAGTGGAGTCATGAAAGTCAGTCCTTCGTGTTTCATCCCGGTTTATTCGGAATGGTCCTCTGTGATCCTGAACGGCAGGTCCAACTCTCGACTGTGATCGAATCGCCCGCGCAAACGATGTTGAACGATCTCGAACAGACCGCGAACCCAGTTTTCATAATGATAGTGTTTTTCTGTTCGAACGCAGCTCCGCGCGGCTGATTCTTCCCGTTCACGGGGATGATTCAAGTAGTAAGCGATCTTTTCCGCCAGATCTTCCTCGCTGCAGAAGGTCGGGACTTCATCCGGAACGGAATAGAAATCGCTGAGATTAAGCAAGGGATCGCAGAGTTGAAATCCACCCGCCCGTGCGACATTGAATACGCGGTCGCTCGGTGTATGCGTATTCCCTGGCGCGTGAAGATTGAGATTGATCGCGCTGGAGGCATACAAATCGGGAAGAGAATTCGGTTCGATTCTGCCCTTCAGGTGCGGGAGCAGCGGGGATCGTGGATTCAATGAGGAAGCATCTCCCGCGAAGATCCACGGTTGGAATCTCACAATAGATTCCAGCAATCGCTGACGATAGAGATCCGAACTCATCCGGTTCGCCAGAAACAGCACAGCCCATCGCGCCTGGAGGGAAAGCGGCGGATCGAAGTTTTTGACAGCCCTGTCCACCATCTCACACAGTGTTGCCTGACGTTCGCAGCGAATCATGCCCCGGACCAATTCCTCGACAACCTCCCACAGCCCCGGATAGGCACGTTCCAGTTCTGTCTTCTTCGTCTGGAAGTCTTCCGGCGGGATGCTGGTGATTCCTCCCACAAAGGACAGCGGGACTTCAAGATCCGCTCTTTTCCTTCCGCTCCGGCTGAAATGGGCGACAATGGGAAGGAAATCTGTCTCCACGTGGGTGTATTGCTCAAGGACCCCACTCATTTCCGCCATCGGCAGGACCACCAGGTCGTAGCGACCGAATTTCCCCCAGGTGGGTAGCTCGTGATCCACCATATAGACCGCTCGTGGAATCGGCAGCTCGTCGAAGACCTCCGGAAGCAGGTATTCCGAGGAACCGAACATGATCGTGACCAGCAGATCCGGTTTCGTTTCCGCGATACGATGAAGAATGTGATGCTGGAATACCGACTTGTCCGGATACTGCGCGGTTTCCTCACAGATCTGTACCTCCAGGCCAAGCCGTTGCATGGCATCGGTGATGGATTTGAGTATCCAGCCGCCTGGCCGCCGGGGATAGAAATTCAGTCCCAACACCTTACGGATGCGAAAAAGATCATGGTCCTGATAATAACGTCGGATCTCCAACCGGCTGTTGGCGGTCTGGGATTGATGATGGGTGTTGTGAGAACTCCGTATGATCTCCGTTAAACCAGATAATGACGGAAATCCGGGTTGGTCTGCCAGTGCAGATCCTCCCGCAATCGTGTAGTAAACCTGTTCGGCAAGATGATGTTCCAGAAGGCAAGCGGGCAGTTGTTTCTGTATCTCAGGGCCGAGAAACCACAAGATCTGTTCCGATTCAAACAGGTTCCGGAAATCATACAGAGCCATGCCTGCAAACAGTGGGCTGAGCTCGTCCTGGATCACAACAATCCGTCGCGAGGGGTCCTGATCCAGATAATGCCGATTCGTGGCGATTGTAAGCCCCATACCTGCCTGATAGAGATAAAGAACTTGACCGCCCCAATCCCAGAATCTTGGGACCTGAATCATCAGTCGGTCAATCTCCCGTGCGACCGGCATATTGTTTCCATGGATGGGGATCCAGCCTTGAGGAGTGAGCATACGGCAGGCCATCCAGGGAAACTCGTCTTGTCGAACCTCAACCGGTCGGGATGGCTTGGCGGTGAAGAGTGGAGCCAGTTCGGGATGTGTTCTCTTCAGGAGGGCCAGGTTCTCCTGAAATCGCCCCTTCGGAAGACGCTCGAACGGAATCCACGGGCTTGTGTTCGTATGGCCTGGTCCGGCATCCATATCGGTTTGACTCCCAACCTCCGCATCGGTAACGGACTCCCTTGGAATGTGCTATCCTTGCATTGTGGCTGCAACGAATCTCACGCACGGGAGGACGGAACAATGAATCGCGCTATCCGAATTCTTTTCTCAATCGCATCGGTCTGTCTTCTGATTCTCACTGCAAACGATATCCAGGCGCAAGGGGCGGAGCTGGTCTCACTGGAGCTGGGAACCGGTTTTGACAAAGCAAGCCGGGCGGTGGCGAACAAGCTGCCGGTCGAGCAGGCAACCGTGAAGCGTTCTGAGAGTGCTCGGATGGTTTGCGCGACCACTCTCAAATCCGCCGGGAAAACTTATATTTATCACGTCTGGTTGTATCGGGGTGATGAACAAGTCGCCTCGGCAACAGAGGAGATTCAGGTTTCGGTTTATGACAGCGAGGCTCGCACAACCGAAAAGTATTCGCTGGACGAGCTCCTAAACCGGACGGAGGATCTTCGTGAATTGAAAGATGTCCGGGCGGCGCTGGTGATCAAACTTCCTGTGGGAACCGCACCTGCGTTCCGAACCTACAGCGTCAAAAGGATCGACAGCGTTCCTTCGCTGGGCGTGTGGGAATGCCGGGTGTACAGCGCGGAGGAAAAACTGCTCGGAAAGCAGGCATTTACCGTCGTTGCGGAATGAATAGTTGGCGTTTCAGAGGGATTGCGATATACTTTCATTGTCCTGAGATTGAATTGATTTGACGTAATGCCACCCCGAAAAGGTTACCGGCAGGGTGCCGGTGTACTCTTTTTTCCCTCTGATCTGGGAGAGGGGCATTTCTTTCTCCCTCTCCCTCCGGGAGAGGGTTGGGGTGAGGGATTTCCGGGTGGCACGGGCTTCAAGCCTGTGCATAGAGAGAATGTGAATCTGCAAAGCAGTTCAGTTCCGGGACACAGCTCAGGAATCGGTTGGCGATGCCGATACCTATAATGAATCGGGCGGTTCTGCCGCAGGTTCCTGATTTCTTTGATTTGTGTTGTTCACCGCACGTCATGCTGGTTCGCCGATAGCGAACCCTCCTTGAGGACTGTTTGAGGGCGGAGAGCCGACCGGGCATTTTCTGCCGGTTCGGCTCATCGTGCACGTTCGCAACCCGGTTGTTGCGAATCACGGAAGATTTATGCCCAGGAGTGGTGTCATGCCGAGCATCCGCCCGCACGAGGTTCTGTCAGAGGCGTGGAACGAGATCGAGGAACCGCGCCGCAAGGAGATTTCCTCTCTGATTCTATTTGCCACGGCGATTATCTTAGCGCTTGCCCTGTTGACCGCCGATGTCGCCGATGTCGCCGGTGCCGCCGGATCGCAGGATAGCGGCGCGGCGATTCGGAACTGGATCGGCAAACCGGGTGCTTATCTGGCCTATGCCTGTTTTGCCTTATTCGGTTGGTGTGGAATGGCGCTTCCGATTGCCATCGGGTATATCGCGGTGTGCCGATTTCGCGGGATTCGGCGTTGGCAGATCGGCTGGGCGGAGTACGCCGGAATTGTGCTTTTGCTGGCGTCCAGTTGTTCCTTCCTGGCGGCATTCCGTCTTCTGAGTGACTGCGCCGATTCGGTGGAATCGGCTTGGCATAGCGGTGGGGCACTCGGTTTTTTCCTGGCTCACCGGGTTCTTGCCCTTGGGGAAGTAGGAGGGATGATTGTCAATGTGGCGGTCTGGGTGGTTGGCTTTCTTCTGGCCACACCGTTTCTCATTTCCGACCTGTTACGCGGCTCGTATCGGACAGGCGCGGATCTCTATGACCGATGGCGTCGCCCGGTGGATGAAGAAGACATCGAGCACGATCTGGAACCCCTGGAACCATTTGACGTGGAACCTTCCATCCGGACAAAGAATTCCTTTGATTCCACCCTGCTTCCTCCCCTGAAAACCATTGAGGAACTTGAGAGTGAATCCAATTTTCAGGAATTCGATGAGGAGCCGTCCCCCGCACCCAGAAATGGAGCGTCGAAAAAGAAACGCAGGGGTGTTGAGGAACTGGAACCACTGATTGTAACCAACGACACCCGCCACTCCCAGGAACGCGACCGGAGCGTCAATTACGTTGAGACTCCCAATAATGAGAACTATCAGCTTCCCCCTCTTGCGCTGTTGAAAAAATCCGCAGGCGGGCAGCCGGACTTGGCGCGGGACGAGATCCTTCACAATTCCCGAGTTTTGGAAAGTACTCTGAACGACTTCGGAATCTCTGCCCGTGTGGTGGAAGTGAACTACGGTCCGACCATTACCTGCTATGAACTCGAACCGGCCCCCGGCATCAAGATCAGCCGGATCGAGAACCTGGCGAACGATATCACCCGTGCGCTCAAGGCCTGCACCGTGCGGATTGTGGCCCCGATTCCCGGCAAGGGAACCGTGGGTGTGGAGGTTCCGAACAAGCACCGTTCCGATGTGTTTCTCCGCGATGTGTTGGGATCGGACGTCTACCAGCGACATCCGAGTAAACTCAAGATCGCGCTGGGAAAGACCATTACCGGCGAGCCGTTCAGTTTCGATCTCCGCCAAGCCCCGCACCTGTTGGTTGCCGGTGCGACCGGTTCCGGGAAATCGGTCTGTGTCAATTCCATTATCAGCTCCATTCTTTACAATGCCGCACCGCATGAGGTCAAACTGCTGCTGATCGATCCCAAGCAGGTCGAATTGGCCCTGTATCGTGACATTCCGCATCTGCTGTCTCCCGTGGTAACCGACCCGAAACGCGCGGGAGCCGCACTGCGCTGGGCGGTAGAGGAAATGGAGAATCGCTACCGTTACCTGAAACATGCCGGTGTGCGCAATATCGGCGAATACAACGAAAGACGCAAGCAGGACTACGCCAACGAGGAAATCGTCGTTCTCCCGTCGTTCTTGCCGTATATCGTCATCCTGATTGATGAATTAGCCGACCTGATGATGATTGCCCGCGCGGAGGTGGAATCCATGATTGCCCGGCTTGCTGCCATGGCCCGTGCGGTAGGGATTCACCTGGTATTGGCAACCCAACGTCCTTCCGTAGATGTATTAACCGGCGTCATTAAGAATAATTTTCCTGCGCGGATTGCCTTCCAGGTTTCTTCCACAACGGATTCACGAACCATTCTCGATATGAAAGGCGCGGAGTCGCTGATGGGGCGCGGGGATATGCTGTTCACCCCCGGTGGGGCGGGCCGACCGGAACGCCTTCAGGGATGTTTTGTCTCCAGTGAAGAGGTGGCCTGTCTCGTAGATTTTGTGAAAGATCAGCAAGAGGTGCAGTACATCCAGGACGAGTTTGTTCCTATTGAAGATGACAGAGAGAGCGAGTATGGCGAATTCTCTGATGATGACGACTATGACGAGCTGTTCGACGAAGCGGTGCGGATTGTGCTGGAGAATGACTCCGCATCCACATCCCTGCTTCAGCGTCGCATGAAAATCGGCTATGGCAGAGCCGCTCGCCTTCTGGACCTGATGGAAGACAAGCAGATAGTCGGTCCACCGCGTGGCAGCAAACCGCGCGAAATCATACTGCATAAAACACCGTAGGGGCGCACGGCTGTGCGCCCTTGGAGTGCGGCAGCGCAGCTGCCGCCTTCGATTTCACGGAAAATGCAGCGTCTCCCGAATCCGGTAAATCGGCTTCTGCCGAGACTCGTGGTAGATGCGAGTCAGCAATTCGGCGAGCAATCCCAGCATAATCATTTGTGCGCCGAGCAACGCCAGAAATACGGCCAGCAGCAAAACCGGATTTCGGTGCGCTTTCTGGTCGTTGAGGAATTTGTCTGCCAATACCCACACACCGCACAGGAATCCACCCCCCATAAACATCCCGCCGATGGCCCCGAAGAAATGAATGGGCCGCGTGATATAGCTCCCCATTAACTTCAGAACCAGCAAATCGAGCAGCACTTTCGGTGTGCGCTCCAGCCCGTACTTTGCTTTCCCGTGTTGACGTGGATGGTGGTGAACCGGTATTTCGCAGATCCGTGCTCCGAGTTGACGGCCATACACCGGCAGGAAGCGATGCATTTCGCCATACAGGGAGACCTCTTTCAGCAGGTCCGCCTTGCAGGCGCGCAGCGTACAGCCGATATCGTGTAATGGCAAGCCGGACACAGCCCTCACAAGCCGATTGGCTGTCCAGGAGGAAAACCGCCGAAGCAGGGAATCTCGGCGGTCTTTCCGCCATCCGCAGACAATTTCGTATCCCTCGGACATCTTCTCGATCAGGATGGGGATATCGGCGGGGTCGTTCTGCAAGTCGGCGTCCAGCGTGACAATCGTCTCCCCTTTGGCAAAGTCGATTCCCGCCGCCATGGCCGCCGTCTGCCCGAAGTTTTTCCGAAAGACCAGCACCCGAATCCGGGCGTCCTGGCGTGCTAATTCGCGGAGGGTGTCGAGCGAGCCATCTGTGCTTCCATCGTCGATGTACAACACTTCATAAGCCTTGTCGAGCGGTTCAAGCGCGGCCACGAGTGCGGAATGAAGCGGCGCTAAATTCGATTCCTCGTTGAATACCGGAATCACAACGGAAATGTCCACAGTGTGGGATTGCTCTGCCATCGGAAATCCTCCGATTCTGTAGTCATTCGAGCATAGCAAGTCTATTTCCGAATGCCAATAACAGCCGGTCCGTTTTTCGTGTCCCTCCCCGGAAAACCGGGAAATCTGCGCCATTTCAGCAATAAATAGAACGGCAACTGAAAAAAAAAGGAAAGACGATGGAACAGCCTGCCACCAACCGAAACGAGTCACTGCGAATGGGAATGCTGCAAGTCAGGCGTCTGGCTTATGCCTTCGCCGAACAATCCCGGGATCTCTGGACGCTCCGGCAGCAATGCAGCGCGTTGGAGAAGGAGCGGAACGCCCTCGAAGCCGGTCAGGAACAACGACACGATTTGCTCGAATTGGGAGAGCAGTCTCTTCAGCGGCTCCGCAGGGAGACCGAAACGCGGATGCGTACGATTGTTCTCACCACGGGCAATGAAGAGCGACTGTCGGATCTGCAGAAGCATCTCGCCAGGCTGGACCTGCCGGTTCATGAGTTGACTTGTTTGCATGAACGGATCTCCGAGGAGTTCCGGCTTCTGTTTCCCACACGTCCACATTCGTTGACTACCGATCGACAGGCGGCGGTTGATGGGTCCACGGATTTCCTGAACGAATATCGTCTTCGAGGCGAATCGCCTCATTCCCACATTCCATTCACTGACAAGGAGAACACACATGGCACGGTCCGTAGATAACAACGGTGTCGGGGCCTTGTACGCCACGTTCCAGATCGACACCACCGCTGGGGCGTATGACCTCACGACAGACAACTTGTGCGACGCGGTATCCCTGTCCGCGAGCAACGAGGTCGATCACGGCTCGGACGGCGGGGTGCTGCTCGGAAGGCTGGAACATGTCGGCGACGGTCTTGCGACAGTACAGATTGCCGGCGTTGCCCGGTTTGCTGTCAATACCGGCGAGACCGAACCCGTCGTCGGGAACGGTGTAGTCGTGGACGGTGCGGGGAAAGTCTACCAGGCTCCCGCTATTGCCGAAGGTTCTGATGTCCCCGCCGGAGGAAATCCGGCACGCGGTACGGTCATCGCGGTGGATTCCACCAATCACACCTGCGATATCCTTCTGGGTTGATCGCATTCAACTCAATCAGCCATTCATTCAAGGAGAATTGACTATGTTGATTCCTGAAGAACAACGAACGGGATTACCCTCGGAATTGCAGCGCGCCGCCGGAATTCCACTGCATCCCGGATTGTATAGCGAAGCCCGGCAGCGCGGCGTTCCTCTCTCAAGTTACCTGGAGGAACTCGATCCCTCCGGTGCGGAATCGGCCCTGGATGCGTTCGAGCGGCAGCTGGCCCTGGCGGGCATCAAGGTCAGCGGTCCCGAATCCAGTATCATCGACCGATTCTTTGCCACCCAGGAAAGCGCCGTCCTGTTCCCTGAATTTGTCGCCCGCTCCGTGCGGATCGGCAAGGACGATTTTACCAAGCTGGGCAAGATCGTCGCAAATCGTACCCGCGTAGACGACAACACCTACAAGGCGATTTACATGGACGATTCGGTGCTCTCCGACAGCGACAAACGTCTTGCGAAAGTCGCCGAAGGTGCGGCCCTTCCGAAGATCGAACTGGAAACGGCGGAACATTCCATCCAACTCTCCAAGTACGGCCGCTACCTGGAGGCCACGTACGAGGCCATCCGCCGGAAACACGCGAATGTGATCGCGTACTTCCTCCGCGCGGTTGGAGTCCAGATTCAGCGTGACAAGTTCGCCGATGCCATCGGAGTCCTCATCAACGGCGACGGGAACGACAACGCGGCTTCCGTCATGGAAACCGCCGCCAGCGGCACGCTCACGTATGAGGACTTGGTGGAGTTCAAACTCTCCCTTGACCCGTACGAGATGAACGTCCTCGTAATCAGCCAGGCGATGGCGAAAACCATCCTGGGCCTGGATGAATTCAAAGAACCTCTTGTCGCCGAGAAATTCCAGAAGTCCGGTGAAATGATCAAGTTGTTCGGGGCCGAGATCCTGGTAGATGATTCGGTAGCCGATGACCTGATCGTCGGTCTGGACCGCCGGTTTGCGCTGGAAGAGGTATACGAAACCGAGGTGATGACCGAAAGCGAACGGCTGATTCGTCAGCAGATCGAAGGTACGGCTATCTCGGAAGTGGCCGGTTTTGCAAAGCTGATTCGGTCGGCCTGCAAGGTCCTCGACACCGTTCACACATAATCTTTCTAATGGTAGGGGCGACGCATGCGTCGCCCCTACCATTGCCTGAGACACTTGGAGAGAGAGGAATCTGCCATGGCGTTTACCAATGAAACCCTTGTCCGCCAACGGGGCCTGATGCGTCTGTTCGACGAGGTTCCGTCCGATCTGGTTAGCCGATGCATTGACACGGCGCACCTGCGAGTGACGGACGCGATTATCGAAGTCTCCGAGATCGAGCCGCCTTTGCCCGTCGTGGAAGCGGAAACGGATCTCGCCATGGCGGAAATTATCAGGCTGCTGGCGGTCTCCAGAGAGATCAATCAACAACCCTATAGAACCCCTGAAATTTCCTTGGAAAGCAAAGATCGGGCAGAGCGATATCTCGCCCTGGCCTCCCTGGAAGAACTGCAAGCCTGGAGCCGCCTGCAGCCTTACTTGAAGAATCCCAGCCCGCTGCCCTGGGCCATGGAATGCCCGCGCTGATTCGGACACTCCGTTCGGCGCAACAGGAAAGTAGAAGAATGATCCGGATTGGAACCTTTCTGTTTCCCGAAGATTCCTCCTGGTGGCGATCGGCTACCATGGAGGCGCTTTCGAAAGAGCGGCGCGAAATCGTGATCGAAGCCATTCTGTCCGATCCCGACAATCCAATCGCATTGCGAAGACAGATAGAGATATTCGAGCAGGAAGTCGAGCGCCTGGATCGCGGAGAGGCGGTCCTCTGCCTTCATCCCGGACGATTCTTCGAGGGTCGGCGACGCGAGTTGTCCGTTGTGCCGTCCCCGCGAGAAGATGCGGCTCGAATCTCCCTGAAGGTGCTGACGATTGACCGTTTTGAGCGCAGCGATGTGCTCCACCGCCTTAACGCGGATATATCGCCCCCGGGTAATTCTCTTTACATCCTCAATCGCGGCAACCACTTGACGCCGCCGTTGTTTCAAGTTCAGCCGGAAGAGGCAATGACGGGATTCCGTATCGACATCGGTGCGGAAGTATTGAACTACAGCGGATCGTTGAACTCCGGGGACATACTCACAATTGATTGCGAACGGGGGATAGCCCTGTTGAACAGCGAAGAGAACGTCACAAATCTGGTAGATGAATTTCCCCGGCTTTCGAGCGGATGGATCACGGTAACTCTGCACAGTGAGGCTACTGTAGACGGTGCATGGGAAATTCAATATCGGGATCTATGGGTGTGAACGGAGGTCTGCAATGTACCATTCTTATCGAGCGGCGGAACTGACGGATAGCCATTTCAGCGGTGTGGGGGCGGATCTCGCTGCGATCAATGCGCTTGCGCAGATGCCTCTTCAATTGGAGGATGTCTACATCCGCAGCATGTATCTCTGCTCGGATCAGCCTTGCGAGACCGATTGGTCACAGTTTACCCCACCGGCGCTGGAACAGATTAGCCGCCTGGTCGTTGGGCAATCTGTGATCGGGGGGCACGACAGGCGTTCGCTCCCCCTGGCGCGGTTCTTCAAAGCGGCCGTTGTGCAAAAACCGGGGCCGGGTGGCGAGCCTTCGCATTGGGTGCAGGCTTGGTTCTATTGGCTGCGGAAGACCAGCGGGGCAACCGACCTCCTGTTGAACATCGACGGCGGCATTTACCGGGAGGTTTCCATTGCCTGGCGATATCGGCATTGGCGCTGCTCGATCTGCGGAAAAGAAGACGGGGTGTGCGGGCATCGTCCGGGCGAGCAGGTTGAGGATAGCCGATGTATTTGTCTTATTGATGAGGTAGTAGACGTCCTTGAAGGTTCGTTGGTCTACAAGGGCGCGGATGAGGGAGCTGTCGTTGCCGGAGCGCGGAGCATCGCCGCCGATATGGATGATGAGGCGATTCTTTGCATCTGGCAAGACGGCAATCCGCTCTTCGATCTTTTCTACCGGGCGGAACTCCTCTCCGATGTGAGAGAGGCGACCCCGGAAGAATTGGCGGCTCTGCAGGGATCTGCAACCCATGTGTGGGTAGACGATCTGGAACAGGCCGTCTCATGCGGCTGTGAGCCGCGCCATCTTTTATCGCTCGGTGGAGTCCTGGTCACCTGTCATGCTGACTCGGTTGCCTCTCGCATGATCGGTCTGCCGAATTTCCTCGTGACCAGCGAGGAGACGGAAGTCCCGGCATTGACAATCCAACGACTGGAGTAAAGAGTCCCATGGCGAACTTGGGGAAATACGACGCAACGCGAGAATCGCACAGTTCATCTTTGTTTATTTATGGTGAAGTTCCCGTATCTTCGGTGAAACTGAACCGCTGGAACGGAAATGTGGACGCCTCCCTGGAGGCTTTAAATCGTGCGATTTCCCGTCTCGTGAACCTGGATCGGAACGCCGTGTTGGACACCGGCTCCGGCGGATCGCTGAAGGTTATCGCTCAGCCGACTCCGAATATGACCGTGCGCATCCTGGCCGGGGTGGGAATCGTTCATCCTTACGTTGTTGCCAGAACTACAATTGAGACGCTTCCCGACGAAGGGATGATTGAGCCTCCCGTCTCGGCTCCCCGCCTCGACGTCATCTACGTTTCCCAGGACGGTGAGGCCGCAATCGCAACCGGTACGGAAGGCGCATCGCCGGTCGCTCCCGCTATTCCGGCTGACACCGTGGCCCTGGCGGAAATCTATCTTCGTCCGGGATGCACCACCATCAAAGAAACGGACGATGGTGTGAACGGATACATCACCGACCTTCGTGCTCTGGTGAGCGCCGGGCCGTCGCACCGTCATTCCGTGGACCGCACACCGCCGGAGATTCCTGACGGGGAGAATGTTCATTTCAGCACAGCTCTGCAGTTCCAATCGGGAACTCTGGAGGTGTTCCTGAACGGAGTCTTGCAGGCGGTTACCACAGATTACACAGAAGAAGAAGCCTGTCGGGGTTACGTCTTTCACGGTCCACCACCGACAGGTTCGATCATTCAACACCGATATCTCATCGAACAGGAGTAAAGAATCATGAATCCGTTTCTGCGTCGATTTCTCAAACTGCTCATCCCGCTCATTTTCAATTGTATCGAAGAAGCATTGAGTCAAAAGGTCAGCGAGGAAGGAAACCGAGAGAATAATGATGACAAACAGTCCGACAAGTAGTCATTTCATTTCGTTGTGTGGAAAGGGCCGGTGCCTGGCGGTTATGCTATCGATTTGCGCGATTATTGGAGTGGCCCCGGTAATCATGGCGCGGACACTCATTCACCCCAGCCAGATTGAGGATGTCTATCTCCGAAACACCGGGGATGCCTCTACCGGCGACATCGTTGCGGCGACCTCGCAGGTGATGGCCGCCACATTGGTTGTGAATGGAAGCGACACTGCGGCAAGGATATTCCTGGCCGACGATGTCCAGGAAAAATTGTGGATTACGACCAACGGCTATGATATCCGTATTGACCCGAACTATGGGGTCTCTCCGGAAGCCCCGGCCACTGCGTTTATTCAGCTGGGAACCACAGTCGGCTTTGATGATGTTCTCGGCGACAAAATCACGTTCTGGTCGCATTCGTACAAAATCGGCCTCTCCCCGTTCGACCTGGACGTTACCTCGGATCGAAATATCAAATTCCACTCCGACACGGCAGAGGATCTGTTTCAAATTCTGGGAGATGAAGGCGATATCGTGGCGAAAAACAACGTCACCGCGGGGGCGAGCATTTATGCCGTGACCGCATTTCGATTTGTTGAGCAACAACCCGGCGACAAAATCTACCTATATTATCCGAACTACAAAATCTCGATCTCGCCGAACGATCTCGATGTCTTCTCGGATCGCTATATCAGGTTCCATTCCGATACGAACGAGGATGCCATGGTTCTGGACGCCGATCCCGGCGACCTGACCGTGGAAGGCCGTATGAAAGCGCCAAGTGCCGTGTTCGGGGCGACGGACGATCCTCCTGCGGGCTACTCGCTGGTGGCGGACAGCGCCTGGATCGGGAATCTGAATAGTACCGGCAGTTCGGATTTCGGATGGACTGTCTCCGGGAACAATGTACTCTCCAATGTCAGCGGGAATGTCGGGATCGCCACGTCCGAAACGAATGAGAAACTGACACTGGACGGCGTGCTAAGCCTGAGTAACCAGACCGTCGATCCGACAAGCAGTTCCCAGTACGGGAAGATCTTCTCAGCGCCCAGGCTGGTCGGACAAATCGCACCGTATACATCTCTGTTGCTGCATACGGACGGTGCCGACGGAGCGACTTCGTTCAGCGATAGCGCAATCTCCGCCCACGTCATGACAGCATACAATGGCGCTCAAACCGATACCGACGCGTTCAAGTTCGGAACGAGCAGCGCGAAGTTCGACGGGACGAACGATTACATCGACGCGCCGGATCACGCGGACTGGAACGTGGGAGGCGATGACTTCACCGTCGATTTCTGGTTCAAACGCGATGGCGGAACCGGCGCGTATCGGTATTTCTGTGGTCAGTACATTGACGCACCGGCGAACGGCGGCGTCTACCTGTTGATGCGAAACACCAATCTTGTTGAGGGGGGAATCTATTACGGAAGCTCTTACACCACCTTGCAGCATACTTCGGCGATCACGGACGCGAATTGGCACCATGTCGCTTTTTCTCGAAGCGGGGATTATTTGCGCCTGTTTGTGGACGGTGTCAATTCGGCTACCGCGACTGTCACGGGCGTGACAGTGAACAATTCTTCTTCCCGGTTTGCCGTGGGACGGATGGGCGAGTACAACCAGGACTATTGGAAAGGATGGATCGACGAATTCCGTTTCAGCAAGGGCATTGCCCGCTGGACAGAATCCTTTACACCGCCGACCTCTCCCTATCCGGACGGGTATTTCGACACGAATGCGCTGTATTTTCTCGATGGGAATGGTCGAAGGTATCTGCTGTCGGCGTGGGAAGAAGACGAATCGGGAATGCACTACCAGGGAGGATACCTCGGCCTCGGCACGGAGGAGCCGCAACGGGTCCTGGAAATCGGGGTAGGGCACGGCAACGCGCGTGCCGATGGCTGGGATGTCTGGAGCGCGGCGAAATTCAAGAAAGATATTGAGCCTCTGACTCCGGAGGATCGCTCGTCAATCCTTGGTGAATTGCAGAACGCCCCTCTCTGTTACTTCCGCTATAAGGGGGAACCGAATACTCACCGGAAACGGCTAGGTTATTTGGTTGAGCAGGCCCCTCAGTCCATCATCTCACCGGATGGTCTGTCCATCAGCCTGAGCGACGGACTCGGCTTGGCATTCGCCGCGCAGATGGCGCTTCTGGATCGGATTGACGCGCTGGAGCGGAGTCTCGTGGACGCCGGGATTCCACTTGCGACTCCGACCGCCACGCCTGCCCCGGCATTCACGCCGATGCCGACCGCAACGGCTACTCCCGTGAGTGCGACGCAGGAATCGGAGGGGAATTGAATGAACCGAAGGCCGACCTACAGCCCCGAATATGTGGAATTGCGCACGGCCATCGAGCATGTGACTGCGCGCGTGGAAGGCATCCAGATGTTGTTGCGCGATATCCAGCGCGATTTCGCGCGGACCGAATCCATGGTGTTGAAGAACCGAAGCGATATTGCGGCGATCAAAATCACAGCCTCGCTTCTCGGAGCCGCCGCCGGGGCATTTATCGGCCTGTTCGGGAAATCCTGGTGGCCCTTCTAACCAACGGTCTTGTTGAAACACGAATATTCTCTGAGGAGACAAAGATGGTTGATCCGAAAGGCGATCCCGCACTGACCTGCGAAGAGGAGGAGACCGGACGGATGTCTCTGTCTGCACCTCTCACCTCCGATGGAGCGATACCCGCGGTCGAGGTGACTGTCCGGTTCCCCGAGAACAGTGTGCATTTCGTCTATTTCCTTGCGTGATTGGAGAGTTCGAAACATGACCACGACCATTCTGTTGACCCGAAACGATCACGGGATCCAGTTGCGATTCACCTGCCAGGACCATGAAGGCAATCCCATCGATCTCACAGACCGCGAGGTCCATTTCCTTCTGGAATCCGACGGGGAGATTCTGAACGCAGATCGGAGCCTGTGTGAGAACATCGACTCACCGGCAGGAAAGGCCGCTTATACAGTGGACGCCGCCGATACAGCCCAAGTGGGAATCCTGAAAGGCCGCCTGCGGCTGCAGAGTGAAAGCCTTCAGGTGGAGAATCTCGAACCGATTGCAGTCCGGGTGAAAGAATGAGGCGCAACGAGATCCGCCTGACAGAGCATTTCCTTCTCTCGGAATTTGAGGATAAAGCCACCGGGCTGGTGTGCATTCACCCCTTGTTGCCGCTGCGACTGGAGCAACTGCGCATCCGGCTGGGCACTCCGTTGCAGGTCACCTCTTCCTGTCGGACCTGGTCGGAACATCGGCGCATCTACCGGCAGCAATATGGTGAAAGGTGGGCGGAGGAGATCTGCCTTATGAGCCGTCATCTCCTCTGCGGCCCGGACGAAGAGGATTTTCAGAAATACCCCGTACTGCTGGAGCGACTCGGAGACCTGATGTATCTACCTGTAAAATCAACTCTTACATGTTGTGCCGCCGACATTCGCCAACCAGCAAATATCCCTCCAGGAACCTTTGAAACCATCGCCCGTTCCCTCTTCGATTTCGTGAAACCGTACCCTTGGGGACTTCATGTCGATCTGCGCCACACCTCGCTGGACAAGTAGCCCGCAGAATCTCTTTTTGCCGTCCGAACCACCGCGATCTGACGGGAATCCGTCGTGATTCTATTGGAGGTTTTCGGACCTAAATCAAGTAAGCCAAGGTGGTTAGTTCCTCTTCTGCCAGATGTTCATTTTACAACATATAGGTGACTGGACATAAAAAAAGCACGATATGTTGTAAAAAAAGCTTGACAGGCGGTCCGAGAACTCGTATGGTGAAGTTCACCTGAAGATGGACTGACTGTTTTTTGAACACACTCGGTGTGAGGGTGTGTTTTTTTCGCTTCTACTGCTCGTGGTGGCCGGCTCGCATTGCGGGCCGATAAATACGTGTTGAGGGATCGGAGAGAGAATCGTGGGTGAATTGGCAATTACCGAAAACGGCGATTTGGTTCAGACCAATGGGCACGAAGGCGCGTCCGCCGTGGGGATTGTCCCCGTGGAAAGCGGATTGCAGGTTCCGAGGCGATGGACTTCGCCCGGGCGGAATCCTTTCGATCAAGTCAAGTGGGAAACCCGCAAAGCCACCATTACGAATGAAAAAGGCGAGGTGGTATTCGAACAGGAGAATGTCGAGGTCCCCTCTTTCTGGTCGCAGATGGCCACGAATGTGGTGGTCTCGAAGTACTTTCGCGGCAAGGTCGGCACGCCAGGCAGGGAAAAGAGTATCCGGGAGCTGATCGGCCGAGTCGTGCGGACTCTGCACGAGTGGGGCACGAAACAGGGCTATTTTGCCACGGAAGAGGATGGGCAAGCCTTTGCGGATGAACTGACCGCTCTCCTGCTGACTCAGAAAGCCTCGTTCAACAGCCCGGTCTGGTTCAACCTGGGGGTGGAAGAGCATCCGCAGTGTTCGGCGTGTTTCATCAATTCCATTCAAGACACCATGGAATCGATTCTGAACCTGGCGAAGATCGAGGGGATGTTATTCAAATACGGTTCCGGCACGGGGACGAACTTTTCAACCTTGCGTTCCTCCAAGGAGCACGTAACCGGGGGTGGAACGGCCTCCGGGCCGGTCTCATTTATGAAGGGATACGACGCGTTTGCGGGAGTCATCAAGTCCGGCGGCAAAACCCGTCGCGCCGCCAAGATGGTTATTCTGAATATTGACCATCCGGATATTGTCGAATTTATCAACTGCAAGGTCACCGAAGAGAAGAAGGCGTGGGCGTTGATCGAACAGGGATACGATGGATCTTTCAATGGGGAAGCCTATTCCTCGGTGTTTTTCCAGAACTCCAATAACAGTGTCCGGGTGACCGATGAGTTCATGGTCGCTGTCGAGAAAGACCTGCCATGGAACACCCGCGCGGTGGTCACCGGCGAGATCATGGATACTTTTCGCGCGCAGGACTTGATGCGCATGATCTCCGAGGGAACGCATGTGTGCGGCGATCCGGGGATGCAGTTCCATTCGACGGTGAACAAGTGGCATACCTGCCCGGTAACCGGCCCCATCAATGCCTCGAATCCCTGTTCGGAATTCATGTTCCTGGACAACTCCGCCTGTAACCTGGCCTCGCTGAATTTGCTGGGGTTTCAGCGTTCGGATGGGCAGTTTGATGTGGACGGATTCCGCCATGCGGTGAACATTGTCCTTCTGGCGCAGGAGATTATCGTTGATAACGGCAGTTACCCGACCAATCCCATCCAGGTGCGGAGCCATGAATTTCGCCCTCTGGGACTGGGCTACGCCAACCTGGGGGCGTTGTTGATGTCGGTCGGATTACCTTACGACAGCGATGCGGGTCGCGCATACGCGGCGACGATCACCTCCCTGATGACCGGTGAAGCTTATGCCACCAGCGCAAAGATCGCTCGCCGCCTCGGAACGTTCAAACATTATGAGCTCAATAAAGAGCCGATGCTGAATGTCATCGGGATGCACAAGGACACACTGAAGAGTGTCGAAAAAGACCGCGTCCCCGATTCCCTTTACCAGGCCGCCGAGGATGCCTGGGAACGTGCGCAGACCCTGGGGCGGGAATACGGATTTCGGAATGCGCAAGCGACGCTCCTGGCCCCCACCGGAACTATTGCCTTCATGATGGATTGCGATACCACCGGTATCGAACCGGACATCGCCCTGGTGAAATACAAGAAACTTGTGGGCGGTGGCCTTCTGAAAATA
>Ga0116141_10001256_pt1 | contig 21504 bp, 19 predicted proteins | sample AD_UKC097_MetaG_FD_89744 | JGI IMG/M metagenome (GOLD analysis project Ga0116141, IMG submission 89744) | Active sludge microbial communities of municipal wastewater-treating anaerobic digesters from USA - AD_UKC097_MetaG | ecosystem: Engineered > Bioreactor > Anaerobic > Digestate | place: USA...
GACTGAAATTCCGGTCGGCGTTCCGCATCCTGCACTGGCCTCGCAAGCTATTCGCGGCGATCATCAACCTGCACCCGGCCCTGCAGGAGCTCTACGAGGCCGGGCTGTGCTACCTGGTGCCCTGCGACGGCATCGAGGTCGTCCTCCGACCCGCAAGACCTCGCACATAGCACGCCGTCCATGTCGATTCACTGGACGGCGCAGCAGCACGGGCCCCCATCCCGCCGAAGCCGGAGCATGCCGTAGATTTTGCTTGCCGCTACCGGCGCAGGGCTTAGAATCACGCACTACGAATGTGACCTATGAGACCTATGTGCAACATTGTGTTCGCGAAGAGCTGGCACGCAAGGACAGCCCCCCAGGCTCTCGCCGGCAGGATGAAACGACTCACGGACGCCGTGCTGGGCCGCAAGTACGAGATCCTGGAGACGATTGCCAGGGAGTTCGACCGTGGAGACTCGTGCCCGGAAATCGTCTACCTGGGAGACTCGACCATCCTGAGAGTGGCCCATGAAGACCAGGACAAGAGATCGACCGCACAGATGCTGGCGGCGGATCTCTCGGGGAAGGCACGAGTCCTGGAACTGTCCCACGGCGCCTATCATATGGGGATCTTCTACCATATGATGAGCACGTTCAGGATCACCCGGAGGCAGCCGCGTCTGATGGTCATTCCCATCAACATGCGGAGTTTCTCCCCGCAATGGTACTTGCGGCCAGGCTGGGATTTCAGGGCGGAGATCCGGTTGCTCAACCGGTACTACCGTGGCCAGGGCCTCCGGACTCGCTACCGCAGAGCGCCGAAAGACGCAGGGTACGAAGAGATTCGTGTGGAGTATCCGCTTACCAATCTGCGGACCATCGGGGAATTCGAGAAGCTGAGGCTGAACAAGCCCGATCCATCGACTCCGCAGGAGCAACGACGCAGGGATCTGTTCATCTACTTCTTCCTGCACCCGGTTTCCGACGGGCATCCGCTCTTGGTGAAATTGAGGGAGACCGTGAGACTGGCGAGAACGCTTCACATCGGGGTGCTGTTCTACCTGACGCCGATCAACGTGCAGGCGGCACTGAGCAGCGTCGGTCGGGAATTCGACGACTACTTCTCGCGGAACCTGGCGGTGGTGAAGAGCCTCCTGGCAGAGGAAAAGTGCATATGGATAGAGAACGGGCGTTGGGAAGGAGATGATCGCCGCGACGATTCAGTCGCCTGCATCGACCTCTCGCGGGCGCTCACCGGCGACTGCTTCTTTCATACGGCGTCGATTGACGAGCATCTGAATGAAAAGGGCAGGAGGTATATCTCGAAGGAGGTCGGGGCCGTCGCTTCCAGACTGCTCGCGCCGGCTGATCCCGCCGCGCCGCGGGATTAGCGTGCCGTCGCGCATGAATTCACACGTTGTCGCCGGACTCAAGGGGGATGGCAAATTGGGCTTCTCGGGCACACAACGGTAGGAGCGACACGAGGATCGGAACTCAATCTCATGGAAGAACCGCTGAAGTACTTTCTGGAACGGACCACCCCGCTGGGGGCTCTTGCCCGGCTCCACCGGGAACGGCAGTTGCGAAAGAAGCTCCGACGGTGGGAGCAGAACGGCGCCGTGGGGCCGATGCCCAACTTCGGCAAACAGCAGGTCGTCCGGTCATATGCCCAGCGGTTCTCGCCGCCCGTTCTCGTCGAGACGGGAACCTACAAAGGCAAGATGGTCTACGCGATCATGCCCTTTGTGAAGGAGATCTACTCGATCGAGCTGGACCCAACGCACTATGCACACGCCCGAAGGAGGTTCGCGGGGTACACGAATATCCACCTCTTCCACGGCCAAAGCGGCGACGTCCTTCCGAAGGTCTTGAAGGGGATTCGGCAGCCCTGTCTTTTCTGGCTCGACGCGCACTGGTCGGGCGGCTCGACCGCCAAAGGGGATTTGGAGACGCCGATCATGCAGGAAATCGCGTGCATCCTGGATCATCCGCTTTCGGCACAACACGTCGTGCTCATCGACGATGCCCGATGTTTCACCGGCCAGAACGACTACCCGCTTCTGGAGGCGCTCAGGAAACAGGTTCTTGCCGTCTATCCAGATTGGCTCTTCGAGGTGAAGGATGACATCATCAGGACCCATGCACGAAGCACCGGAGACTGAGTGGGGATAGAGACCCTTTGGGGAGTTGCCCAGGAATGGGATGATGCGAGTCGGCGACACGCCGGCAATTCGAGGTAACGTCCAGCATGCAATTCAATTCACTGGTGTTCATCATCTTCGCGGCCTGCTTCTTCGCGGTCTGGCCGTTGTTGCGGGCACGCCGCAACCCACGCTGGATCTTCCTGGTTGCGGCGTCGTTTCTCTTCTATGGCTGGTGGGACTGGCGATTCCTCTTCCTCATTCTGGCCAGCGGCTTGATCGATTTCTTCGCCGGACTGGGGATCGAACGCTTCGCTCGGCACAAGCGCCCGATCCTGCTGCTCTCGATACTGGGCAACGTGGGCTCATTGGCCCTCTTCAAGTATCTGAGTTTCGCAACCGGTACGCTCAACTGGTCGCTGCGCCTGCTGGGCGTGGATGCGCAGGTGCCCGTCACCCATCTGATCCTGCCCGTCGGCATCAGCTTCTACACGTTTCAGTCGATGAGCTACACGATCGACATCTACCGAGGCGAGCTGCGCCCGACGCGGAATGTCTTTCACTTCTTCGCCTATCTTTCCCTCTTCCCCCAGTTGGTGGCCGGACCGATCATCCGGGCACGCGACCTGCTGCCGCAACTGGAATCCGCCAGGCCGACGACCGAGACCCAGCGGTGGGAGGGCCTCCGGCTGATCGTCTTGGGGTACTTCAAGAAGGTCGTTGTCGCAGATACCCTGGCCTTCTCGGTGAACGCCGCGTTCGCCGCGTCGAGCCCGCCGGACTCGGCCTGCTACTGGTGGACCATCATGGTCATGTTCGCCTTCCAGGTCTTCTGCGACTTCAGCGGATACAGCGACATCGCGCGCGGGCTGGCCAGTTGGATGGGCTACGAATTCCCCCTCAACTTCGACAATCCGTACACATCCGGCAGCTTCCGGGAGTTCTGGCAGCGATGGCACATCTCGCTGTCGAGCTGGTTCCGCGACTACGTGTACATCCCCCTGGGCGGCTCCCGCCACGGCAAGCACCGCGCCTACCTGGCCATGTGGCTGACCATGCTCATCTCCGGACTCTGGCACGGTGCGGCATGGACGTTCGTCCTCTGGGGCGCCGTTCACGCCTTCTACTTGTCGCTGGAACGCCTGTCCGATTGGCCCCGCAAGCTGGCCAGGCTGCCGGGGGGCCGACACCTTGCGGTCCTGGCCGTCTTTGTGATGACCGTGGTTGCGTGGGTACCGTTCCGCGCGCGGACGTTCGGCGAGACCACCGCGGTTCTCTCGCGAATGTTCAATCCGGCGCACTTCGACTACGCGCTGGCGCACAAGCTCATCGACAACAATGCCGTCAACGTCCTGCTGATCATGCTCGGCCACCAGGTGGTGATGTATCTCGGGAGGAACCGAGTATTGGAACCGCTGGAATCCAGGACCGGCCGGTTGCTCGAACCCGTGGCTGTCGCTGTGTTGATCCTGGTCTGCGTCTTCATGCGGGCGCCGAGCAGTACGTTCATCTATTTCTAGTTTTAGTCGGAGCAGGAATGCCTCCTATCGATTCGAAGAATGACACCCGCCGGCCGGCCTGGACCGGCCTCGTCCGAGACCGCACGTTCAGGGCACTGAGTCTGGCGGGGATACTCGTCTTGGTGATGGGATCGCTGCGGCCCGACAAGCCGCAAGGCATCTCAGAAAAGAGATTCTGGGCCACCAAGATCTCGTGGCATCACTGCGCCGACATGGTCCTCGCCGGGGACTCACGTGTACTGGGGGGCGTCTCGCCGGGCGAGATGGAAAACACCCTGACCGGGTGGCGGATCCTCAATTACGGATTCGCCAGCAACCTCTACGTCCCCGAGTACCTCGAAGCCGTCGAGCAAGTGCTCGATCCGGAAAGCCGCAAGCGGGTCATTGTCCTGGGAATCACGCCGCACTCCCTCATGGAAGACCCGGATGTGACGGGCCAGTTCTTCTCGCTCCGGAGTCTCTCCAGGAAACAGATCTACTTCGACATGCATTTCGCCCCGGTGCTGGGTTTCTTCAACTACATGAGTTTCAACGATGCCCTGAAGGGACTGTTTCCCTCCCTTATCAAGGCCCACACACGGCGGGAGTTCTTCGCGGACGGTTGGCTGGCCTACGATCGCCAGCCCCCGGGAGAGAAGAAGGAGCTGAAGAAGTATGCCCGGGCGTACCAGAAGATCCGGGTCTCGGCGAAGATGATAGCCGAGTTGAATGCCTTTGTCGCCCGCTGGACGCGGACGGGGATTCGCGTCTACTCCTTCCTGATGCCCAGTTGCCGCGAAATGGCGGATCTCGAGGAGCAGTACAGCGGATTTGACCAGCGTCAGTTCGTGGAGGATTTCGAGAGGGCCGGCGGTACGTGGATCGACCTGGACCCGCATCGTTACGACAGCTTCGACGGTTCGCACCTTGGTCGGCAGGCGGCCCTGGAGTTTTCCAGGGAGCTGGCCGGGCGGGTGCGTAAGCTGGAGAGGCCGCGAGTTGACGACTGAAGGCTTTCGCTGTGCCCTGGCGGGAGCGACTGAGAAGGGGGGCGGGCCGGACCGCCGCGGTCTTCTCCAATTGCCCGCGAGAATGAATGCCGGCTCCCAAGCGAATTCTCGTCGTTTGCCACATGAACTGTAGCCCGACAAAGGTGTTCTGGCAGATCCGCAAGCTGGCCAAAAGGACGACGCGCCTCGGCCGCAACACATTCGCACTCAGCTACGTGGGCGTCTTGCTGCGGTCGAGCACGCTCAAAACCTCAGGGTGTTCTTGTCCGGGCGAAATCTGTTGCAGACCGCCGCTCTGTGGACTACCATGTCACCGGTCGTAGAATTGCTCGGGCGGCGCAGAGGTGTGCATTCTGGGATCGGAAACACAGGCTTAACGCAGAAGGCTGGAGACAGTAGCTCGTTGGGGTGACGCGGAATGGTGGTAACACGTGCTGAGTTCAGACAGGCAAATGACCCGGAAACACCACGAGAGCGCCTCATGGAGCTCTCTGGGACAGACAACGAACTCATTCTCGGAGCGCTGGCACTGAACCCTTCTGCTCCTGAATGCATCGTATCAGCACTTGCCGAAACACAAAGCGAATACGTTCGCGAGTGCCTGCGCCAAAGAAGAGACGCAATCCGACGCGGGATCTTGGGACGCCGCGCATGCGCCGGCCAAGAGTAGATACGTGTCCATGCCGTGTGATACAATCGACTCCACAGAAAGCTGCGGACTATTCTCTTGACTGGCTACATCACGGTGAGTCGTCTACTGGGAGCCACAGATGCTTAAGAAAGGCATTGCTCTGCTCGGTACGTCTGTCACAGTCCGTGGGATCAATCAGAGCGATTTCGAGAAGATCGTCGAATGGCGAAATGACCCGGAGATCAACCGATATCTGAATCAACCCTATAAGCTGACCGTTGAACTGCAGACCCAGTGGTACAATCAGAAGTACTTGCCGAGCGACGATCTGTTGTTTGTGCTTGTTGAGAACCACGGCGGGACGAGAATCGGAACCGTGGGTCTGAACGATTACGATCCGGTCAGACGCATAGGGATCGGGGGGCGGTTGTTGATAGGAGAGAAGCAGTATCGAGGCTCTTTCGAACTCTTGGAGGGGGTGATCCTATTCTACGACTTCTTGTTTGATATTCTGCAATTGTCGAAGGCCTACAGTCACGTTGTCAAGGACAACAGAAAAGCTGCTGCTCTGAATACGCGTATCGGTTTCCTGCCCAATGCGGGCGACATCGTGTTCCCCGAGTATTGCCGTGTTCACGGCATGGAACTGGTTGAGTTGGTGAATACCAAGGAGCGATATCACGAGAAGAAGGTCGTGTTGAGACCGATGATCGAGCATTTCCTGAAGCAGTATTGACTCCGCGTTCTCAGAGAGATGACGGTGGACAGACGTGAGTGAAGATGGCATGAAGACCCCTATGCGAATTCTGGTAATCACTGCGGTGAATTACGATCCCATCAAGATGTTCTGCCAGATCAGGAAGTTGATCAAGGGCTTGATTCTGCAGGGTCATGATGTCCTCGAGTTCAATTACGTGCGAGCCTTGCGCGCCGTATCCCCGTTCCGAAGCAACGGGCTTTCACTGAAGCTGTACAAGCATAAAGCGGATGGAATGCTGATAGAGCAGGCTGTGGCATACAGACCTGAGGTAGTAATTGTCACTTTCGCGAAGGGATTGGATCAGCGTTCGCTGGAATCACTGAGAGAGCAGGTTCCCAATGCCGTGTATGTCGGGCATGACGATGATCCGTGGCCCAAGCTGATTCCGGGCAAGATCGACACCGCCCGGTGTCTTGACATCATGCTGGCCACTAACGACAGTGAGTGGTTGACAGACTATCGGGATGCAGGAGTGCGACTGTGTGCTTTCTTGCCTCCGTGTTGCGATCCCGATATCGACCGTCGGTACGAGGTCGGAGACGAGTGGAAGACCGATCTCCTGTGGATTGGGGCCCTGGAACACAAGGCCGACGCGAGGTACGCGCTCCGGAGAGAGCTAGTACTCAAGCTTGCTCGGGAAGAGAACTGCCGAGTATACGGCTGTTGCGGCGGACCCAAGGTCCGTGGATTCGATACTCTGCACGCGATCAGCGGGGCTCGAATCGCCGTGAACGTGAATGCCTGTGACGGCATCCGTTTGGGCCACTCGGACAGACTGACCCGTTTCCTGGCCGGAGGGCCGTTGGTGCTTGCCAACCGGTTTCCTGATTGCGATCTGCTGTATCGAGACAAAGAACACCTGGTGTATTTTGAGTGCATGGACGAGTTCTTCGAACTATCCCAATGGTATCTCGATCATGAAGATGAGAGAAAGAGAATTGCGCAGGCCGGAATGCTCCATGTTCACGCTCAATTCAACTGTTCCCGGATAGCTGGGTATCTGATGGACATCGTGGAGAAAGGCAGTTACAGCGCCCCCTGGACGTAGGCCACAGATGGAAAGAAAGCTGCTCACAAACATCACGTTCACAAAGAACAGGCCGTTGCAGTTGGACGGCTATCTGAGGAGCCTGCACAGGTTTTTTCCAAGCGAGTGGATGCAGATGTTCGTCATCTACAAGGAGGAGTTGTTTGACGGAGAATACGAGTCCGTGTTTCGCCAATTCCCGGACATCGAGGTGATACGTGAATCCAGTTTTCATCGGGACACGCTCGCTGTGTTGGACCGAGTTGACACGGAGTATGTCCTCTTTGGGATCGACGACGTGGCATTCTTCGACGGCCTCCCTTGGGAACTCGTAGAGAAGACGTTTGCAGAAGCAGGCGACGACATCTTTGGTTTCACGCTGCGATTCGGTCCGGAGACGGTGAGACAAGATGGCGATGCAATCGATGAGGTGCTCATCGGCAATGAGACCGTCTACAGGCTGCGTTGGGCAAACGGTCAGACCAAGCACACCCGATACCCGTTCGAGCTTTGCTCCACCGTATACCGGACCTGCCTGGTAAGGGACATCGTCCAGCGGACCATGAGCAGCAGTGCGTTGGCAAAGAGACTTTTCTCTCCGGATTCAGGATTGGTGAGAGCCTGGTCGCGGGTTGTGTCACCGCGTTCGCTGCTCAAGAAGTTCGGCTTCTTCTACAGCCCGAACACGTTCGAATCGTGGGTTTGCCGCTGGTGTCAAACCCACAGCGATGAGCTTCCAGGCTTCACCTACTTCCAGAAGGTCTGCGCCACGGCCATTCAGGTGAATATGGTCAATACCTCCACTCGGAACGCCCACTGGGGCACGGACGAACACACAGTGGAGGCGCTCAACGAAAGATACAAGGAGGGTTACCGGCTGGATATCGATTTCGTCGGGGCCGGGGAGAAACCAGGATCAGGGAGTGGACCAGAGGTCTTCCGGCTGGTAAGGGCCGCAGGGAGGGAAACCCACGATGGCGCAGACGGCGGCGAGCCCGCGAAGGATCGCGGCCTGCCTGCTTGACTCGGTCGGGACGGGCAGCTATACTGCCCCCTGCAATGCATGATAACCGCTGGAATTCGGACGTTCGGTCGGTCCTTTGTGGAGGTTTGTAATCACGTGGGAGACATGAATCAGCGGATCTTCGTGGAAAGGCTTGCCGCGCGTCTGCAGGGCCCTTTTCTCGAGGTCGGCTCCCGGAACTATGGAACCACCCAGGACTTGCGATGCCTGTTCGGATCGGATTGTGAATACATCGGCGTGGACATGGAGGCCGGGCCGGGCGTCGATATCGTGTTGGACCTGACCCAGGATTTCGCGTGCATCGACGAGCGTCTCGGCAGACGGCGATTTGGAGCGATCTTCTGTCTGAGCGTCCTGGAGCACTGCGACCGTCCGTTCCAAATGGCCGACACCCTGATGCATTTGCTCAGACCGCAGGGTTGGCTGTGCATCGCGGCGCCGTTCGCATGGCAAATCCACAACTATCCGAATGACCTCTGGCGATTCACTCCCGACGGCATCCGGATGCTCTTCCCGCAGGTCGAGTTTTCCCCGGACGAATGCCGGTCCGCGACAGCAAGACCGGGCGAGTTCGGGGCGCTCGACGGCGACCTCGGCAAGGTGTTCTTCAGTTTCAACGAGTACCGCAGGCGGGGACACCCGGTGCGCGGCATGGCGGCCGAGTTCCTCAGACTGCTGTCGAGAATGGGCCTGCTGAGGTGGCTTGCGGGGCACCGGCACGTCTTTGTCCCAACGACCGTTCTGATGGCCGGACAACGGCGGGACCCTGCCGATGTGAAGTCTGATCCGAAAGATGGGTGAGCAGGGCATACGAGGGTGTCGTCTGGAAGGAACGCTGAGCGGGCAGCGAGTCTACACTGGTGCGTTCCCCCGGGCCATTCGAGGCGTTGGCCTATGAAGATCATCGATCGTCTGTTGCGACCTTTCATCATCCGAAGCTTCACGCGGCTGTATTATCACTCGCGGCCGCGGATCTGGAACAACACATTCTGGTTCGGCGTCGGCGTCGACAAGTGTCCGCTCGACCTGTGGACTTATCAGGAAATGCTCTTTGAGGTACGCCCCGATGTCGTGATCGAGTGCGGGACGGGGGCGGGCGGAAGCGCGCTGTTCCTGGCACATCAGTGCGACCTGATCGGGAAGGGACGTGTCATCACGGTAGACGTGGCGGATCTGCCCAACAGGCCGCAACACCCGCGCATCACATATCTCCAGGGTTCCTCCGTCGATAACAGGACGCTTCAGCAGATTCGAAGTTCGATCAAGAGCACCGATGCGGTCCTGGTCGTGCTCGATTCGGACCACTCCAAACAGCACGTGCTCAACGAGTTGGAGCGCTACTGCGGTCTGGTCTCCGTCGGCAGCTACATTGTGGTCGAGGACGGCATCACCGGCGGCCATCCCGTGAAACCCGGGCAGTGGCCGGGACCCATGGAGGCGGTCCTGGAATTCCTCAAGACAAACTCCAACTTCGTGATAGACACAAGTCGCGAGAAATTCCTTCTGACATTCAACCCCAATGGCTACCTGAAGAGGATCCGGTAGGCCCGGTCGGGTTCCCGCCGGGCGGCATTGGCGAGGAATAGCTACTCGTCGTCGGAGCGGCTGGACGGAATATCCTTGAGCTTTCGCTCGACCATCTCCTCGATCACAACGTCGGGATGCTCCTGTTCTACCGACAACTCGAGCGACTCCATATCCGGCGTGGCGGAGGTGAACGCACTGCGGCGGAAGCATTCGCCCAGGTGCTCCCGCAGACCGCCTCGCACGGCGAATGAATCATGGAACATCAGGAGTCGGCGTTTTCCTTTCTCGCACTCCAGGGCAACCTGGTCTTCAGGCACGAGGCCCCGGCTCGACGCGTACGGCTCGGGGAGTGTCAACGGCATGTGGACGGCTACGTACGGCGTCTTGGGGACCCATCGCTCCGTATCTCCCGCCAGCTCTTTGCCCAGACCCAACATCATGCTGAGATCGGTCGCCTCCTTGCCCGTGCTCAATTCGAAACAGTCGCTCGACAGGGGCCGCAGGTCGTCGAACCATTCCCCCAGCCGCCGGCATATCTGCTCGTAGGCAATGAATGAACCCCGGTCGGTCCAGTGAGAATCCTTCGGGTGGTATACGAGCCCCGAGGCCTTGGCCTGCAACAACGCGGGACGCAGGTCGAGGCAATTGACGGATGAGAGATCGCGCAAGTAGCCGAGAAGCTGATCCATCCTCGAACGACCCCGGCCTTTTTGCACATGGTCGGGCAGCATCTCCGGGTAGATGGTCGCCTTATTCGGCGCGATCACGAAAAGGTAGCGAATCCCTCGCTCGGCCAGCCACCGCTGCCGCTGCTCCAGGGCGTCCCTCCAGGCCTCCAGGTCGGCCGTGGTCATGGGGTTCTGGCCGAGGAAATCGGGCAGAATGCCGGACTTGGTCAGAAACAGCCAGTCGTTCTTTCCGAACAGCACCTTCCCGAATGAGCTGCCCTTGAAGAGCTTGTATCGGATCCAGTTGTGCCCTCGGATCAGGCCGTTGCGAAAGCCGAAGTGGTCCTGATAGAACGCCTCGAACTTGTCCGGGATGGTGCCGAGCGGGTCTTGCCCGAGCGCGGGGCATCGCGCCAGCACCCGCTTCTCGCCCAGATCGTGCGTGAGGTCCCAGCCCATCACACCGCCTACGAGCGGCAGGCAGACCAGGACGCAGAACACCAGCGTCAGCAGCATATCCATCCGACGTTTCATGAACGGCGTTTGCTCGCTCATCGCTGCCCTTAGAACCTGAAATAGATGAATGGGTTGTGCGTACCGGCGGAAAGGAACATCACACAGAGAACGTACAGAGCGCTCAGAGACACCAACCGGCAAGCTGCGACCGTCCACTCCGCCACTACGCGGGCCACGCCCCTGAGCCCCGCCACGGCCCGGGTCACGGACGCAACGAAGGCAGGCACGACCGGCATCGAGAATACGACCCCGGCAATTAAGGCGATCCTGACCTCACGCGTCATATACCATTCGAGGTCCTGTGTCGAAACGGCGTCGGCCGCCACCCCAACCATCGCGGCCAGGAATCCCATCGCGTGACTGATGCTCGGCGAGGCGAAGATCACCCACCCGCACAGGATCGTCAGCAGCGCATAGACGTGCCGGATCAGAGGATGGCGACGGGCCAGGAACTCATGCAGCCATATCCTCTCCAGAACCAGGAAGAGGCCGTGATACAGGCCCCAAACCACGAACGTCCAACTGGCCCCGTGCCACAGCCCGCATAGAGTGAACACGATCGCCAGGTTCATGTACGTCCGTGCCGGCGATCTGCGGTTACCACCGAGGGGGATATAGAGATAGTCGCGAAACCACGTGGACAGAGAGATGTGCCACCGCTGCCAGAACTCCCGCATCGATTGAGAAATGTACGGGTAGTTGAAATTCTCCGGGAAGGAGAAACCCAGCATTCGGCCCAACCCGATGGCCATATCGGAGTACCCGGAGAAATCGAAGTAGATCTGCAGGGCAAAGCAAACCGCGCCGAACCAGGCGATGCCGGGGCTCAGGTTGCCCGTCGGCAGGGCGAATATCTCCTCGGCCGCCACGGAGATCATGTTCGCGATGAGCAGCTTCTTGGCCAGTCCGAGCACGAAGCGGTTGACCCCTGAGGCAAAGAGACGACAGGTGATCTTCCGGGATCGCAGTTGTTCGGAGATGTCGAGGTAGCGGACGATCGGCCCGGCCACCAACTGGGGAAACATGGTGACGTAACAGGCGAAATCGATGAGGTTGCGCGTCGCGCGTGTCCGGCCGCGATAGACGTCGATGGTGTAGCTCATGGCCTGAAACGTGTAGAAGCTGATCCCGAGGGGCAAGACAATTCGGACGGCGTCGTGCCAGACGAGCCCCGACAGGCCGAGTCTGGCCATCAGGGCGTTGAAGTTCTCGACGCCGAAGTTGAAATACTTGAACAGTCCAAGAACGCCCAAATTGCAGCCGACGGATGCCACCAAGCCCGCCTTCTGGCGCCAGTTACGCGGCCCCTCCAGGACAAGCTGCTGGACGTCGCCGGATCGATAAGCGCCGGATATGATCAGGCCGCACACATAATTGGTCACGGTGGATCCGATGATGATCCAAGTGAGGGATCTCTCGCCCCAGAAGTAGAAGACCAGGCTCGCAAGCAGCAAGAACGCATTGCTGGCCTGCCACCAGAGTCTGCTTCGGGAGCCGAGCAGCGCGGGAGCCACGAGCGTGAAGTACCCGGCCAAGACAATCGGCAGGAAGAACAGGACGAAGATCACCGAGCTAAAAACCATAATCCAGAGCCACCGCGCAGCCCGGGCTATGGCGTTGTTCCATCCGGCAACGGATGGTCTGCCTCGACGGCCGGCATCAAAAGCCCGGATCCAACTTGTGGCGTCATTATAGTCGGTCGCCGCGCGCTGTCAACGAGCACAATGGCAGAGCATCGGCGGCTCAGTCCGCTCGACCGGCCGCGACGATGGCCGCGACCCGTCGGACTTCTTCAGGAACCAGCCACGGATGCATCGGCAGAGACAGCACCTCATCACAAGCCCGGTCGGTCACCGGCAGGTCCACGCCTGAACCCATGTGGGCGTATGCCTCCTGACGGTGTACGGGAATGGGGTAGTGGATCTGGCTCTGTACCCCCTGTTCCGCCAGACGACGCTGGAGGGCATCTCGGTTCTTCGTGCGAATGACATAGAGATGGTAGACGTGTTTGACATGGGGTAGTTCAACCGGCGTGACGACACCCGCATCGGACAGCAGTTCATCGTAGAGCGAGGCCGATTTCCTTCGCCGCTCGTTCCATTCATCAAGGTAGCGCAGTTTCACCCTCAAGACGGCGGCCTGCATCTCGTCCAGCCTGCTGTTGATCCCGACCAGCACGTGCTCGTACTTGCGTGGCTGGCCGTAGTTCCGCAGCAATCGCAATCGGGCGGCGATCTCCTCGTCGTTGGTGGTAACCATCCCACCGTCGCCGTAGGCGCCCAGGTTCTTCGTCGGGTAGAAACTGAAACAGCCTACGTGGCCGATCCCGCCGACCTTCGTGCCCCGGTAGAGGGCCCCATGTGCCTGGCAACTGTCCTCCACGACGAACAGGCCGCGACGCCTGGCGAGGGCCACGATCGATTCCATATCGGCCGGTTGCCCATAGAGGTGCACCGGCATGATCGCCTTCGTCCGCTGGGTAATCCGCTCCTCGATCCGGGCCGGGTCCAGGCAGAACGTCTGCGGATCGATGTCCACAAAGACCGGCCTGGCGCCGTTCCTGACGATGCCATCGACCGTGGAGATGAACGTGTGGGAGGGCGTAATGACTTCGTCGCCCTCGCCGACGCCCAGCGCCCGCAGCGCGAGCAGGATCGCATCGGAACCGGAGTTCAGGCCCACGGCAAACTCCACCCCGATGTACCGGGCGAACTCGGCCTCGAAGGCCTCCAACTCCTCGCCCAGGATGAACCAGCCCCGCCGCAGAACTCGGTCGACGGCTCCTCGAACCTCGTCGGCGAGTGCTTCCTGTTCCCTCTTTAGACACACGAATTCGATCATACCGGCCGGACCATGCCCCCCGCTTCCAAGGCGTACGTCTGCCCACACGCCCAGCGTGCCATGGAGCCATCAAAAACCAGATCGGCCGCACACCGGCAGACGTAACCGTTCACACGCGCGGGGCTCCCATACGCAAGAGCATGGTCGGGAATGTCGCTCGTTACAACGCTGCCCGCGCCGATGTGTGGCGTCTCCACAACGGCCTGCGGATGGATAAACGGTGCACCGGCGTTCTCGATCTCAGCCATGACCGTCCGCCCCGCGAGCAATTCGTTTGAACTCGTCGTAGTCTCGAATGTAATCGCTCGCGTCGTAGAGATTCGAGGCCAGGACCAGGCACACGGACCCCGAGGAGAAGTTGTCGATCTCTCGCCAGATCATCGTGGGAAGGTAGAGGCCATAGTAGGACCGGTTCAAATAGAAGTCTTTCCGGGCCGTCCCGTCGTCCGTGATGACGGTGAAACTGCCGCTGGCGGCGACGATGAACTGCTGCAACTGCCGATGCGCGTGGCCGCCGCGTGCAGCACCACCCGGGACGTCGTACAGATAGTACACGCGCTTGGGCTCGAACGGGATATGCCGGCCGGCCTCGATGAAGGTGAGGTTCCCTCGCTGATCGACGATCCGCGGAAGCTCGATAATCCTGCACGTTGACCTATCCATAGCGGCTCCTTCTGCCAGGTACTCCTGCGTAGGCATTATAAGCCCGCCTGCCTCGCCGACAAGATGCAAATCCCGGTGTACCCATCCGACATCGCGTGTGACTGCCGGCGCGCTTCTGCCGTCGGCGTCTACCCAGGTCGTCCCGTCTGTGCCGCGCAGGCCGCGGCGAAACGTGCCATATCCTTGCGGTGCGCCGCCTGAGATGTCCATCGCCATCGGTGGACGGCGACCGCATCGAGGTCCGTCAGAACGGGCCCGTCCGGACCGATCAGGACATTCGAGTGCTTCGTGTCCCCGTGGCTGACCCGGTAGTCGCCCAGTCGCCTCAACAGGCCCTCGACCTGGGCGATCCGCTCACGGCGTTCCTCGGCGCCGACGTAGCCGTCACGGAGCAGATCGCTGAGGCTACCGCCGGGGACGAACTCCGTCACAATGTAGGAACACCAGACCAGGGGACCTTTCAGTCGCTCGATATAAGCCAGCGGCTCCGGCGTCCCGATATCCAGGAGCCGAAGCCGGTGCCCGCTCACCCAACTGCGCCGTGCCCGCGACCTCATCAGCGTGTGGCGAAGAGAGTGAATCCACCCCTGATGGTTGTAGCGTTTGACCACGATGGACTTGCCGTTCCACACGATGTGGCAGACGTGACACGTATTGCCCGCCTTGAGGACCTTGCCCCGGTCCATGAGATCGTCGAGCCGTCGGACGAACTCGATTGGCTCGGCCCCGCTGCAGAACGCCCGGTCGAACAAGGCACGGCAGCCGTGCGTCCGGACCCACAGATGCCGGGTGTTCTCTCGCTGGTATTTGCGCAGCGCCCGCTCGATCGCGAGCATCTTCTCCCGTCGGATGCACGTCTCCAAGACTACCTCGTCCGAAGCCTGCCGGGACCAGCCGCGCGCACGCAGGTACTCATCGAGAATCAGGCCGGCGGGTGGCCGACGCTCCTGCGGCAGGCCCGACAGGATCTGTGCCAACTGGGACAGGCTCCTGCCCCTGGCGACTGGCCCGGATTGGAATCGGAACTGCCCCAGGTCGATCGTGACGATCCGTTCGCCCTGGAGAAGGAAGTTGTTCAGGTTCAGGTCCTTCTGCAAAACGCCTTTGTCATGATATCTCGCCAGATCGAGACAGAGCCGCACCGTGAGACTTGAGACTTCGGTCGGATCGCAGCACGTTACCAGAGCCTCTCGCAGAGGACGCGCGTCGGTAATCTTCTCAATCACGATTGCCCGCCCCCCCCTATCCGTCCTCCCGTGGAACAGCGCCAATGGCGCGTCGATCTCCCGCTCTTGCAGTTTGCTCAGCCCCTGCCATTCCCGCCGCAGGTGCCGGCGGCCGTGAAACCAGCGAACGAACCACTTGACGATGACCGGCCGGTCTTTCCACACGGCGTCATAGACGTAGCGGGTGCCTGGCACCTCGCGCAGCAGTGCCAGGCATGTGATTTGCTCTACGCCCGAAGGCGAGAATCGCTCGACCTGAAGTTGGAAAGGACAGTCGTCCACAAAGCTCCTTCGGCTGCGACCACCCGGCGGGACCCAATAACTGCCGGGCCGGCGGATCGAGTCCCCCGGTCTGGCGTCATGCACGCCCTCCAGGCAACCTTCGGGGTCTGGATGGGGCGCCGTCCCGATCCGCGTACGCGCGCGCCATCTTGCCGGATTTGGCGTTCCCCGTCAAGTTGCAGGGCCGGCGATGCGGGCCCCGGGGGTCCAGCCGGGAATTCCTGCACACCCGGTTGCCAAGACTGGGCGCAGCGGGTATGAATCTAAGATTCTGGCAAAGAAAGGGGTTCTGTGACATACGTCATTTCAATCCTGGCGGTGTTCGCCGCCTATCTGCTCGGTGCCGTGCCGTTCGCCTATATCATCGCCCGGGCATACGGCAAGGACCTGCGGTCGATCGGCTCCGGCAACATCGGCGCGACGAACCTGGCGCGCGCCGTCGGTCGGCCGTGGGGGTACATCTGCTTTGTCCTGGACGTGCTGAAGGGATTCGTGCCGATGCTGGCGGTCCGGGCGATCCTGGGGGCGCCCGACGGCCCCTTGTATCTGGTCGAATGGCTCCTGGTCGGCGTCGCGGCCATCGTGGGACACGTCTTTCCCATCTACCTGGGATTCAAGGGCGGCAAGGGCGTCGCCACCAGCTTCGGCGTCGCACTGGGGCTCTGGCCCTATTTCACCCTCTGCGGGCTCACCGCCCTGGTTGTGTGGGTAGCCGTCGTTCTGGTCTGGCGATATGTCTCCCTCGCCTCAATCTGCGCGGCCATGACGTTTCCGGTGGCGCTGCTCGGGGGCATTCTGGTCCATCCGCCCTGGCGTCTGGCCGACCTCTGGCCGCTCGTGATTGCGGCGGTCGTCATTCCGGTTTTCGTCGTCTTCCGCCATCGGGAGAACATAAGAAGGCTCCTTGCCGGAACGGAGAGCAAGATCCGCGACAAACACGCCCGATAGCTCCCCACCGACAGCCCGACATATCGGGGCTCTTGGGGCCGGCTTTTAGGAGAAATGCTTGTGTTCCCCCGGCCGGGAGCTATGATAGAGCCGGTTCTGGCGGCATCGCGAGAACGAGTACCACTCGGCTGCCTGTACGCGAGAGACTCCTTGCAACGGGCTTGTGTGGGTGCCGTCAGCGGTCCATGTACATCATTTTAGGAGGACACGTCATGAGTCACGCGACACACCGTACAAGTGCAACCCGGCGTCTGGTTCTGATCCTCGGCTTCGTCCTGGCCATCGGCCTCCCGCAAGTCTGCGCCGCCGAAGACATCACGGGCGATTGGGACATGACGATGGAGTTCGGCGGCCGGCCGAGCTTCGCCCTGCTCTCCGTCGCTAAGCAGGCCGACGGTACTCTTGCGGCCAAGTGGGGCCGCGACGATCTGTCCAACGTCAAGTTCGACGGGCAGAAGCTCACCTTCACGCGAACGGTCCGCTGGGGAGACAACGAGTTCTCGCTGGACTACGCGGGTACCCTCAAGGACGGAAAGCTCACAGGTGCGCTGTCCAGCGACCAGGGCGAGTTCCCCGCCAACGGCGTACGACTCAAGCCGAAGCCGGCAGTCGTCGGCGTGTGGGACCTGGCCTACAAGGTCGGAGATCGAGATACGACGTCCAAGCTGACCGTCTCCGAGAAGCCGGATGGAACGCTCGACGCCAAGTGGGAAAGCCAATGGGGCCAGAGCAAGATCGCCAATGTCAAGCTCCAGGACGGCAAGCTCACCTTTGACAGGACGGTCAGCTTCAACGACCGGGAATTCACGATGACGTTCGAAGGCACCGCGCAGGGCGACAAGCTGACCGGCGCATCCAAGAGCGACAGGGGCGAGATCCCGATTGCCGGGACCCGCTTCGGTGCGGCCCTGATCGGCAGGTGGGAGATGACTACGAACATCGACCAGGGACCGAGGACCTCGACACTGACGATCTATCCGGATATGACGGGGCGGCAGGAGTTCTTCGGGGGCGAAATGCCCATCACGGACCTCAAGCTCGACGGCGATCAGGTCACGTACGCACTGGAGCTGGGCTTCGGCGATCAGATCTTCCGGATCGATTACAAGTTCAAGCTCGCGGGCAAAACGTTTGCCGGCCAGAGCAGCTCTGACCGGGGCACCTACGAGATCACGGGCAAGAAGCTGGAGCAGGCCGGTTCCGCCCTCGTCGGAAAATGGGAGTTCACGCGGGAAACCCCGCAGGGCACGCGCACAAGCACGCTGACGGTGAAGCCCGATATGACGGCCACGTACTCGATGCGGGACAACGAGGTCCCCGTGACCGACCTGAAGGTCGATGGCGACCAGGTGAGCTTCAAGATCGAGATGACGTTCAACGACCGCCAGTTCTCGATGGACTTCAAGGGCAAGGTCGAAGGCGACACACTGAAAGGCACGTTCACGACAGCCCGAGGCGACCGAGAGGCTGTGGGCAAGAAGGTGCAATAGCAGTATTGATGATTGATGATTTGGGGACGGCCGGCGTCGTGGTCGTGAAACGCGGACGCGACGCCGGTTGATTCGTCCGGATTATGCGCCCGATAGCGGGACTAGGCAGAGGAACCGGAGGATGGAGTCGCCTGTGTTCCTGAAGCAATGCTCCCTGCCGCCCGGGACAAAGACGATGTCCTCTCGCGAGATCGGGTAGTTCTCGCCTTCGTGTACGAAAACGCCAGCCCCTTCCAGGACGAAGACCTCGTGCTCATGGGGATGGCGGTGCAGCGGCGTGTTCCCGCCCGGCTCGATCTCGAACATCCGCATGGCGAACGTCGGGGCGCCGTCGTCTTTCGAGATCAACACGCGGATGCCGACTCCCCTGGCCCCCTCGACCGTCACCGGCTTCTTTGTGGTATTCGCACTCTTGGCGACCTTCATGTCGTCTCCCTTTCCGTCCTATCCGCCGAGCTTCTTGTTCAGCAACTCCGAGACAACCTTCGGGTTCGCCTGGCCCTTGGTCTTCTGCATGACCTGGCCCAAGAGAAACCCGCGAGCCTTCTGGGCTTTCTTGTCGCCACTGGTGATCTGGGTGACAATCGCCGGATTCTCCGCCAGAACCTTGTCCAGAATGCGCTCCAATTCGCCGGCGTCGCTCTTTTGGAGCAGGTTCAGCTCCTCGGCCAGCGCGTCGGGTTTCTTGCCCGTCTCGACCATGGCCGAGAGGATCGTGTTGCCGGCCGACGCGCTGATCGTCCCGGCGTCAATCATCTTCGCCAGATCGGCCACTCCGGCCGCTTCCAAACCCAGCCCCGGTAGATCGCGGCCTCGTTCGTTGCCCAGTTTCAACCCCACCTGGGTCAGTAGGTTGCACACTCGTTTGGCAGCGCCGCCTGCCTGCACCGCCTGCTCGAAGAAGTCCGCCGTCGAGCGGTCGGCCGTTAGGACGCTCGCGTCGTAGTCGCTCAGACCGTATTCCTGCACGTAGCGAACCTGCCGCTGCAGGGGAAGCTCGCAGAGCCGCGAGCGAATCGCGGCCAGCCACTCGGGCGTCGGCGTCACCGGGACGAGGTCCGGGTCGGGGAAATACCGGTAGTCGTGCGCCTCCTCCTTCTCCCGCTGGAGAACCGTAGCCTCGTTCGCGTCGTCCCAGCCCCGCGTGGACTTGTTGCCCATCTGCATCGTCTTGCCGGTTTCGAGGAACTCATCGAGCTGCCTCTGGGCCTCGTAGGCGACGCTCCGCTCCAGGGCCCGGAAACTGTTGAGGTTCTTCACCTCGGCAATCGGCGTCTTGAACTGCTGCCCGGCCCGCTCGATAACCAGATTCACGTTGGGCTCGAACCGCATGTGGCCTTTCTGCATGTCCGCCTCGGAGACGCCGAGATACCGCACGATCCGCTGCAATTCGACCGCCAGCGCCCGAACCTGCTCGGGACTGTTCAAATCGGGTTCCGTCACGATCTCCAGCAGCGGCGTTCCCGCGCGATTGAGGTCCACCTGTGAATGGGCCCCGGCCGTATGCAGGTTCTTGCCTGCATCTTCCTCCAGGTGCGCCCGCCGGATGCGGATACTCTTGGTCTTGCCGCCTTCCAGCGGGATCTCGATATACCCGGGACCACCCAAGGGCAGATCGTATTGGCTGATCTGGTAGTTCTTCGGCAGGTCCGGGTAGTAGTAGCCCTTGCGGTCCCACTTCGTGAACTCGGCGATCTCGCAATTCAAGGCCATCGCGGCCAGGATCGCGTACTCGACAGCCTGCCCGTTCATCACGGGCAGCGCCCCCGGCAACCCGAGGCACACCGGACACACGCGGCTATTCGCCTCCTCGCCGAAGCTCAACGCACAGCCGCAGAACATCTTCGTCCTCGTGCAAAGTTGCACGTGGATCTCCAGGCCGACAACGATTCGATAGGTCAGGTCGCTCATGCCATGCCCTGCTCGATCACCGCAGGTTTCTTCGTATGCCAATCCGTTCGGGCCTCGTGCATCCTTGCGATTCGCAGCAATCGGGCCTCGCTGAAGGCCGGCCCAATGAGTTGCAGGCCGATAGGCAATCCGGCCTCGTCGAAACCGCACGGGACACTGATTCCGGGAATCCCCGCCAGGTTGACCGCGATCGTGTAGATATCCGAGAGGTACATCTTCAGCGGGTCGTCCACGTTCTCGCCGAGCTTGAATGCCGTCGTCGGCGCCACGGGCATCGCGAGGCAGTCGCACTGCTCGAACGCCCGCACGAAATCGCCGCGGATGAGGTTGCGGACCCTCAGGGCCTTGAGATAGTAGGCGTCGTAGTAGCCGCTGGAAAGGGCATAGGTCCCGAGCATGATCCGCCGCTTGACCTCCTTGCCGAGGGCCTCCTCGCGGGACTTCGAATAAACTTCGACGTAATCCGCCGGGTCGGGCGTGCGGTGCCCGTAATGGACGCCGTCGTAGCGGGCCAGATTGCTCGATGCCTCGGCGGTCGCGATGACGTAGTAGGCCGCAATGGCGTAGTCGAGGTGCGGCATGGCCACTTCGACAACCTGGGCCCCCGCGTCACGATAGCCCTGCACGGCCCGCTCGATCGCCTGTCGAACCGCCGGGTCGGCCCCGGCGTTGAAACCGGAGGCGACGCCGATCCGCAGTCCTTCGACGGGCTCGGTCAGCTTCTGGAGGTAGTCCTCCACAGGAGCGACATCCTCACTGACGCTCGTACTATCGGCCGGATCGTGTCCAGCGATCACGTTCAGCATCAACGCGGCGTCTGCCACCGTCCGGCCGAAGGGCCCGATCTGGTCCAAGCTGGAGCCGTAGGCGACCAGGCCGTAGCGCGAGACCCGCCCGTACGTGGGTTTGAGGCCGACGACGCCGCAGAAGCTCGCCGGCTGGCGGATCGAGCCGCCCGTATCGGAGCCCAGGGCCGCGAAGCACATCCGGGCCGCAACCGCTGCCGCGGAGCCGCCGCTGCTGCCGCCCGGGACTCGCGAGCTGTCCCAGGGATTCACCGTTCTCTTGAGCCCCGAGTTCTCCGTGCTGGAGCCCATGGCGAACTCGTCCATGTTCGTCTTGCCCACGATGACGGCGTCGGCCGCGAGCAGTCTGCGGACCACCGTCGCATCGTACGGAGCGTGGAAGCTCTCCAATACCCGCGAGCCGCAGGTCGTGGTGCCAAAGCTCGTGCACATCACGTCCTTGACGGCCACCGGCACCCCCGCCAACGGGCCGACCGGCTTGCCGGCGGCAATTCGCCGATCCACGGCCTCGGCTGCCTGGATCGCCCTGTCGGCGAACACCGAGAGGTACGC
>Ga0116141_10001258_pt1 | contig 21498 bp, 17 predicted proteins | sample AD_UKC097_MetaG_FD_89744 | JGI IMG/M metagenome (GOLD analysis project Ga0116141, IMG submission 89744) | Active sludge microbial communities of municipal wastewater-treating anaerobic digesters from USA - AD_UKC097_MetaG | ecosystem: Engineered > Bioreactor > Anaerobic > Digestate | place: USA...
AGGCGCCATATTGACGGGTGCGTCACGAATCCACCGAGGCACTCCCGCGCGCGTGCCCGGGGATGCGCTTGCGGGATCAAGCCCTTGCGCCGTTGCGCAGCAGGATGGCCGTGATGTTGTCCGAACCGCCGCCGTCCAGCGCCGCGAGCACGAGCTGATCGACGCACTCCTGCGCGGAGATCTCGGTCTTGGCGAGGATCTGCGCGATGTGCGCGTCGTCGACTTCCTCGGTCAGCCCGTCGCTGCACAGCAGCAGCTGCATGCCGGGGCGCAGCTCGCCCTGCAGGACCTCGACCTTGAGCGACTGCGGGTCGGTGACGCCCAGCGCCTGGGTGATGACGTTGCGGTGCGGGTGGCTGCGTGCCTGTTCGGGCGTGATGGCGCCCTGGTCGATCAATTCCTGGACGTAGGAGTGGTCCTGGGAGAGCTGGTGCAGGGCGGTGTCCCAGAGATAGATGCGGCTGTCGCCAACCCAGGCCACCTCGAAGCGCGCACCGCGCAACCGCGCGGCCACCACGGTGGTTCCCATCGGCAGCGCCTCGGCGCGCCGCTTGGACTGGCGGATGATTTCCTGGTCGGCGGCGAGTATGGCGTCGGTCAGGCTGGTGCCGGAACGCACCTGTCCCACGATCGTGTCGCGCGCCAGCGCGCTGGCGACTTCACCGAATTCGTGGCCGCCCATGCCGTCGGCAACGAGCCATAGACCCAGTTGGGCATCACCGTAATAGGTGTCCTCGTTGTGCTCGCGCCGCAGGCCGACGTGGGTGAGATGGCCGAACTCGATCATCGGTGGAAGGTCATCCGGTCGTGCCCCGTTGTGCTGGTGAAGAAACGCTTCGTCTGCCGGGACCGCCCTCCGGAGGCGGATTGGCTGTCGCTGCGTGCGTGCGGCGGTCCGGGTACTTGCCTCAGGGATCACACGGTACCCGCGCTGCGGAGTCTGGTTCATTCACTGGCTCGGTGACAGGACTCCGTAAGGTGGCGGGGCGAGTATAGCGGCGGGCCGCACGGCAGGGTTCGGCTGCACCGCAGGCGACGATGATGCAACCGCGATCGAAACCGGCGCAAGCCCCGGACGCGAGATGCGGCGCCCCGGAGGAGGTGGGCTGCGGAAGATTCGGACCGGTGGGCAGGCCGCGGGCCGCTTGCCGGCTTCCGCGCATGGGTTTCGGATCGGCGGAAACCTCTTTCGGTCGGGGGGGTGGCCTTGTGAGGCTCGACCATCTCCCGTATCATTGTCGGCCCTCCCCGGCGAAGTCCGGGAAGGGTTTCGGAGAGGTGGCAGAGTGGTCGATTGTACCTGACTCGAAATCAGGCGTACGTGCAAGCGTACCGAGGGTTCGAATCCCTCCCTCTCCGCCATATGTTTGGTGAAATCAATAACGTACAAACGGATTTCACTTCCAGCCAGCATCCCGGCAAACAATCCGGGAAGCGCACGACAAGCCCGGCCAAACGCCGGGTTTTTCGTTTTGCCGACATCGTGGCGACAGTCCCGGCTCGTGCCGCCGATGGGCTAAGCTTGCGGCAATGGTTTTTCCTCGAGGCGTGGCATGCGTCTTCTTCCGATGATCCTGGGCGCGGCGTTCCTGCTGGCGGGGATGGCCTTTGGCGCGATCAACGCCGCCGAGGTGACGCTCGACTTCTACCGCTGGCAGGTCGATCTGCCCCTGGGCGTGGCACTGATCGGGGCGTGCCTGTGCGGGATGCTCGTCGCGGGCGCACTGCTGTGGATTACGGTGATCTGGCCGCAGCGTCGACGCATCCGTGCGATGCAGCGCGAGCGGCGCGGAACCACCGCGCTGGCGACTTCCACGCCAACCGCGTTCGTGCACGATCCATGAGTCTGGATGCACAAACCCTGATCTGGGTGCTGTTGCTGCCGGTTGCGGCGCTGTCGGGCTGGATGATCGGGCGACGCGGCGCCGAGCGGCGCGGCGGGCAGCGCGTGAGCCGGCTGTCCTCGAACTATTTCCGAGGCCTCAATTTTCTGCTCAACGAACAGCCCGACAAGGCGATCGAGGTGTTTCTGCAGATCGCCGAGGTGGACAAGGACACGGTCGAGACGCATTTCGCGCTCGGCAACCTGTTCCGTCGGCGCGGCGAGGTGGATCGCGCTATCCGCATCCACCAGAACCTCATCGAGCGGCCGCGCCTGAGCGAGGAGCAGCGCGTGCAGGCGGTGCTGGAGCTGGGCGAGGACTTCATGCGGGCCGGGCTGCTGGATCGCGCCGAGGCGCTGTTCACCGATCTGGGCCAGTTCGACCAGGTGGCACCCAAGGCGCTGCGGCACCTCATCTCGATCTACCAGCAGGAGCGCGACTGGCCCAAGGCGATCGATCACGCGCGCCGCTACGAGGCGGCCACCGGCGAGACGATGGGAAAGCTGCTGGCGCAGTTCCACTGCGAGCTGGCCGAGGCGGCACTCGGTCGCAAGGACAGGGCGGCTGCGGTCACGCACCTGCGCGATGCGGTCGAAGTGGATTCGCACTGCGCCCGCGCCGGCATCCTCGAAGGCCGCATGGCGCTCGAAGAAGGGGACGATGGCACGGCGATCCGTGCCTTCGAGCGCGTGGCGCGGCACGAGGTGGACTACCTGCCCGAGGTGCTTCAGCCGCTGCTGGACGCCTGGGGTCGTACCGGAGAACGCGTGCGCGCCCGCGCCTTCCTGGCCGACATGGTGGAGCGTTCGGCCGGCGTTTCACCGATGTTGGCGCTGGCGCGGCTGATCCAGGAAGACGAAGGCGACGCGGCCGCGGCCGGATTCCTTACCCGGAATTTGCAACGACGCCCCTCGGTGCGCGGCCAGAACGCGCTGATCGACCTGAGCCTGCGGCGCGCGGATGAAGACCCGGAAGAAACCCTGCGCGTGGTGCGGCAGCTGAGCGAGCAGCTGGTTGCTGGCGTTGCGGCCTATCGCTGCGGTCACTGCGGCTTCGGCGCGCGCGCGCACCACTGGCAGTGCCCGAGCTGCAAGCGATGGGGTACGGTGCGGCCGGTGCATGGCGCCTTTGGCGAATGATGCGGGACGTGGCGCAGGCGCTGGGGCTGCTGGGTGCGGCGCTTGCCGCCGGGGCGGCGTTCACTGCGCTGGCGCTGCGCTACGCGCGCTGGCGCCAGCTCCTGGACCTTCCCGGGCAGCGTCGAAGCCACCGTGTTCCCACCCCGCGCGGCGGCGGGATCGCCCTCGTGGCGGTGCTTCTGGTTGCCCTGTTCCTGCTCGACTGGCCGCTGCCGCGCCTGGCGTTCTCGCTGGGCGTGGCGCTTGCCGCGGTGGCGCTGGTGGGCTGGGTGGACGACCATCGCCCGCTGTCGGCGAGGGCCCGGATCGTGGTGCACTTCCTGGCCGCTCTCGGCCTGTGCCTGGGCTGGCGGCCGCTGGTCGGCGAGATCGACGCGCTGGTGCTGTGGCCGGTCTTCGCGCTGGCGGCGTTCTGGCTGGCCGGCTGCATCAACGCCTGGAACTTCATGGACGGCAGCAACGGGCTGGTGGCGAGCCAATGCCTGTGGCTGGCGCTGGCGCTGGCCTGGATGTTTGGCGCTGCGGATGCGCAGCACCTCGCGCTGGCGCGCCCGTTCGCGGCGCTTTCCCTGGTGCTGGCGGGGGCGTGCGCCGGGTTCCTGCCGTTCAACGCGCCGCGCGCCGCGATCTTCCTGGGGGATGTGGGCAGCGGCGCGCTGGGTCTTGCTTGCGGCGCGCTGCTGCTGGCGGCGCTGGCCCTCGTGCCGCAGCGCGCGGCCTGTCTGCTGATCCTGCCCTCGGCCCTTCTGATCGACGCCGCACTGACCCTGGCCTTTCGCGTGTATTCCGGGCGGCGTTGGTACACTGCGCACCGCGAGCATCTCTACCAGTGGCTGGTGAGATCCGGGCGCAGCCACGCGCAGGTGGCGATGCTGTATCTGGGCTGGAACCTGCTCGTCGTGGTGCCCGCCTGCGCGGCCTCTATGCGGTGGCCTGATCTTGCGTCGCCGCTTGCGGCTGCGGTCCTGCTGCTCGGCGTGCTGGTCTGGTGGTTCGGAAAGACGGCGCTGTGTCGCCGCGTTCGGCGGAAGGAAACGATGCAATGACCTACAAGTCGCTGATCGGCGGCATCCATCCGCGTCTTGCCGTGGTGCTGCACGATCTGGTGATGGTGTGGCTGGCCTGGTATGTGGCCAACGTCGTGCGCTATGCCTTCGTTCCCGATTCCGCACCGGTGGCGGTATTCGCGCCGGAGCTGCCCGTGGTGCTGGGCGCGCAGGCGCTGGTGCTGTGGTGGACCGGCCTCTACCGCGGGCTGTGGCGCTTCGCCAGCATGCCCGACATCTGGAACATCGCGCGCGCCGCGGCGATCGGTGCGCTGGCGATCGCCTTGTCGGTGTTCCTGCTCAATCGCCTCGAAGGCATCCCGCGCAGCACGCTGCTGATGTATCCGCTGCTGCTGGTGCTGCTGCTGGCCTCGCCTCGCCTGGCTTACCGGCGCTGGAAGGACAGCCGCTACGGCGCAGGTTCCGGCGCACCGGCGCGACGTGTGCTGATCCTGGGTGGCGGCAGTGCGGGCGAGTCGCTCATCCGCGAGCTGCGCCGCGAAAACCTGCTCAAGCCGGTCGGCATCCTCGACGACAACCGCACGCTGCGCGGCGCGCGCATCCAGGGCGTGCCGGTGCTGGGCAGCCTGGATCGGCTCCCGGAACTCTCGCGCGAAGTCGCGGCCGAGATGCTGCTCATCGCCATGCCCAGCATCAACAACCAGCAGATGCAGCGCGTGGTGGGTCTGTGCGAACAGACCCAGCTGCCGTTCCGCACCGTGCCGCGACTGAAGGACGTGATCGAGGGCCGCTCGGCCTTCAATCAGCTCAAGGAAGTGGCGATCGACGACCTGCTCGGGCGCGATCCGGTTTCGCTCGACTGGACCGCGATCCGCACCGGCCTCACCGGGCGGCGCGTGCTGATTTCCGGCGGCGGCGGCTCGATCGGCTCGGAGCTGTGCCGGCAGGTGGCGCGCCTCGGGGTCGAATCGCTGTGCGTGGTGGAACTGTCCGAATACAACCTCTACCGCATCGAGCAGGAGCTGCGTGCGGAGTTTCCCGAGCTCATCCTCAGCGTCGTGCTGGGCGACTGCGGCGATGCCGCCGTGGCCGAGCACGCGCTGGCGCTGGCGCGGCCGCATACGGTGTTCCACGCCGCCGCCTACAAGCATGTGCCGATGCTGCAGGAGCAGTCGCGCGAAGCCTTCCGCAACAACGTGCTGTCCACCCAGACCCTGGCGCTGGCGGCGATCCGGCACGGGGTCGAGAGCTTCGTGCTGATTTCCACCGACAAGGCGGTCAATCCGACCAACGTGATGGGGGCCAGCAAGCGCGTGGCGGAAATGGTCTGCCAGTCGCTGGCGCGCGACAACCCCATGCGTCTGATCACGGTGCGCTTCGGCAACGTGCTGGATTCGGCCGGCAGCGTGGTGCCCTTGTTCCGCGAGCAGATCCAGCGCGGCGGGCCGGTGACCGTCACCCATCCGGAGGTCACGCGCTACTTCATGACCATTCCCGAGGCCTGCCAGCTCATCCTGCAGGCCGCCACGCTGGGCGAGGGCGGGGAAATCTTCGCGCTCGACATGGGCGAGCCGGTGCGCATCGCCTATCTGGCCGAACAGATGATCCGGCTCGCCGGCAAGCTGCCCGAGCGCGATATTTCCATCGTCTATACCGGTCTGCGCCCGGGTGAAAAGCTGTTCGAAGAGCTTTTCCATCCGCAGGAAAGCTATCACCCCACGGTGCACGCCAAGATCATGCTGGCCCAGCCGCGCGAGCTGCCCGGGGTTTCGCTGGAGCAGGCGCTGCATCAGGCACGCCAGGCCGTGCTGCGCTACGACCAGGACGCGCTGGAGGCGCTGCTGCGCCAGCTCGTGCCCGAATACACGCGCGAGACGCCGGCCCAGGTGGTGGCGCTGGGCGCGCACGGGAAAAGCAAGGGAGTCGCATGATGCATCGGGAAGATTTCGGACGGGTCCGCAAGGCGGTGTTTCCGGTTGCTGGGCTGGGCACCCGTTTCCTTCCGGCCACCAAGACCGTGCCCAAGGAAATGCTGCCGGTGGTCGATCGCCCGCTGATCCAGTACGCGGTCGACGAGGCCATCGCCGCCGGCTGCGACACCCTGGTCTTCATCACCAACCGCTACAAGCACGCCGTGGCCGACTATTTCGACAAGGCCTACGAGCTGGAGCAGCGCCTGGAGAAGGGCGGCAAGGATGACCTGCTGGAGCTGGTGCGCAACGTGCTTCCCTCGCACGTCCGCGCCGTGTTCGTGACCCAGCCCGAGGCGCTGGGGCTGGGCCACGCCGTGCTCTGCGCACGCCCTGTGGTGGGCGATGAGCCTTTCGCGGTGCTGCTGCCCGACGACCTGATCTGGTCGCAGGGCCCGGGCGCGCTGGCGCAGATGCTGGAGCTGGCGCGCGCGCGTTCCGCCGGCGTGGTCGCGGTGCAGGAGGTTCCTCGCGAGCAGACCGGAAGCTACGGCATCGTCGCGGCGCCGCATTTCACCGACCGCTCCGGCCGGATCGAGGCCATCGTCGAAAAACCGCGCCCCGAAACTGCCCCCAGCACGCTGGCCGTGGTCGGGCGCTATGTCCTGCCGGCGCGCATCTTCGACTGCCTGGAGCGCGTGACGCCCGGCAGCGGCGGCGAAATCCAGCTCACCGACGGCATCGCCGCGCTGCTGGCCGAGCAGCCTGTGCTGGCCTGCCGTTTCGAAGGTCGCCGCTTCGACTGCGGCAGCCGCATCGGCCTGGTCGAGGCGACCATCCAGTTCGCGCTGGAACACGAGGACCTGGCCGAAGACGCACGCCGCTACATGCGCGCCGCGCTGGGCGACTGAAGCGCAGGGCAGGGCGCTTGGACATCGATGCCATCCATGCCGATCCGGCGCGCCGCCCGCGCGGCGACAGCGCCTGGATGCGCCTTGCGCTGGAGCTGGCGGATCGGGCCGCCCTCGCCGGCGACGAGGTTCCGGTCGGCGCGCTGCTGGTGGCGCCCGACGGATCCCTGCTGGCAGCCGGCCGCAATTCGGCGATTGCCGGGAACGACCCCACCGCGCACGCGGAGATCAATGCGCTGCGCGAAGCCGGGCAGCGCCTCGGCAACTACCGGCTCGACGGCTGCACGCTCTACGTCACCCTGGAACCCTGCGCGATGTGCGCGATGGCGCTGGTGCACGCGCGCGTGGCGCGGCTGGTGTACGGCGCTTCCAACCCCAAGGCCGGCGCCTGCGGCAGCGTGTTCGACCTGCTGCGCGATCCGTGCCACAACCACCGGGTGGTGGTGGACGGCGGCGTGCTTTCGGAAGAAGCCGGAGCGCGGCTTTCCGAGTGGTTCCGCGCCCGCCGCCAGGCGCGGAACCGCTGAGCGTGCGGGTATGATCGCGGCAGATTCCGAAGGAACCGCGCGATGCCCACCTGCCACGCCGACCACCTGATCTGGATCGATCTGGAGATGACCGGGCTCGATCCGCTCAGCGACAGCATCATCGAGATCGCCACCCTCGTCACCGACGCCCAGCTCAACGTGCTCGCCGAGGGGCCGGAGCTGGCCGTGCGCCATCCGCTGGAGCGGCTGGAGGCGATGGACGAATGGAACTGGAACACCCACCGCGTCAGCGGGCTGTGGGACCGCGTGCTGGCCTCGCAGGTGGACATGGCCGAGGCGGAACGCCGCACGCTCGATTTCCTGTCGCAATGGGTTCCGGCGGGAAAATCTCCCATGTGCGGCAACAGCATCTGCCAGGACCGCCGCTTCCTGCACAGCCAGATGCCGGCGCTGGAGCGCCACTTCCACTACCGCAACCTCGACGTTTCCACGATCAAGGAGCTGGCGCGGCGCTGGGCGCCCTCGGTCGCCGCCGGCGTGGTCAAGAACTCGGCGCACACCGCACTGGCCGATATCCGCGAGTCGGTGGCGGAACTGGTCCACTACCGCCGCCACATGGGGGCGCTGTCGGGATTGTGATGGATTGGTGATGCCGGCTGGATCCCGCGGCACCCAATCCGCACCAAAGCCGATCTGATTGGCGACAATCCGGACGCGTGCTAGCATGTCGGGATGATAACGACTCGCATTCGTGACTGTGCCCTGCTGGCCCTGCTGCTCCTGCCCCTGACGATCTGGGCGCAGGCTGCGGGAACCGACACCTCTGCTTCCGTGCAGCAGACCTGGAAGCTGCTCGACTACGTGGCGACCGACTATGCCGGTGCGGTCAGCGGTGGCGCGGTGGTCGACGAGGCCGAGTACGTCGAGCAGCAGGAATTCAGCGCAACCGTCGTGGCGCAGCTCGATCGCCTGCCGGAAACCCCCCAGCTCGCCGCGCTGCGCGAGCAGGCCCAAGGGCTCGTACAGGCGGTCAACGCCAAGGTGGGAGCCGAGGAAGTGGCCGAGCGCGCGCACGCGCTGGGGTCCGCGCTGCTGGCGGCCTACCCGGTGCCCTCGGCACCTGCGCAGGCTCCCGATCTGGCGCACGGCGCGGCCGTCTACCAGCAGCACTGCGTCACCTGCCACGGCGCCAAGGGCGCCGGCGACGGCCCCGCCGCCGCGGCGCTGGATCCGGCGCCGATCGACTTCACCGATGCGGCCCGCGCCGACCTTCGCAGCCCGCTTTCGCTCTATCAGGCCACCTCGCAGGGCATCGAGGGCACCGGCATGGTTGGTTATGCCGGCACGCTGTCGGATGCGGACCTTTGGGCGGTTTCCTACTATGTCGGTACGCTGGCCTACGCACCGCAGGCCGGGCAGGGCGAGGCGGCCTGGCGCAACACGCCCGCGCTGCATGCACACGTGAGCAGTCTGGAAGAACTTTCCCAGATGCGTGCCGGGCAGCTGGCCGGATCGTTCGGACAGGACACCGCCCGCGCCCTCCTGGGCTGGCTGCGTCAGAACCCGTCGGCCGTGCTGGATGCGCCTGTCGGCATCGCGCTGGCGCGCGCCAAGCTTGCCGCCAGCCTCGCCGCCCACAAGGCCGGGCGCGCCGAGGAAGCGGTGCAGCTCGCGCTGTCGTCCTATCTGGACGGCGTGGAACCGGACGAGGCTCGTCTGGACACGCGCGATCGCGTCCTTCGCGGTCGCATCGAATCGGCCATGGGCGCCTACCGCAGCGCGCTTTCCGGACGTGGTGGCAATGCCGGGGAGCAGGCCGCCGCCGTGGATGCGCTGCTGGCCGAGGCCCAGACGGTGCTGGGCGCCAGCAGCGCCAGCCCGGGCACGGCTTTCGTCGGTGCCTTCACCATCCTTCTGCGCGAAGGGCTGGAAGTACTGCTCGTGGTCATCGCCCTGCTGGCCTTCCTGCACAAGGCAGGACGCTCGGAAACCGTGCGCTATGTCCACTACGGCTGGGTGCTGGCGCTGGTGGCAGGTGGCATCACCTGGCTGCTGGCTACTTATTTCATCACCATCAGCGGCGCCAGCCGCGAGGTGACCGAAGGGCTGGCCGCGCTGTTCGCCGCCGTGGTGCTGCTCAGCGTGGGGCTGTGGATGCACCAGAAGAGCATCGGCGGGCGCTGGCAGCAGTACCTCAAGGAAAAGATGAGCGCGGCGCTGAAGCGGCGCTCGGCCTTTTTCCTGTTCGGGCTGGCCTTCGTCTCGGTCTACCGCGAAGTATTCGAGACCATCCTGTTCTACGCCGCGCTCTGGGCCGATGGGCACCATGCCTGGATGGTCGCGGGCATGGCTGCGGCGGTGGCCGTTCTGATGGTGATCACCTGGGTCATCCTGCGCACCAGCCGTCGCCTGCCGCTGGGCACGTTCTTCTCGGCCAGTTCGGCCCTGATCGCGGTACTTGCCGTGGTGCTGACCGGCAAGGGCGTCGCCGCGCTGCAGGAAGCCGGCTGGGTGAACGTGACGCTCGCGCCGATTCCGTCCTTCGACTGGCTCGGCATCCACCCGACGTGGGAAACCACCCTGGCACAGCTCCTGATGGTGCTGGTGCTGATTGCGGGATACGTGTTCAACCGGATCCAGGCGCGCCAGCTTCTTGCGGTTCCCTCGCCCTGATCGACGCAGAACGCGCGGCGACGCGAAGAAGCGCGCCGCCGTTTCCCTGCCTGCGCCGCTGAAGTACCCTTGCACGCTTTGCGCTGCATTCACTGACCTATTCTCGCGCACGCGATGTGGATGAGACGGCGCAACGTTCCCGTTCCCGTCTGGATTCCGCATGAACACTTCGCCTGTCGCCGCATCGAAAGCCCGTTCGTTCAGCACCGTGTTCCTGATCGAGATGTGGGAGCGCTTCGGCTATTACGGCATGCAGGCGCTGATCATCTACTACATGGTCCAGCGCCTGGGCTTTTCCGATACCCGCGCCAATCTCACCTGGAGCGCGGCGGCGGCGCTGATCTACGTGGCGCCTGCCATCGGCGGCTGGATCGGCGACAAGGTGCTGGGCACCCGGCGCACCATGCTGATCGGTGCGGTGGTTCTGGCCGTCGGCTACGCCCTGATGGTGGTGCCCAGCGAAGATGTCTCCTTCCTGTTCCTCGCGCTGGGCGTGATCGTGGTGGGCAACGGCCTGTTCAAGGCCAACGCCGGAAATCTCGTGCGCAAGATCTACGAGGGCGACGACTCCCGGATCGACAGCGCCTTCACCATGTACTACATGGCGGTGAACCTGGGGTCGATGTTCTCGATGCTGCTCACGCCCTGGATCAAGGACTACGTCAACGAGCACTACGGCAACGAGCTGGGATGGCACGTGGCCTTCGCGGTGTGCTGCGTGGGCCTGGCGGTGGGGCTGGCGAACTATTTCGTGATGCGCCAGACCATGCGCCACATCGGCTCCGAGCCCGACCATCACCCGCTTCACTGGGGCAAGCTCGGGCTGGTGGCGCTCGGCGGCGGCGTCACCGTCATCGGGGCGGCCTATGTGCTCGACCACGCCGGCGTGGCGCGCGCCTTCGTCTACCTTGCCGGCCTCATCGTGGCCGGAATCTTCGCCTACCTGATCGCCGCCGGAAAGCGTCACGAGCGCCCGGGCCTGGCCGCGGCGGTGATCCTGACCGTGCAGACGATGTTCTTCTTCATCTTCTACCAGCAGATGTCCACTTCGCTGAACCTGTTCGCGCTGCGCAATGTCGACTGGAGCTTCAGCGTGTTCGGCGCGCACCTGTGGACCTGGTCGCCGGCGCAGTTCCAGGCCTTCAATCCGATCTGGATCTTCATCCTCAGCCCGGCGCTGGCGTGGTTCTACACGAAGGCCGGACGCAGCGGAAAGGACCTTCCGATCGCCGCCAAGTTCGCGCTCGGCTTTGCCGCCGTCGCGGCGGGATTCTTCATCTACGGCGTGGCCGACCACTTCACCACCGAGCCGGGCAAGACCTCCTCCTGGATCATGGTGTGGGGCTACGGTGCGGCGGCGCTGGGGGAACTGCTGGTCAGCGGACTGGGCCTGGCGATGGTGGCGCGCTACGTGCCCTCGCGCATGGGCGGCTTCCTGATGGGGGCCTACTTCGTCGCGGTGGGCATCTCGATGTATCTGGGCGGTTTCGTGGCGAACTTCGCCAGCGTGCCCGAGGAGCTGACCGACCCGGTCCTGACCATGCCGATCTACACCAATCTCTTCCTCAAGCTCGGCATGGCCGGTGTGGCGTGCACCGTGGTCGCCCTGGCCTGCCTGCCAGTGATGCGCCGCCTGACCGCGGCGCATCACGCGCAGGCATCGTCGACCGCGCAGGGCTGACCTGCGTCCCCGACGAGCAGCCTGATCCGGGGGCTGACCTTCGGCGGGGTCGCGATCAGCCGCGGATGCGTCCGCGCAGCGTGCTGGCGGAGTGCGGGCCCGCTTCGTGGATCAGCGCGCGCGCGGCGTCGATCCGGCCCCAGGTGTTCCACAGCAGCACGCCGCGCACTCGGCCCTGATCGAGATAGTAGAGGACGCCCTCGCGGTGGGGTTCGACCCAGTCCTCGAAGATTTCCAGGCGCGAATCGAGCGTGCCGACGGCCTCGTAGCCCAGGTCGAACAGGTCGGAGTAGAAGAACGGCAGTCCGGCGTAGGGTTCGGGTTTCCCGGCCATCGCAAGGCCGGCGATGCGGCCGGTGGAAAGCGCCGTGTCCTCGTGCTCGACGCGGCGTCGGCCCAGCGCCTGGCTGGGGAAGTTGGCGACGTCGCCGGCGGCGAAAAGGTCGAATACCGTGGTGCGCATGCACTCGTCCACCACGATGCCGTTGTTCACCTGCGCTCCCGCGGCTTCGGCCAGCGTGGTTTCCGGGATGATCCCGAGACCTGCCACCACGGCGTCGGCTTCCAGCGCGCTGCCGTCATCCAGGGCAAGCCGCACCGTGTTTCCTTCCTGCGTGCCGTCCTTGACCATCCGTCCGGTACGCACGTCGATGCCGCGATCGCGGTAGTAGTTCTCGATGAAGCGGCACAGGTCCGCTGGATAGGCGCGCGCACCCAGCATCGGCTCGGGGAACACCATGGTCACGCGACAGCCGTGGCCGACCAGCGCGGCGGCGATTTCCGAACCGACGAAGCCGCCGCCGATGACGACGATGCGGGCCTCTTTCTCCGCCAGCGCGAGCAGGCGGTGGTAATCGTCCAGGGTGCGGTAGGCGAGGATGCGGTCGCCTTCGAAGGGCAGGCGGCGCGCGCTGCCGCCGGTGGCGAACAGCAGCTTGCCGTAGCGATACGTTTCGCCGCGGTCGTCGGTGACGGTGTGTGCATCGGCGTCGATCGCGGTGGCGCGACGGCCGAGGAAGAGCTGCGCACCGCTGGCTGCAATCGGTCGCCAGATGCTGTTTTCGCCGGCGTCCTTCCACAGCGCCTTGCTCAGCGGCGGACGGTTGTAGGGCGGGTGTTTTTCGGCGCCGATCATGCCGATGCTGGCGGACGGATCGGTTTCAGCGAGGGCTTGCGCCGCGGCTTCGGCGGCCATGCCGGCGCCGAGGATGAGGTGATCGAAGTGATGGTGCATCGCCTGGACTCCTGTGTGATTCGATACCGCCGTGCATTGTCGCGCCGCGCGGGCTGCAGGGGGTAACGGTGGCGCCATTGCGTTCTTCGGCAAAGCGGAAAGCGCGCCCGGTTTCGCGTTTTCTGCATCAATCGTGAGGCGCATCGCGGTTTTTCGTTGCGGCGCCGCAACATCGAAAGTTCTTGCGCTTTCCATTCGCCTGCGTATGCTGCGGCCAGCTTCGGCCAAGGGAAACGCCGCGGCAATGGCGGTGCCGATGAGCGAGGGAACGGGATCGCATCGGCTCGCCCCACCAGAAGAAAACGGGGAGAACCATCGAATGAAACGTTTTGCTGGCCGGCTCATCGCCGGCCTCGCGCTGCTTGCTGCGACCTTTTCAGCCCACGCCGTGACCGGCGTCGCCTTTGTCCACGGCACCGGCAACCAGACCAACGCCTTGGCCGACTACTGGACCGCCGACATGGTCAACTCGGTGCGCCAGGGCCTGCCCAACCAGGCCAACTACACCGTCATCAACTGCGAGTTCGAACGCTACATGTGGGACAGCCGCGCCGCCGGGTGTCTTGCCGGCCAGCTCACCAGCTTCATCAATGCGCGCGGCATCACGGACCTGGTGGTCATCACCCATTCCAACGGCGGCAACGTGATGCGCTGGATCCTGTCGAATCCGACCTTCGACAGTCGCTACCCCAACATCATCAGCAAGATCCGCTGGGTCAACGCGCTGGCGCCGTCCTCGGCCGGCACGCCGCTGGCCAACGCGGTGACGGCCGGCAACGTGTTCGAACAGTCGCTCGGCTGGCTGCTGGGCTATGCCTCCGATGCGGTGAAGATGCAGCAGACCCACTGGATGTCGCAGTACAACGCGCAGAACCTCTACGGCACGGCGGGCCGCCCGGCCCTGCCCAAGGGCTTCTGGTCGGTGACGGGCAGCAATGTGTGCTCTGCGGTGTGGACGGCCAACAGCTATTGCGGCGGCTACCAGTACCAGGTTGGCCTCACCGTCACCCAGGCATGGCTCAACTCCTGCTCCGACGGCTTTCTCAACTGCGACAGCCAGCGTGCCGCCGGCAAGCCGTGGTTCACCGACACCCAGCGCACCAGCAAGGGCTACTACCTGAGCCACCACCAGAGCCGTCGCCAGTGCTTCAACCTCGACGTCATCCTGCGCAACGATCTGTGAGGCCCGCCATGAAGACCATGAAAATTTCCCTTCTGGCCGCGGCGCTCGCGCTGGCCGGTGCCTCCCGCGCGGAAACCCTGCGGCTGCAGCGCGTGGAAGGCGACCTGATCCCTTCCTCGCTGGTCACTGCCAAGGCGGCACCTGCGCCGATGGCGGAGGAATCCCGGCCGGTGTATTTCTCCTGGGCGCTGGATGCGAACGAGGCCCTTTCGCCCCCCGCGCCGTTCCGCGCCGAAAGCCGCGAGTTCTGGACCCAGCTCGACGCCGCCAAGGCGAAGCAGGGCTGGGGCTTCGTGCCGACCGCCGAAGGTGCGCTGGTGCGCATCAGCCTGCAGGGTGCGGGCAAGAACCGCTCGCTGCGCGCATCCGACGTGCAGCTGCGTGTCGATGGCGCGGTGCGCGACAGCGCCTCGGTGATCGAGCATCTGGCGGAAGATGCCGATCTCAAGGCCGTGGGTGCGCAGTTCAGCGACGGCACCCTGGTGTTTCAGCTCGCCCCGGGGCTGGTCGGCAAGCGCATCGATGTGGCCTTGCCCAAGTCCGCCGCGGGTGCGCTGATGCATGTGCTCGAACCCGCCAGTCCGGTTGTGATGACGCTTTCCGCCAATGCCGTGCAGGCCGTGCCGGGACAGCGGATCACGCTGGATGCAGGCTTTCTCGACCAGGCCAAGGCGCGCTCGGCCAGGAAGGTGGCAGGACTCGTCACGGCGCCGGATGGCCGCAGTTTCGATCTGGAGTTCCGGATCGACAAGGCCGGTCGCGCGGTTGCGAGTTTCGAGATACCCGCCGATGCCGGCGGTGGGCTGGAGCCGTGGGAAATCCACGCCTTCGGCAGCGCGCAGCTGGCAAAGGACACGGTGCTGCGCGACGCCCGCACCGCGGTGATGGTGGGCCTGCCGACGGCGCGCTTCACGGGTGCGGCCGAGGTGCTGCAGCGCGACGGCGGCGTGGTGTTCCAGATGCCGGTGGAGACCGCCGCGGCGGGACGCTACGAGCTGCGCGGCACGCTCTACGGCAGCGATGCCTCCGGCGTGCTCAAACCCATGGCCATCGCGCACGGTGCCCAGGTGCTGGGCGCGGGGGGCGGCACGCTGGAGCTGCACTTCACTCCGGACGTGCTGAATCCGGCGCTGGGAGCGCCCTATGCGCTGCGTGACCTGAACCTTTCGGACCAGAGCCGCATGAGCCTGTCCGAACAGCGCCGCGAGGCGCTCGACATCGCGCAGCTTCCGTAACCGGAACGCCGGGTGACGCACGAACGGCCGGGACTTGCGCCCGGCCGTTCGTGTTTGCGCTCAGCCGATCACGCCCAGCTCGCGCCCGATCCTGGTGAAGGCGGCGATGGCGCGGTCCAGGTGCTCGCGCGCGTGCGCCGCACTCATCTGGGTGCGGATGCGCGCCTGGCCCTTGGGCACCACGGGGAAGAAGAAGCCGATGGCGTAGATGCCTTCCTCCAGCAGCCGCTCGGCGAACTTCTGCGCCAGCGGAGCGTCGTGGAGCATCACCGGGCAGATCGGGTGGTTGCCGGGCTTGAGATCGAAACCTGCTGCGGTCATTTTCTCGCGGAAATACGCGGTGTTCTGCGCCAGCCGCTCGCGCAGCTCGCCGGCTTCATCGAGCAGGTCGAATACCTCGATTCCGGCGGCCACGACGTGTGGTGGAAGCGAGTTGGAAAAAAGATAGGGGCGCGAGCGCTGGCGCAGCATCTCGATCACCTCGCGCCGGGCCGTGGTGAAGCCGCCCAGCGCGCCGCCCAGCGCCTTGCCGAGCGTGCCGGTGATGATGTCGATCTTGTCCAGCACGCCGCGCACCTCGGCCGAGCCGCGCCCGGTGGCGCCCAGGAAACCCGTGGCGTGGCATTCGTCGATGTGGACGAGGGCGTCGTACTTCTTCGCCAGCGCGGTGATTTCATCGAGCGGGGCGACGAAGCCGTCCATCGAGAACACCCCGTCTGTGGTGATCAGGATCGTGCGAGCGCCGTCTGCGCGGGCCTGCTTGAGCTGGGCCTCCAGATCGGCCATGTCGCAGTTGGCGTAGCGATAGCGGCGGGCTTTGCACAGGCGCACCCCGTCGATGATCGAGGCGTCGTTGAGCGCATCGGAAATGATCGCGTCCTCCGGCCCCAGCAAGGGCTCGAACAGGCCGCCGTTGGCGTCGAAGCAGGCGGCGTAGAGGATGGTGTCTTCGGTGCCGAAGAACCGGGCGATCTTCGCCTCGAGCCGCTTGTGCAGGTCCTGGGTGCCGCAGATGAAGCGCACCGAGGCCATGCCGAAGCCGTGGGTGTCCAGCGCCTTTTTTGCCGCCTCGATCACGCGCGGGTGATCGGCCAGGCCGAGGTAGTTGTTGGCGCAGAAATTCAATACCTTGCGGCCATCTTCCATCGTGATTTCCGCGGACTGCGGCGAGACGATGATGCGTTCGCGCTTGAACAGGCCGTCGCGCTCGATGCCCGCCAGCTCGTCGGCGTAGCGTTGGGTCAGGGACATGGGAAATCCTCCGGAAATGACAGGCGCGCACGATAGCATCGGCGCGCGTTGAGTTCCGCGCCGCGGCTGCGACAATGCGGCATCCATTCCGCCGGATGTCGTGGAAAGCGCGATGCGCGTGCTGCTGGGCCTGGAGGCCGTCAACGAGGTGCTCGAACGCCTGCCGCCCGGGGAGGGCTGGCTTGGCGATGAAGAGCGCGCGCGCCTGGCTGCGATGCGCCACCCGCAGCGTCGCGCCCAGTTCCTTGCCGGCCACGCGCTGGCGCGAGATCTGCTGGCGCGCGCCGAAGGCGGCGACTGGCGCGACTGGCGACTGGAACGCGACGCGCAGGGCGCGCCGTGCGCGCTGCGGCGCGGGGCCGTATCCGGTTTGCGCATTTCCCTGGCGCACAGCGCGGGGCAGGTTGCAGGCGCCGTGGCCGAGGTTCCGGTCGGCGTGGATCTCGAGCACGCGCCGCGCGAGCGCGACCTTCTGGCGCTCGCCGAGGCGCTGTATCCGCAGGAGTTCTCGCAGTGGCTCGCGGCGCTGGATGAAGCCCGGCGGCGGACGCATTTCTACCGGCGCTGGACCCTGGACGAGGCTCATGGCAAGGCCCTGGGTGTGGGACTTCAGCCCAAGGCGCTGGTTCGGCAGGCGTGGCTGCCCGCCGTCGAGGACGCGCCGCACGCCTGGACCTGGGATATTGCGGACGGCTGGCTGGCGCTGGCGCTGGGCGAGCCGCACGCCGCACCGCCGCGGATCGAAGCCCCGCCGCTGCATGATCCTTCGATTCCGCAGGCATGGAGCCTGCGTTTGGTGCCCTGAAGGCGAGCCGCACGCCGCTCGATGCCTGAACGCAATCCGGCCTGCCGCCTGGGCGGGTGGCCCCGCTGCGAATGGCGGCACGGGACCGAGGATTGCCGCAGCAGAACGTTCCTCGCCGGCACCGGTGCGTGGATCGCCGCGCGCCGCGGTCCCCGGCGCGGGAAATCGCGGCCGGCTGATACACTGCGCGCATGTCCCTGATCTCCTTGAACCAGCTCGACTACAGCGTGGGCGGCCCGCTGCTGCTCGACCATGTGGACCTCTCCATCGAGGCGGGCGAGCGCATCGCCCTGATCGGCCGCAACGGCGCGGGAAAATCCACCCTGCTCAAGCTGCTGGCGGGTGAAATCCATCCCGACGACGGCCAGGTCCGGGTGCAGTCGGGCACGCGCATCGCGCGGCTGGAGCAGGAAGTGCCGCCGGGCGCTTCGGGCAGCGTGTTCGACGTGGTGTCCGAAGGCCTGGGCGGAATCGGCGCGGACCTGGCGCTGTTCCACCGCCTGAGCCATGCCGAATCCGTGGACACTGAGTCGCTGGCTGCGGTGCAGTCCCGCATCGAGGCCGCGCAGGGCTGGGATGCCGATCGGCGCGTGGCCGATGTCCTCAAGCAGCTGGAGCTGGACGGCGAGGCCGCGTTCGCGCGCCTTTCCGGCGGCATGAAACGCCGCGTGCTGCTGGCCCGCGCGCTGGTGTGCGCCCCCGACGTGCTGCTGCTGGACGAACCCACCAACCACCTCGACATCGAGGCCATCGACTGGCTCGAAGGCTTCCTTTCCAGCTGGCGCGGCGCGCTGGTGTTCGTCACCCACGACCGCCGCTTCCTGCGCGCGCTGGCCACGCGCATCGTCGAGATCGACCGCGGCCAGGTCACGAGCTGGCCGGGCGACTTCGACAACTACCTGCGCCGGCGCGAGGAGCGCCTGCACGCGCAATCGGTGGAGAACGCGCGCTTCGACGCGTTTCTGGCCGAGGAGGAAGTCTGGATCCGGCAGGGCATCAAGGCGCGCCGCACCCGCAACGAGGGCCGCGTGCGGCGGCTCAAGGCGCTGCGCAATGAACGCGCCCAGCGCCGCGAGCTGCAGGGCAACGTGAAGATGATGCTGGCCGAGGCGGAAGCTTCGGGCAAGAAGGTGCTCCAGGCGCGCGATGTCGGTTTCTCTTTCGGCGATGTCCCCATCGTGCGCGGTCTTGCGACCACGCTCCTGCGCGGCGATCGCATCGGCCTGATCGGCCCCAACGGCAGCGGAAAATCGACCCTGCTCAAGCTGCTGCTGGGGGAATTGATCCCGCAGCACGGCGAGATCGTGCGCGGCACCCAGCTGGCGATCGCGTATTTCGACCAGTACCGTGCCACCCTGCGCGAGGACTGGAACGCGCTGGACAACGTGGCCGAAGGCCGCGAGTTCATCGAGGTCGGCGGCAAGCGCAAGCACGTGCTGGGCTACCTACAGGATTTCCTGTTCACCCCGGAACGCGCGCGTGCGCCGATCACGCGGCTTTCCGGCGGCGAGCGCAACCGCCTGCTGCTGGCCAAGCTTTTCGCCCAGCCGGCCAATCTCCTGGTGATGGACGAACCTACCAACGACCTCGACGTGGAAACGCTGGAACTGTTGGAAGATCTGCTGGGCGACTATGCCGGCACGCTGATCCTGGTCAGCCACGACCGCGAGTTCCTCGACAACGTGGTCACCTCCACCCTGGTGATGGAAGGCGAAGGGCGGGTGGGCGAATACGTGGGCGGCTACAGCGACTGGCTGCGCCAGCGCGAGACTCCCGTCCGGATCGATTCGTCCCCGTCGCCAGCCGTCGTCGAGCCATCGCGCCCGATCGACCCGCCGCCCGCGCGCCGCAAGCTCAGCTACAAGGACCAGCGCGAGCTGGACCTCCTGCCCGCGCGCATCGAGGAGCTGGAATCCCGGATCGCGGCGCAAACCCGGTCGATGAGCGATCCGGCTTTTTTCCGCCAGCCGCACGACGTCGTGACCGCCCACCAGACCGCGCTCGACCAGGCGCAGCGCGAGCTGGACGCCTGCTACGCGCGCTGGGAGGCGCTGGAGGCGATGGTTTCCTGAGAGCGCCTTCGCGGAAACGGCACCGGCCGCGATGGGTTTGCCGGAACGATGGCCGGCACGACGTTGACCTGCGGCCCGCACTGCCCCGAAGCTAGCGCGCCTGAGCCGCGCATTCGCGTTCGGCGCACGGACAGCCCGCATGAGCGTGAACGTTCCCCTCGTCACCACCTTCGTCATCTACATCCTGGCCATGGTCGGGATCGGCTTCTACGCCTGGTGGCGAACCCACACGCTTTCCGACTACATCCTCGGCGGCCGCAGCCTCAACCCCTTCGTCACCGCGCTGGCGGCGGGCGCCTCGGACATGAGCGGCTGGCTGCTGATGGGCGTGCCGGGCGCGGTGTACCTGTCGGGGCTGTCGGAAGGCTGGATCGCGGTGGGGCTTTGCATCGGCGCCTATCTCAACTGGAAGTTCGTGGCCGCGCCGCTGCGCGTCTACACCGAGCGCGCCGGAAACGCGCTCACGCTGCCCGACTACTTCACCCAGCGATTTTCCGACGACCGCCGCCTGCTGCGGGTGTTCTCGGCTCTGGTCATCCTGGTGTTCTTCGCCATCTACGCCGCATCGGGCGTGGTGGCCGGCGCGCGCCTGTTCGAGAGCATCTTCGGGATGAGCTACTCCAGCGCGCTCTGGGCCGGCGCCTCGGCCACGATCCTCTACACCCTGGTCGGCGGTTTCCTCGCGGTGAGCTGGACCGACACGGTGCAGGCCAGCCTGATGATCGTGGCGCTGATCCTCACCCCGGTGGTGGTGATGGTGCTGCTGGGTGGGCCTGCGGCCAGCATCGCGCAGGTGCAAGCCATCCATCCGGACCACCTCGACGTGCTGCGCGGCACCAGCGCCGTGGGCATCGTCTCGCTGCTGGCCTGGGGTTTGGGCTACTTCGGCCAGCCGCACATCCTGGCGCGCTTCATGGCGGCCGATTCCGCCGCCTCCATTCCGGCCGCGCGCCGCATCGGCATGACCTGGATGGTGCTGTGCCTGGCCGGTGCGATCGCGGTGGGGCTGTTCGGTTCGGCGTGGTTCGCGGCGCATCCCGATCCGCAGGTCACGGCGAATTCCGAGCGGGTGTTCATCGTGTTCGCCCAGACCCTGTTCAATCCCTGGATCGGCGGCGTGCTGCTGTCGGCCATCCTCGCCGCGGTGATGAGCACGCTCAGCGCCCAGCTGCTGGTCTGCGCCAGCGCCTTGACCGAGGATTTCTACCGCGCCCTGCTGCGCCCGCGAGCCGGCCAGCGCGAACTGGTCTGGGTGGGACGCCTCACCGTGCTGGCGGTGGCGGTGCTGGCCATTGCGCTGGCCAGCGACCCCGAATCGCGCGTGTTCGGACTGGTGAGCTACGCCTGGGCGGGCTTTGGCGCGGCCTTCGGGCCGGTGATCCTGTTCTCGCTGCTGTGGCGTCGCACCACCCGCAACGGCGCGCTGGCGGGAATGCTGGTCGGTGCGGTCACGGTGCTGGTGTGGGGCTCGTTCCAGTGGTTCGGGCTGTACGAGATCATCCCCGGATTCGCGCTGGCGAGCCTGGCCATCATCGGCGTCAGCCTCGCCGACCGCGAGCCGTCGCAGGCGGTGCGCGCCACCTTCGAGCAGGTGCAGGCCGAGCTTTCCGAACTGCACCGCTGAGGCGTTTGCGCGCCGGGCTCAGGCTGCGCCCGGAGGATGCGGCAGCTCCTCGGCTTCCGGATGCAGATGGCCGCCGTTGCGCCCTTGTGCGAGGTAGTGGCAGATGCGCCAGATGTGTTGGGAGGTGCGGTCGAGCCAGCGGAAGGTGTCGGTGCGCGCCAGCACCTGGGCCGTGGCGGAAGTCGTGGTGTGGTCGAGTACCTGGTGGCGTACCTGCCGCGAGAGCGTGGTGAGCGTGGTCGCATTCAGCTCGATTTGGGGCAGGTGGCGGGCGAGCTCGTGCCGGAGGATGCCTTCGCAGGCCAGTTCGAGGATCTGCCGGCTGTTTTCCAGCGCCCAGTCGTAGCAGGGTTCGGTGAGATCGACGTGGGCGTGGCGCAGGTCGGTCAGGCGGGTGCGGAA
>Ga0116141_10001261_pt1 | contig 21473 bp, 11 predicted proteins | sample AD_UKC097_MetaG_FD_89744 | JGI IMG/M metagenome (GOLD analysis project Ga0116141, IMG submission 89744) | Active sludge microbial communities of municipal wastewater-treating anaerobic digesters from USA - AD_UKC097_MetaG | ecosystem: Engineered > Bioreactor > Anaerobic > Digestate | place: USA...
CCGAAAATGTTTGATGGTTATCCACAGGGGAAGACCAGCCGTCATATCCTGACGGCGGCGTTGTTCATCCTCCTGGGGATGTTGCTGTTGCGTCTGGCCGGTCGGTCCTGGGCACCCGTATGGCTTCCCCTGGAGACCTACCGTGTGCTCGTTCCCGCGACCCTGCTGGTTGTTGTAGGGAGGCTATTGGCAACCGATCACTTGCAGATATCTCGAACATTCTCGAACCGAGCACTGTTCGCTGTTGTGTTTGCGGTAAGCCTCCTGTTCTTTCAGCCGCATATCGACTCCGATGGCGATTATTTCTATGGGTATCTTCGATCCCTCTTGTGGGATGGAGATCTGAACCTATCGAATGAAGCCGCATGGTATTCCACCGGCTGGATGCATCTCAACCGGGGATATGAGCAGGTCAATCCGACAACCGGATATGTTTACAGTGGCGCAACCATCGGTGCGGCGTTGTTCTGGTTTCCGTTCATCATTGTTGCACATCCGGTGGCTCTTCTGCTTCAGGCGGTCGGGTATCCCGTTGCGGCGGATGGTTATGACCTTGTGTATCGCCTCGCCGTGAGCCTGGGAACGTGGACCTACATGGTTGCGGGATTGTGGCTTTGTGTTCGTCTGATGCAAACCTGGTTTCCCCCTGCGGTCGCTCTTGTCGCGGTCTTGGGGATGTATCTCGCCAGTCCGCAGCTCTGCTATGGATTTCATTCCGGTTCCTTTTCCCATGGAATCTCGTTCTTCCTGATGACAGTTTTCTTCTATCTCTGGGTACGGAGACGAAAGAACTCCCAGATCCGGGATGCCGCTCTCCTGGGATCGGTCCTGGGATTGGCCTGCCTGGTTCGACCGCAGAATGCGCTGTGGTTGGCGATTCCTGTCCTGGACGGTGTTCTTCGAAACGGGATTTCGCAGGACTGGAAGCGTAAGGTTCCGCATCTGTTCGCATTCGGTGTTTTTCTGGTTCTGGCGTTTCTTCCGCAACTGGTGTTGTGGGAAGTGGAACGCGGAGGGATTTTTTCGTTTCCGCAGGGATCGAAGTTCGTGGACCCGGAGCGCTGGGGACAGCTGCGCGTTCTGTTCGATCCGTTGCACGGTCTGTTCATCTGGCATCCGCTGCATCTGGTGGCGCTGATCGGCCTGATCGGATTCATGCGCAAAGAACGAGCATTGGGCGCGTTGTTTCTCCTGGGGATTCTCCTTCAGATCTGGATCAACGGATCGGTGGAGGCCTGGCACGCGGGTGGGGCATTCGGGCAGCGGCGATTTGAGAGCGCGTTGCCCCTCTTCATGGTCGGACTGGCGTTTCTTGTGCAATGGACCTGTGTGGAACGTCCCCTGTGGGCTTTGACGGTTACCGCCCTCTCCTGTGCGGTTGTCTGGAATTTCCTGTTGTTGGCGCAGGTGCTGGAGGGGCCTCTGTATTACAGCCAGGGGATCGATTTCGGCACGATCTGGTCTCAGCAGAGTTCGGTCGCCCCGGAGCGCCTGGAGATCTGGGTGAGTCGTTCCCCCCTGGTGCGATGGATGGTGCTCGGCATTGGCGAAGGACGTTTGGATTATGTGCTCGCATGGCTGACGCTGGCGGCCATGATCACTCTGTTGTTTCTGCTCACGCGCCGGTTTGCGCCTGCGCTCCTGGCTCTCTTGCTGCAAAGGAAAAGAACCGCCTGGATTCTCGCGTGCGTGATCCCGCTATTCTTGACAGCTGTAATTCTATTTACGGATGCCGCTGCGTCACGTGTTCCGGTTGCCATGCTCATTCATGAAGGAGGCCTTGTCACACGTGAGATGGCTTTGCGCTCGCCGGAGAAGTACCAGGGAGGCTGTGCCTCCTTTCGGCTGGGACCCGGTGAAAGCGTGCCGTTCCCGCTCAATCCCCCGGTGAATGCCAGGACCCTGATGCTGGTCGGGGGGCAATCGGTGGACAGTGTACCGTGCGATCAGCCGCTCTTGCGGATCGGAACGGGTTCATCGGAGATTGACATTCCGGCGCGGTCGTTCCCGCCGCAGATTCCCGCCTCGGTTTCTCTTTCACACCCACCGTCAACCGCGTCCGTGGTTCGGACCTCATTCCCCGGATGGGGAGGCATTTCACCTCAATACTCATACGCCTGCCGGATTCCTCTTGGCGCATCCCAGACCCTGACCGAACTCCGTTTCCAAAACCTGTCCGATCGGGTGACGCTCGCCATTGATGGCATTGCATTTCTGCCCGGGTTATCGCAGGAATCAGAGAGCGCTGCTTTGCGCATCCCCGGTCCGCAGGAACAGACATCTGTTTCCATCCGGGAACTTGCCAATGCGGACTATCGCCACAATCCGTTCAGCGTACACGACCGATCTGCCCTCAATTTCTATCCTCTTTTGAGCGGCGGAGTTTATGAGAGCGGGGGTGTCTGTTTCCGGATTGCTCCGAGTGTGGATGAGACGGAACGCTGGTCCGTTCTGGGAATCGTGCATAAGACCGACACATTTACCTTGCCGGTCGTCTCGGCTCGGTACGACGGCATCTCACTGGCATGGGCCGCGTGGGGAACCTGCAAGCGCGGCGGTTACCGAATGCCATCCGAACAGGTGGCGATTGTGCACCTGGAGTATGCCGACGGGCAGCAGGAGGAACAGGAAGTCCGGAGTCACCGCGATATCTTCGACTGGCGGGACCGATTTGTTCCTCACGACAGACTGGTATACGAGGAAGCGCTGTATCAGAAAATCTGTCGGACCGATTTCCCACTGACCCGACCGGACGTTCCACTCAAGGCCATTCATATCGAGGCCTGTTGGACAACGGATGGAATCGGGTTGGCGTTGTTTGCTGTCACCGCGTGGCGCAATCCTGGTGATTGAATAATGCCGTGGTATCCTAACGCGACCGTTGTTTCAGGAGGTTCCTCCATGCCGCCTTTGGTTCATTTCATACCCGTTCATCCGCAGGATCTTGAATCCACCATCGAAGAGAAAATCGGCGCGCTCTTTGAAGCGGCGGGCCTGATTGACATCATCCAAAGTAAGGACCTGGTCGGTCTCAAAGTGCATTTCGGCGAAGAGGGAAACGAGACCTTTATTCGTCCATCCCGCTTGTACCGTATGATCGAGCAACTCAACAAGGCGGGAGCCAAACCGTTCTTCACCGACACAAATACGCTGTATGTCGGGATGCGGTCGAATTCCATCGACCATGTTCGCCTGGCGCTGAAACACGGATTCGGGCTTGTGGAAATGGGGATTCCGATCCTGATTGCGGATGGGTTGGCCGGGGGCGATGAGGTGGAGGTGGAAATCAATGGGCGGCATTTACAGCGTGTCGGAGTTGCTTCGGGAATTGCGGCGGCGGATGCGTTGATTGTGATTACACATGTCACCGGTCATTGCGCGGCAGGTCTGGGCGGAGTTCTCAAGAATCTCGGTATGGGATGCACCAGTCGAAAAGGCAAGCTGCATCAACATGCTGCCCTGAAACCTCATATCAATCTCAAAAAATGTGTCGGCGATTTCCGGTGCATCCCCAACTGTCCGTCCAACGCGATTATTCAGAGGAACAAGAAAGCCGAGATTCAGGAGGAGATCTGTATCGGGTGTGGCGAATGTCTTGTTGTCTGCCGGTATGGCGCGGCGACTTTCAGCTGGGACAACAGTGGTCCTTCATTGCAGGAGCGGATGGTGGAACATGCCCTGGGCGTGTCGAAGGTCAAAAAAGACAAGATCGCCTATCTCAGTTTCCTGACAGGGATCACGCAGGAATGCGACTGCTTTCCGAACAAGGAAAAAGACGTCATTGTTCCCGCTGTCGGTGTGGTGGCAAGTCGCGATCCGGTGGCGTTAGAGCAGGCAGGAGTCGATTTGATCGAGAAGACCACCGGGCGGTCGTTCCGGGAATTGTTCCATTGTCATGATTTTTCGCGCTTGCTGGATTACGCCGAAGAGGTCGGGTTGGGAAGTCGCGCGTACGAACTGGTTACCGTCAATGGGTAGAGTTGCATCGCGATTGGGGCCATTTGGATTTGCGATTGCGGTGGCGGCTCTGCTTCTGTGGGGTGCGGGGTATTCTCCGTTTGAGGCATTCCGAGTCATCATCCGAAGTTCATGGGGCAGTCCCGCCGGGCTGGAACTGCTTCTGTTGAAATCCATGCCGCTGATCCTGACCGGCTTGGCCGTCATCGTTCCGATGCGCGCCGGTCTATTCAATATCGGCGGGGAGGGGCAGCTGTACCTGGGGGGAGTGGTCGCCGCGTATATCGGTTCCCAGGTGTTTCCCATTGGGCTGCATATTGTTGCGGTGATTGCACTCGGAATGTGTGCCGGGGGACTTTGGGGAGCGTTAGCGGGGTATCTGAAAGCGAAGCGTGGTGTTCACGAAGTCATCGGTACCATCCTGTTGAATTTCATCGCACTGCATCTGGTGAACTATCTCGTGCTGGGTCCGCTTTCTACGGGGCAGGGAGTGGTCCGAACGGCCTACATTCAATCCACGGCGGAGATGTGGCGGATACAAGTTGCCGAGAATTGTTCTATTTCAGGCGGATTGTTCATTGCGCTGCTATGCGCATTTCTCTGCCAGGGGCTTCTGTACCGAACTCCATTCGGCTGGAACACAAGAGCGCTCGGAGAGAATCCCGTTGCGAGCCGTTACGCCGGGATTCCGGTAGCCCGATATACCATCGTGCTGATGGGCGCGGCGGGTGCGCTGGCGGGGCTGGCGGGAGTGCTGGAGACCAGCGTGATCCACCGTTCTTTCCATGCGCGATTCGGGCCGGGGTATGGATTTGACGGCATCGCGGTGGCGTTCCTGGCGAGGGGGGAACCGTGGGCGGTCATTCCGGCGGCACTGTTTCTCTCCACGTTGCGCACGGCGGATGCCGACCTGCAATTCGAACTCGGCGTGCCGCGCGAGACCGTGTTGATCCTGGAAGGTGTCCTGATTGTCCTGATCGCTGTGCTGCACCAGGTGGAACGAAGAAAACGGTTGCAGGAGGCTGCGGGATGATTTCGGTTCTCTTGCACGCTGCCGCTGTAAAAGCCGCGCCGATCCTGTGGGCCTCGCTGGGTGGGCTGTATAGCGAGCGCTCCGGTGTCGTCAATATCGGCCTGGAAGGCATGATGCTCGCCGGGGCGTTCTTTGCGGTCCTGGGGTCCGGGAGTTTCGACTCTCCGTGGGCGGGGATTTTCTGCGCCGCGATTGGCGGGGGCCTGTTCGGGCTTCTTCATGCCTGGTTGTGCCTTCGATGGAAAGTGGAGCAGATCATCAGCGGAATCGGGATCAATCTCATTGCCATGGGAGTAACCGGATTTCTCCTGCTTCGCATTTTCAATGCTTACGGAAATTCGCCGTCCGTGCCGAAACTCCCTTCGATTTCGGGAGATTTCTTGATTGACATTCCCATTCTGCACCGCCTCGTGTTTCCGCTGGGATGGCTTCACCTGGTCCTGATTGCGGCTGTGGTTTTGATTGTGTGTTTTTTTCGAAAGACCGTATGGGGATTGCGGCTTCGAGCAACCGGTGAAAATCCTCATGCCGTTCGGAGCGCCGGGATTCGCCCGGAGCGAATTCAGTATCTGGCCGTGACATTCAGCGGCATTCTGGCCGGGATCGGCGGCGCGCAGCTCGCCATCGGGGATATCAGCGCGTTTCATATCGGGATGACGAACGGGCGGGGATTTATCGCGCTGGCCGCGTTGATCTGCGGACGATGGACACCGGGCGGTGTGGTAATTGCCTGCCTGGGATTCGGATTTGTGGAAGCGATGGGAGAACACTTGCAGGGAAAGATCTTCTCACTTCCAGCGGAGTTCTACCTTGCGTTGCCGTTTGTGCTGGCTCTCCTGGCTCTTGCGGCGACACGCTGGTCTGCCCGTCCCCCGGCGGCGCTGGGAAAGACGGGTGTTTGATGGAGTGGACAGGGTGGACAAGGTGGACGGACACAGACGGACACGGACAGGCACCGACTGACACGGAGCGCGCACCTTTCACAATTCTCTCATTTCTCCTCCGCAATCAACGCCTGGTAGGCATCCGCATCCAGCAGGGACTTCAATTCGGATTGATCCGAGATCCTGATCTGGAAAATCCACCCTTCACCATACGGGTCTTTATTCAACAGATCCGGTTCATTCGCCAGGCGGTCATTTGTGGCGATCACCTCGCCGGACAGAGGAGAATAAATGTCCGCTGCGATCTTGCACGACTCTACAACACCGATTTCCTTATTCTGTGCTGCTTTCTTCCCGACCTGCGGCGTTTCGACAAACACAATGTCGGTTAATTGCTCCTGAGCGTGGTCAGTGATTCCGACTGTGGCGGTGTCGTTCTCGATTCGGACCCACTCATGGGTCCGGGTGTACAGAAGGTCTTTCGGGATATCCATTCGTTCGGTCTCCTCATTTCGGTTTTGGGATCGCTTTCACACGACTGGGAATGAACGGGGGTTTCTCCACGGATACGGGAATCGCCTGACCACGAATCTCTATGGCTTCCGGTACACATCCCGTCTCGACTAGCGCCATCGCAACACCCGCCTTCCGGCATGGCGAGTAGCCGCCGCTGGTCACTGTTCCGACAGGTTTTCCTCCGGCGATGACGGGATACCCTTCGCGGGGGATACCGCGTTCTTTCAGAACCAGGCCGGTCAATCGTTTCGAGAGGCCCCGGTCTTTCATCGCCTGAAGAGAGGTCTTGCCGATGAAATCGGATTTGCCTAAGTCTATCACGCGGCCCAGGCCGATTTCCCACGGATTGGTTTGTTCGGTCAGTTCATGTCCATACAGCGGGTAGCCTATTTCAAGACGCAGAATGTCCCGTGCTCCCAGCCCGCACGGTTCAGCGCCCGCCGAGAAAAGAGTCAGCCATAGTTTTCGGATCATTTCAGGCGGTGCGCTCAGCTCGAATCCATCCTCGCCGGTATATCCCGTGCGCGATACACAGATCGGTGTGCCCAGCAAAGAGGCCTCGCGCCAGTGGTAGTACCCCATTCTGCTCAAGTCCTGTCTCAGGATGTGGCCGGTGACCACTTCCGCGCCGGGACCCTGCACCGCGATCATACCGGTTGCCGGCGTATTGTCGCGAATTTCAATGTTATCCCCTTGGGACTCCCTGCATTCCTGGAACCACTGGAGCAGCTTCTGTCGGTTGCTCGCGTTGACTACCAGGGACACCGTGGACCCCTCGCCGCGATAGACCAGAATATCGTCCTGCACTCCCCCTTCCGTGTTGCAGACCAGCGTATAGCCAACCTGCCGTACCTTAAGCGCAGCAATATTTCGTGTCACCAGACGGTTGACAAAATCGAGTGCATTCTCGCCCGAAATGGAAATCCGTCCCATGTGCCCCACATCGAAAATCCCCACGCTGCTGCGTGTCGCCAGGTGTTCTTTCTGAATGGACTCATACTGCACCGGCATCTCCCAACCGGCAAAATCCACCATCCGCCCGCCGGATTCACGGTGAAGGTCGGAAAGGCATGTGCGCAAAGGGGGATCGGGATTCATAGCAGGGCCTCACGGGGTGGATAGTGTGGACATGGTGGACACAGTGGACATTGAGACTTGCGGAGACTGTTTCGTCTGTGAAGATCGTCTTTCACCATAACGCTTTTACGGGTCAGGTCAATGTTCAGCCGGTCTGGCGCGGGTTCTCAGAAAGATCTCAACCCAGATGAAGCCGCCGAGCAGCGTCAACATCAGCCCGATCCAGAGACCTGTGGGAGTATATTGATACACCACGGTATGCCGCCCGGATGGAACTACAATCCCACGCAGCCCGCCATCTACCGGAAAAGACTTGACTGATTTCCCGTCCACTTTTGTTTTCCAGCATGGAAGATCCGGCTCTGCGGCGATAAGAATTCCCTTGACAGGCATCTCCACCTGAAGTCGCACTTCGCTCCGTGGATTGTACTTCAGGACCTTGATTTCCTCATGGGGGGAACTTTTGGGCGCTTTCATTCCTTTCACCAGAGATTCCAGATCGCTCCGGTTTTTTTCCGAGATCACTGTCACCCGTTCCGGGTCCGCCGATTCGATCATTTCATACAAGCGTTCTCGTTTCGCCCATTGCATCTGATAGACAACTCGATAGCGAGGCAGCGCGCCCATATTCTCCTGGATGACATAGTCTCCCTCCTGGTGAACAACGACCCCCAGGCCATTGTCTCCCCCTTTGCTGACAACCCACTTGACATTCAGTAGATCGAATGCCCGATCCTGGGAGAGATGCTGCATCATTCGAGCGATGGATGCCGGTTTGCGTATCCCATAGCTATCCATCACTTCCAGAGGTCGAAGGAGTCCCGCATTGGTGAAGGTTTCTTCGTTCAGGCTCACCCGAAATCGCGGTTCTTGATCTTCAAGCCAATTGAAAATACCTGCCTGGCTGTCCAGAGGATTTTTATCTTCATTAGCCGTGTCAAATGCAAGGTATTCACCGGAGAGGTCCAGAACAGCGAGAGTGGCGATCAGGAAAAGAAAAGTTTTCTGTCGGATTGCCCGTTGATACCACAGGATCAAGACTCCCAGACTCAATCCCAGCAAGAAGGAGATCGTGGCGAAATGGTCTATATCGTCAATCGCAGGCCGTCCCGGGATGGTGCTGCCCCGCAAAAAAAACGTTGCAATGGCGACCAGGCAGATTAAGCCGAAAAGAACAGCGACGGCGACCAACGCCCGTTTCGTCATGGCGCGACCTTCCCGGCTCAAGTCCGAGAGACGTTCCAGCCCGTAAGCAGCCAGGAGCGATCCAATGAGGGTCCATGCCCAGCCGAAATGCGCCGGTGTATGGATCCAGCGGATCGGCTGGATGAATGCATACATCGCGCGCCACACTCCGCTCGCGCCGCCCAGCATCAACAAGACGGAAATCACGAGCAGCCATCTCAATCCCGCAAAGGCTCCGCGAAGCCGGAGCAGGCAGGCCGTGCCGATGAGAACCGGGGCGAGAGCGCCCAGGTAGATACAGAACTCGCGGTAATCCCGGATCACCAGCGACGGCAGCGCAGGCACGAACGCGGTTGCCAGAAAACGGACCGGAAGCGAACCGCCCGCCACGTAGTCGAATGGCGGAATGTGCCGGTCGGCGTCATCCAGGTAACCGATATGCGGCATGATAGCGATCCCGGCCAGCAGGCCGCCCAACACGACAATCAGGCAGAATGCCAGGATGGCATGGGTGAGGTCGTTTGGCTTTCTGCAGAAGATCATCCACGCAACGGAGAGGAGTCCCGCCAGGAAAGCAATCTCCAGGTTGCCCGCGAACAGAATCAGCGCGGTAAGAACACAGGCCCAGACAAGGGTTCGGCTCCAGAGGATGCCGTGCTCCAGAATGGTATCCCAACAGTAGAGCAGAAGGGGGAGCCATGCGAACGCGCACACTGCCGGAGAATGGATCTTGTGTCCCGACACGAATCCCGACAGGAGCACCAGAATCCCGGCGAATAGCGCACCTCCGCGCCCGATTCCAAGCCGTCGTGCCAGCAGCGCGGTTCCCCATCCGGCCAGGCTGATATGCAGGAGTGTTTGTGCGGCAAACGCCCGGAACGGCATCTGGCCACCTTCGTAGGGAAGAAGGTTGAAAAGGACATTGAGCGGGTAGAGGAATCCCGCCGATAAATCGGAGACGTTCGGAACTCCACCGCCCACATTGGGATTCCAGGATTGAATGACCGATAAGGTCCCCTCACGATGCTGCATGAAACGAAGCGGGTAATACAGATTGAAGGCGTCGTTTGCCCAGAAGGAATCGACTCTGGCGAATCCCAGCACATCCCAGTATCTCAATACCGGAAGCAGAGTAAAAAACAGGGCCGCTCGAATCCGCCATTGGCCCTCATCGCTGAGGTTCAGCCCGCATGGGAACTTCTCGCGAATCAGCACAAACCGCAGCAGGTACAGCAACAGGACTGACACGAAAAGCGGTGTCGGATCGTGCATCCTGAAATGAATTGGCCCCCATTGCGTATTGACTCCGCCGATCAGAAGAGCAAACACGCAAATCCCCGCCATGACCAGGAGGAACAGGTCAATGCTTCGCGTTCGCGGATTGCAGGCTTGCAAGGGAGTCGCGGTCATCTCGTTTCCTCCACGCGAACATCATCCGCAAGATAGGCGGCATCGAGGTGGTTTCCCAGTTCATCCTGCAGGTAGGCAACCGCCCAGTACCGGCCCACTTTCGACGGCATGGGGAGCGTCATGTTGAACACACCGGAGGCAAGCGGCGCAACGGTAATGTTCTGCCTTGTTTCCATGACCACTTTCTCATAGGGCAAATCGGCAAATCGTTTCGAGATCACCCACCAGACGCTGGCCCGCAATTCACTGTCGAGCAGATTGCAGATGCGAGCCTGTGCGATTATGGGAAAACCGGCTGGAACTTCATCGGTGTAAATACCCTGGTCGTTCAGCAGGGACAAGCCGGTGATTCCCGCATACGGAGTGTCCAATCTTCTTGAATAGCCGATGTTCGTCTTTTCGATAGATTTCTTGTACGAGTGGATCGCCACTTTCTCCGCGTCGAGAACCGTTGTGTGTGTCTCAGGTCGCCAGGGCTGCGATTTGAGAAGATCCACCCAGGTCTGCGACCAACCCTCCTGCTCGATGAATGAGTTGTCTTTGAGCAGCGGGTGTCCTTGAAGCAGTTCGATGGCGCTTACACTGCCCACCAGATCGTTGCGAAGCCAGCGTTCAATTTCCTGGAGCGTCTGCGAGGCGTCGGCGATTCGTGCACCGTTGGCCTCGATGGTTCCCTGGAAGTCCGGACGGTAGATTTTCCGAAGATTGGCCTCGTAGCGTTCCACCAACGCCACGTTCACAATCTCGCTGTTCAGGAACCGATTCTCTCCGACAATGAGCGCACCACGCTCCGGGTTGATTGTCGGCAGCAGATTTTCCAATACGACATTCCATTCTTTGCCTGCATAACTGTATGGGTGTTGATAGGTTCTTGCCTGAGTGAACGGTGCGGCCAGGAAGACCAGCGTTGCGATTGTGATTGCATAGGATTGACGCTGGCGGTTCTCCGTCATGCTCACCGCTGCCTCCGCTGCCAGGGCAGGGAAGAGCACGAGAACGGGCAGCAAGGCCAGCAGTGACGACCAGTACTTGCCGCTGATACAGGCGATTGTCAGAATGCCCGCCGCCATGCCCGCTGCCAATCCCCTCACACGACGCGAAGGGCTGATCCAGACCATTGCCCCGGACAGCAACAGAATCGCCAACATGGCCTCTCGGTATGGTGAGTAATCCATCAACAGTCGCTCGAAAGACCATATCAGCCCTGCGAACCACCCCAGATTCTCCCCACGCCCCAGGAAGGCATAAGTAATCTCGCTGGTTTCGGGAAGAAAAATCCGACTGACCAGGGCAACCGTTACGACACCAGGCATGAGAAAAAAAAGAAGATCAGCGAGTGAACCCCGTGAGAACCGTTGTCGAAACAGCGTTGCGATCCCAAGCACCACCGTAATCAACAGCCCGTGCATCGGATGGCAGAGAAAAGCATACCCCAGGAGGAAGGAACAAAGGGTTAGTGTTCGTCGCCATGCTGTCATGCCCCCAAAGCACCAGGCGGCAAATGCCGCGCTGACCAGAAACAGGGAAACGGTTTCCGGGTACAGGCTGCACGAGTACCGAACCGCTCCCGGAGAGAGGAGAAGCAGAACCGATGCGCACAGCCCGGCGGTTGTTCCGCCGGCGGGTATGCGAAACGCACGTTGAGACAACGCCCAGGCGGCCAGACCGGTCAATAGAACCGCCCCGCAGAAGAACGCCAGATGAATGCACTGCCATGCGGTCTGGTTGAACCGAACAGCGGTCAGAATTCGCGACCAGATCAGGACCTGAAACGGAGTGAAATGGGGAGGAACTTGAAGCGCATTTTCATACATCTCCCGGTCATTCTCCGCAGAGGCATCGCGGATCTGTTGTGCATGTCCCACCGCACCGGCTTCCGCTGCGGGCAACGGTCCCCCGGCCTGGATGGTATGTCCGTATAGTTGCAGCCCGGCCCACAGCACCAGGACAACGCAGATCCCCCCGTGCATCCAAAACCAGGGTGAGACCGTTAGTGTTTCAATCGCTTCACCTGCGGTTCGCCCCCAACACCTTGCGGCAATTCCACGGAACCGTCGGACTTGGGGACGAAGGAAATCAATCCCGCGTTCGATCTTGAGCAGCAAAGGCTCCGATGGGGAATCCGAACTGCCTGTGGGACTTCCCGCCTGTGGGGGCCGACTCTCCGGCGGAGACCGTCGACCGCGAACAATCAACCAGATGATCGTCCCGGCGATCAGCGCCCCGGCCACTTTCACCCACAAGCGCAGGGAGCATGTGAGATCCTCGACTACCAGTACGGCGGTCTCCGGCGTGATTTCGTATTCTTTCTCCACCTGTTGAAACAAACCGAACCGGTCACTTGCTACAACCTTGATGGTTCCCAGGGGAACTTGAACGTCTTCGTAGTCGAATTTGTTATCCGCACCGGTCTGGGGTTTCGCAATGACATAGTCTTTATAGAGAAATCGCACAACGCCACCGCGCAAGCGGCTGTTCCCCAACAGTCCTCGTACGCTTCCGCGCAGATCCACCGTCTGCAGAGTCAGATCCTCCACTTTCTCCATGGTGAAAGTGACTGGATGGGTGATGTAGAATCCATTGACCGCGTCGATCAGGGCGGTCATGACTCTCACAACTGTCTCTTTGTCCTGCTCCGTGACCTGCGCGACGCGGTCCACGAGAACCTGGCTGATCTCCTGCCTGAGAATTCCTTGCGCCGAAAGGAACCGATGAGCGGTCAGCAGAGTTTCAGGTGACTCGCCGGGAGCCAGTTCCGGAAGCGAGATCTCCGCGCTGGCGTCCTTGATGAGCTGGTTCTCCGATTGCAGCCGGACCTGGTATATCCCGGTGATGAAAGTGACATTTCCGAAATGGAACGATCCATCCGCTCGTGTCCATTCCCATGCAAGCGGTTCTTCCCCACCGGCATAGACGGCGACCCAGACGCGGTTCAGCGGAGTTTGATCGTCGGCGGTGACGACCTTGCCTTCCAGGATGATTCGTTGCAGAGGAATGGGGGTTTCGGCGTGAAGGATTCCGGGTGCGATGAACACACCGCAACCCGCCGCCAGAAGCAGCAGATGTCGCAGCCAAATCCGGTTCCGTGTGCGATTCATCCGGCAGCGTTCCCGTTCGATAGGGGGATACGGAGTACATGCCCCGTCCAGTCCATCAGCAGCATATCATTCTCGTGGCATTCCATCGCAAGCCATATCGTCCGGGTCGGCTGATCCATCCGCCGGAAGATTGCGAGCGGAGATCCCGGAATGTATCGGTAGACATCTCCCGTCCGTGTCAGAAGATAAAGACAGGACCCCGATGGGTCCAGGGCCATATCTGTCGCCATGTCGATACTGCCTGCATCTGCCCCCCACTGGGCTTGAATCCGAGGCGGTTCTTTGTCACTCAAAAAGGTCTTGCCGAAAGACAAAACGCCACCGTGGACATTCAGAGAGAGAATACCCCCACGCGGATCTCGACAGGCGCGGCATAACTCTGCGGTTCCCATGTCGGGCAATGCTCCTTCCGCTGTGTTTTCTTTCGTTTTCCACCAGCATCCATTACTGCCGAGCAGCAGAATGCCCTTCGAGTCCGCTGATGGCAGTATCCCAATGGGCTTTTCCCATTTCCCCTGTTCCACGGGAGCCAGGTCGATCCTGGTTCCGTCTTCTCTCAGCAACTGTCCGGAGCGGGTCGCAATCAACCACCCTTGCGGGATGCTCAAGAACCGCTCTGCAGCGTCCCCTTCGAATTGCGAGGCAAGTGAAACAACAATCTCATTCGACGGTCCCCAGATCTCCCCGTTCTGAAGTAAGCGATACGGTTGGCCGTCTTTCATTTCAAGATCCACGAACACCGGCACAGGATTCTTGTATCCCGCATCGGGTTGATGAAACAACGCGAAGGCGGACTGGGGATTGGGGATTGCGGACTGGGGATTGGGGATTGCGGATTGGGAAGAGGGTTGGAGAGGTGGAATGATAATCTCGTGTTCCATGCATGAAGTCAGGACTGCCTCGCCGAGGGGGCTGAGGCGAGACCATCGGAAGAAGGCCATGCCGACTCGATAGCGCTGCAAATTCCGAATGGCTTCCTGCGGGGTCAGCCAACCTGCGATGAAAGCATCCACCGTATCGAGCCGTTCGGGCATATCAGCCGCTGAGGGAGAAGCGTGGAAATTGGGGATGGCCACGACCTTCCCGCCGAACAGTGCGGAGTAGGCCATCGCTGGTTGCGGTTCGGCCAGGACCGTTCCGCCATATCCTCTTGATGCAATCTCTTTCAGGGCGGGGAACGTGACCGGGTCGTTGAAATCCCGGTATGGCTCGATCCACCATGGTTTAACACTCTTCCACGTTTCGTAGACTGTCAGCAGACGTGTATGGCAAGTGGGAACGGCGATCACAAACAGCGCCAGGCAGATGACAATGGGAAGACGGGCGTGTTCAACCTCCTCTGTGTCTCCCCCAATCCTGGGGGAGAAGTCTACGCCGCTGCCCTCCCCAAGACTGGGGAGGCGCAAATTCTTCCGCCGGATGTGCAAAATCCAGTCCGACGATGCCAGCGTCCCGACGGCCAGCAGTGGAATCACCGGCAAGGCCTGGAACAGGCGAAAACTCTTGTACAGCGTAATGATGCCGGTTACCAGGACAAACAACGGCGGAATGGACATGAGGGCTATCAGAACCGCCACAACACCCGCGAAGAAAGCGCGCGGGTCCCGTGGAATCTTTGTCCAGAACAGAACAAACAAGACAAGTGCAATCGCGGGAGCGCCAGTGGGACAGGCATTCAGCCCGGTCAATGTGAGCCAGCGGACCGGCTTGAGAATGAACCAATTCCCGCCGATCGGCAGGATATGGCCCGCGTAGTCATAGGGTATACCGGACTCGATATCGAATAGAAAGGCGGGATTCTGAATTCCTTTAAAGTGAATCATCCCCCAGAGAATCGCCGGTGCTGCTGAAAGGAGAATGATCCCAACCTCTACCCCCATGAACCGCAATCGGCTCCGATCTGCACCCATGATTAAAAATCCCAGGAAACCGGAACACAGAACTAGAACAGCAAGCAGCAAATAAAAGACATGTGTGGTTGCCAGCGTCGCTGCAAGAATCAATAGAATAACAGCCTGCCCCCACCGGAACCGTGTGCCATTCCAGGACCAGGCAATCACTGCCGGAAAGAGAATGTGGAGCGCCATGCCGCCGGGATACGCCAGGGTCCGCAACTCGTGAAATCCCGGACCGCCCGGAAATCCTGCCAGCGACAGCAGAAGGAAAAACGAAGCGCACAAATCCCCCACGGAACGCGACTGAAATACACGCAGCCCAAAGAATCGCCATCCCCCCACTGCAAGAACGACCCACAATGCGGGAATGTAAAACCACACCTCGTCATGCGGAACCTTCGCGAAAACCGACAGAAACGCCAGCACGGAATGGTAAGAGGAAACGGAGTACCGGGGATCGTAATCGCCGCCATCCAGGAACGGATGCGCCATTCCCGGCCCGCCCCGTTGAATCACCTCCAGTATATAACCGATATGAAAGCGCCCATCCTCGGCCATGAACGCGCCGATCCTCAGCAAATACACTAGGGCAACGATGGTCAGGATGAGAAGGAGAATGGTCAATCCGCTCATCCGACGATCATTCGGCTCGGCAGCCTCGGATGTCTCTTCTATCGGTAAAAGGACGACAAGGGCGTTTCCCAGACCCAGCAGGATACCGAATACCAGCCAGTTTGCACCGATGCACGCCAGGAGCAGCGCCAGGACAGAGGCGATACACCATCCCAGGAGACATGCCATCGGCCAGCGGATTGTCGATGGGATTGTGCTATCGCCTTTCCGCAGGATGAAATCGCCCATTGGCGCAGCTACCCAGAGGAGAGCGAGCAGCAACCGCAAAGGCCCCGGAATCCATACCCCCAAAGGCGATCCAAGCACCGCCGGAACCGCCGCGATGAATAGAAGAGAACTGACCTGTCTTCCGTTTATCCACATCTTCTGTCAATCGGGACCGGAAAGATCCCTTTTCCCTCTCTCTGACGCCCTTCAAGATGAATCATTTTGGCACACTCGAAGGCCAGACGCTTGCCATTTTGAACAGGTTCTCCGCGCGTTTTGGCGCACACTCCAATGTGCCGAATGATGTAACTATAGTCGAAAGAATTGGTTATGTCACAACGGGAACCGGACCATTTATGGCATCAGGCTTGCTCACGGCTCTTGTGACCATTCATGAGCAATACAATAATACACTATCATTTTTGGGACGGACAGAAAGGAGATTGCCATGGCCGTCAAACCATTGGCCGACCGAATTCTGGTCAAGCGCAGTGAGCAGGAAGAGCAGAAGAGTGGCGGTGGAATCATTATCCCCGACACGGCGAAAGAGAAGCCTCAAGAGGCTGTTGTGGTGGAAGTAGGCCCGGGTAAGCTGGATGAGAACGGGAAACGCATTGCGATGGAAGTCAAAAAGGGCGACCGGATTCTCATCAGCAAATACGGCGGGACAGAAGTCAAAATCAACGGCGAAGAACATCTCATCCTGCGAGAGGATGATGTGCTTGCCATTCTCACTTGAACACAGGATTCCACCTCAAATAATCGAATCTGGAATATAGAGTCAGGAGGAAAAAAAGATGGCAGCGAAAATGCTGATTTTTGACGAGCAGGCTCGCGGTGCGGTTCTCCGTGGAGTCGAGCAGCTCTCAAAAGCGGTCAAAGTAACCCTCGGCCCCAAAGGCCGAAATGTTGTTCTCGACAAAAAGTGGGGTTCTCCCACAATCACGAAAGACGGTGTGACGGTCGCGAAAGAAATTGAACTGGAAGACCGGTACGAAAACATGGGCGCACAGATGGTGCGCGAAGTCGCATCCAAAACCAGCGATGTCGCGGGCGATGGAACCACGACGGCGACTGTGCTTGCCGAGGCGATTTACCGCGAAGGCCTCAAGAATGTCACCGCCGGTGCCAGTCCGATTGCGATTCAGCGCGGCATCTTGAAGGCCGTGGAAACCGTGATCGAATGCCTGCAGAAGCAAAGCCGTAAAGTCAAAGACCGGACTGAAATCGCCCAGGTCGCCAGCATCTCGGCGAACGGCGATACCAGCATCGGGGATATCATCGCCGATGCCATGGACAAGGTCGGGAAAGACGGCGTTATCACGGTGGAGGAAGCCAAGTCTCTCGATACAACCCTGGAAGTTGTGGAAGGGATGCAGTTCGATAAAGGCTATCTCTCCCCCTATTTCGCCACCGATCCCCAGACGCTGGAATGTTCGCTTGAAGACGTCTATATCCTGATCAATGAAAAGAAAGTATCCAACATGCGGGATCTGCTTCCCCTTCTGGAGAAAGTCGCCCAGTCGGGACGACCTCTGCTGATCATCGCCGAGGATGTCGAGGGCGAAGCACTCGCGACCCTGGTCGTGAACAACCTTCGCAAAACCCTCCGGTGCTGCGCCGTGAAAGCCCCCGGATTCGGCGACCGCCGCAAAGAAATGCTCAAGGATATCGCTATCCTGACCGGCGGACGCTGCATCAGTGAGGATCTCGGCATCAAGCTGGAGAGCATCACCATCAACGACCTGGGCACCGCGAAACGAGTCACCGTGGATAAGGACAACACCACCCTGGTCGAAGGCGGCGGGAAGAAGGCCGACATTCAGGGGCGCGTGGCACAGATCCGCAACCAGATCGAAGAAACCACCAGCGACTATGATCGGGAGAAACTCCAGGAACGACTGGCCAAATTGGCCGGTGGTGTCGCGGTCATCAAAGTGGGCGCGGCAACCGAGACGGAGATGAAAGAGAAGAAAGCCCGTGTCGAGGATGCGCTTCATGCGACCCGTGCCGCCGTCGAGGAAGGCATTGTCGCGGGGGGTGGTGTGGCTCTCCTGCGCTGCCAGAAAGCCCTGGAAAAGGTCGAGGGGCTTGAAGGCGATATGCAGCTCGGAATCAACATTGTCCGCCGTGCCATCGAAGAGCCTCTGCGCCAGCTGGCCAACAACGCCGGTGTGGAAGGGTCTGTCGTGGTGCAGCGCGTTCGTGAAATGAAAGGTTCCGACGGCTACAATGTGCAGACGGACGAATACGAGGACCTGATGAAGGCTGGGATTGTCGATCCGACCAAGGTCACTCGGTCCGCCCTGCAGAATGCGGCCAGTATCGCCGGGCTACTGCTCACAACCGAAGCGTTGATCACCGAAAAACCGGAAAAAGAGAAACCCGCTCCGGCCGGTCCCCACGGGGGCGGCTACGGCGAGGACTTCTAATACAATCTGCAGGCAACTCTGTCAAACCGCCTGTCTTTCTCAGGAAGGACGGGCGGTTTGTTCTTTCTTTTGGGATTCCGGATGCCACATTTGATGGGGATACAGCCCCGGTTCTTCCGAGAGAACCTCTTCTCCCTCTCCCGGGAGAGGGTTGGGGTGAGGGTCTGCTCCCCGCTCACCCTGCCTGTATCCGTTCGATTCTTTCGCTCACTCTGTCCACCCCGTCCACATTGTCCACTCCGTCGTACTCCCCTCTCCCTCCGGCAGAGCGAGCACTCCTGAACAGCCCGGTAATCTTGGGCAAAATCGTTCGCCGGTTTATCCTTACTACGATATGGTCAATTGCCCTCCAGCCCCGAATACGGCCCTGATAATACCGTGATACACTTCGGGAAACATCTGGCTCTGCACCTCCCACGGGTCGATACAGTCTGCCCGCTATCGAGGATGGTGTATGGGTGTTTGGTTTTCATTCAGAGGAGATCCGTACAATGAACGAGATTGCCACAGAATCTGCCAGCAAGGTGGAGGAAGTTGCTCTTAAGAATTGCGCCTGTCGTCTGTTGTATCCGCCAGTCGAAAAAATCAAGACCGTTATGGTGGACAATTTCCCTGCCTTGGGACAATTGGCCGCGCTGCGGTTCATCGAATGGGTTCAGCAGAATCCGGGCGGCGTGATATCCCTTCCGACCGGTAAAACTCCGGAACATTTTATCCAATGGGTCAGGCGCCTTCTGAACACCTGGAAATCGGCTCGGACTCAGGCCGTTCTCCAAGAGTATGGATTGGATCCGGGAATCTTCCCGGACATGAAAAGCCTCCATTTCGTTCAAATCGACGAATTCTATCCCATTCATCCCTGGCATGAGAACAGCTTCTATGCGTATGTGAAACGTTTCTATCTGGATGGATTCGGACTGGACCCCTCCAAGGCTTTATTGATGGACTGTTACAAAATCGGGCTTCGTCCGGACCAATCTCTTGAAGCTCTCTGGCCGGGCAGTGAGGTCGATCTGAGTTTGCGTCGCCGACCGGGCAAAACGCCGTTCGAATGCGAACAGAAAGCATTACTGCATCGGATCGACCAATGGTGCCAGGAGTATGAAGACAAAATTCGCAGCCTGGGTGGGATCGGATTCTTTTTGGGCGGAATCGGTCCGGATGGACATATCGGGTTTAATGTGCGCGGTTCCAGCCATCATTCAATCACCCGTCTCTGCGCCACCAACTATATGACGCAGGCCGCGGCGGCCTCCGATCTGGGCGGCATTGAAATCGCGCGCAAACGGCTGGTCATTACCATTGGCCTCGGAACGATCACCTGCAATCCCCAATGCACGGCGATCATTATCGCGGCGGGTGAGGCCAAAGCGGGCGTTGTGAAAAAGGCCATTGAAGGTGAAAAGGATGTCCTGATTCCCGCCTCCTCGCTTCAGAGCCTGCCGAACGCGCGGTTCTTCATTACCCAGGGAGCCGCCAAGGATCTCCACGAACGGAAAATCCATTTTCTGACCCTGGCCGAATCCGTGAGCGAGGAAGAGACGGAGCGGATTCTCATCGACCTCTCTCTGCAGAAGCAAAAACGATTGATGGATCTGACCCGGGAGGATTTCGATTCGGACCGATTCGCGGCGGAACTGCTGCGCAAGCGATCTGAGAAACCCGAAGTCCTGGCCGGTCTTGTTCGAGATCGTCTGATTCAGCGAATTGAGAAGGGAGGACGAGTCTCCTCCAACAAGAAATTCCTTCACACGGAACCGCACCACGATGACATCATGCTGGGATATCTCCCCGCGGTGGTTCGAAGTATGCGGGACCAGTCCAATTCGCATCTATTCGCGACCATGACCAGTGGGTTTACCGCGGTCACCAACGACTATCTCATGCAGCGGTTCGAGATCCTCCGTGACTTCATCGACACGCTTCCGTTCGCGAAACTGATGTGTGACGGCTATTTCGATCCTGCCAATCCGGTGGCGCGCAATCGAGATGTCTGGCAATACCTGGACGGCGTGGCGAGCGGCAGCCAGCCGATGCGCGACAAGGGAACCGCCCGGCGTCTGTTGCGGGACCTGGTGGAGTTGTTCGGACGGTCCGGACTGGAAGATGTCAAGGCCCGCATCACCGAGATCAAACACAGCATCGCTTCCGGGTATCCGGGCAAGAAAGATCCCTCGCATATTCAGAAGCTGAAAGGGATGTGCCGGGAGTGGGAGGCGGAGTGTCTCTGGGGATATTTCGGCTATCGCTGCGAGTGTGTCCGTCCCCTTCGTCTCGGATTCTACACCGGCGACATTTTCACCGAGGAACCGACCATGGGGAGGGATATTCCACCGATTCTCGCCGTCTTTGATGAGATCGAACCGGATATTGTCAGTGTGGCCCTGGACCCCGAAGCCAGCGGGCCGGATACCCATTACAAGGTGCTCCAGGCTGTCACCGAGGCCCTGCGTCTGTATGTGGAGAGAACCAACCGCATGGATATCCGAATCTGGGGATACCGCAATGTCTGGTATCGTTTCCATCCCTCCGAGGCCAACATGTATGTGCCGGTGTCGCTCAACATGTTCGCCATTATGCGAAGCGCTTTCATGAATACGTTTCTCTCTCAGAAAGATGCTTCTTTTCCCAGTTACGAGCACGACGGGCCGTTCTGCGAACTCGCGCAGAAAATCCAGGTCGAGCAATATCAGATGATGAAAACCTGTCTGGGTCGGGAATGGTTCCAGGAGCATCCCAGTCCGCAGATCCGTGCCACGCGCGGCCTGGTCTTTCTCCGGGAACTGGATCTGGACAGCTTCTATGCGTGCAGCCGGGAATTGCGCCGATCCGCCGAAAACCGCTGACCTTTAGGGACCGTGGATTGCGGATTGGGGATTGCGGATTATGGATTGCCGCCTTTGGCGGAATGACGGAAAGGATGATTTTCCTCCCCCGAAGATCGGGGGAGGTCAGGTGGGGGTTGAGTGCATTGAACTGACCGGCATCTTGCCTGCGGCTCTTCCAGGCTCGTGAATTGTCCGCACACAACACTGGAAAATCGAGATCAGGAAAGGAAATACGATTCATGTGTCCCGCGCGACGTTCCAGGTCCAGTGCATTCACCCTGATCGAACTGCTCATCGTTGTGGCGATTATCGGCATCC
>Ga0116141_10001264_pt1 | contig 21462 bp, 20 predicted proteins | sample AD_UKC097_MetaG_FD_89744 | JGI IMG/M metagenome (GOLD analysis project Ga0116141, IMG submission 89744) | Active sludge microbial communities of municipal wastewater-treating anaerobic digesters from USA - AD_UKC097_MetaG | ecosystem: Engineered > Bioreactor > Anaerobic > Digestate | place: USA...
GGACATGGGGACGTTTCTCCTGTCCCGCTTTCAGCGGGACAGGAGAAACGTCCCCATGTCCCCCCCGTGTCCCGAAACGTCCCCATGTCTTTTTTTGTTTTTTGCGAATTTTACAGACTATAGCATGAAATTATGATAAAATATTAAAGATATATTGGAATCCGTGATTTTCAGGGCAGGTGAATCTTAATGCCGCACAACAGCTATAATAATATAAAAAGATATGCAGCCTTTATTTTTATGGTTTTTACAGTGTTTTCAGGATCATCCGAGGTGTTTGATTCTGATATCAATACATTTGCGGCGAGCAGGTTCGTTGCACAGAATGCAAGGCTTTCGCTAAGCCGGACGTGCATTCAAAGCTCCGTTCAGAATAATGAGAGCTTGAGAAAGTATCCGGAAGCGGAAAATATTCAAGTCTGTATATCATTTACAATACTAATATGCATTTTAAATAACATAATTATGAAAAATAACATATGGAAGAATGCAGTATTTTGATTATCCTTATAAATATGTCAGACAGGGAATTAAATAATTATGAGGAGAGATAACTGAATGTTTTTAGATAAAATCTTTGGTAATCCCAATGATAAAGAGATAAAGAAATTAATGAAGACGGTCCAGGAGATTAACAAATTGGAGCCTGACATGCAGAAGCTAAGCAACGAGCAACTGCAGAGCAAAACTGATGAATTCAAGAAAAGGCTTGCCGACGGAGAGACTCTGGATGATTTGCTGGTGGAAGCCTATGCGGTGGTAAGGGAAGCTTCCGTGAGGGTTCTGGGAATGCGGCATTTTGATGTGCAGATGATGGGCGGAATAGTATTGCATCAGGGCAGGATTGCAGAGATGAAAACCGGTGAAGGAAAGACGCTGGTTGCAACGCTCCCATTGTATCTGAATGCTCTTACAGGCAGAGGTACACATCTTGTTACTGTTAACGATTACCTGGCAACATACCAGAGCCAATGGATGGGGAAGCTGTACAACTTTCTCGGAATGTCCGTGGGGCTTATTGTTCACGGGCTTGAACCGGAAGACAGGCAGAAGGCCTACAGAGCTGATATAACATACGGGACAAATAATGAATACGGCTTTGATTACCTTAGGGACAACATGGTTATATACAGGGACCAAATGGTTCAGAGAGAACTAAATTACGCGATTGTGGATGAAGTGGACAGTATTCTGATAGATGAAGCCAGGACTCCTCTTATAATTTCCGGGGTCGGAGAAAAATCCACACAGCTTTATTATGTAGCTGATACTTTTGTCAGAGGGCTTAAAAATGAAGCTGACTTTACAATAGATGAAAAGGCTCATACCGTAGTCCTGACAGAGGAAGGGGTGGCGAAGGCCGAAAGATTCTTCAACCTTGAAAATCTTGCCGATGCCAACAATATGGAGATACAGCACCATATAAACCAGGCACTTAAGGCAAGGAACCTCATGCGCCGTGATATTGACTATGTAATTAAGGACGGGCAGATAATAATTGTCGATGAATTTACCGGCAGGCTTATGTTCGGGAGAAGATACAGCGACGGCCTGCATCAGGCCATTGAGGCAAAGGAAGGCGTCAAGGTGGAGAGAGAGTCCCAGACTCTTGCAACCATAACCTTTCAAAACTATTTCAGAATGTACGGCAAGCTGGCCGGCATGACAGGGACGGCAAAGACCGAAGAAAACGAATTCCTGGCCATTTATAACCTGGATGTAGTTGAAATTCCTACAAACATGCCAATGATAAGAGAAGATTATCCCGATGCGGTATATAAGAACAAAAGAGGTAAATTCAATGCGGTAGTTGAGGAAATTGTAAGGCTCCATGAAAAGGGGCAGCCTGTCCTGGTAGGCACCATATCTGTTGAAACCTCTGAAATGCTCAGCGATATGCTGAAAAAGAGGGGAGTGCCCCATGAGGTATTGAATGCCAAGCATCATGAAAAAGAAGCTCAGATAGTAGCTCAGGCAGGACAGCTCGGCATGGTCACCATTTCAACCAATATGGCAGGAAGAGGTACTGATATTGTATTGGGAGAAGGAGTAAAGGAACTGGGAGGGCTCCATATACTGGGTACCGAAAGGCATGAGTCACGCCGTATAGACAATCAGCTGAGGGGGCGTGCCGGAAGGCAGGGGGACCAGGGTTCCAGCAGGTTCTTTATATCTTTGGAAGATGATTTGATGAGGCTCTTCGGTTCCGAAAAAATAATGAAAATAGTTGAATCCCTGGGAATGGAAGAGGATATGACCATTGAGCATTCGCTGCTTTCAAAATCCATAGAAAACGCGCAAAAAAAGGTGGAAGGCAGGAACTTTGATATAAGGAAGCATGTGCTGCAGTACGACAATGTAATGAACAAGCAGAGAGAAGTCATATACAGCCAGAGGCGCCAGGTGCTGCTTGGCGAGGACATAAGGGAAAACATCATGGAAATGATTGCCGAAATAATAGGGGATGCAGTTGCCACCTATACTATAGGCAGTGAGTTTGCGGAAGAGTGGGATATTAAAGGGCTGATGGAATATCTGCATACGATTTTCCTTCCGAAGGATGCTTTTGCCAGGGAAGAACTGCTGAATTTCACCAGGGAAGAGCTTACTGAGGCTATTACCGGTAAGGCTGTAGATATATATGAACAGAAGGAGTCACAGGTTGATCCCCAGGTAATGCGTGAACTGGAGAGAGTTGCGCTGCTGAGATCCGTTGATACAAAGTGGATCGATCATATAGACGCAATGGATCAGCTGAGAGAGGGAATATCCCTCAGGGCCTACGGGCAGAAGGATCCCGTTCAAGCATACCAGATTGAGGGATATGATATGTTCCTGGAGCTTGTAAAAAATATAAAGGAAGATACGGTAAGATTCATTTATCATGTAAATATTTCAAACCTTCCTCAAAGGGAAAAGGTAGCTGAACCTGTAGCCACAAACCAGGAGGGCGGAGTGAGAAAGCCTGTAGTAAAGGAGGACAAAATAGGAAGAAATGACCCCTGCCCCTGCGGAAGCGGCAAGAAGTACAAGAAATGCTGCGGGATGAATAAATAAGGAGGAATAATATATGTTGGAGCTTGAACAGTATAAATACGGCTTATCCGAGATTTGGGATGCAATAGAGGAAATTGAGGTGTCCCTTTGACCTGACATCGATACAGGAGAGGATATACGAACTGGAGCAGGAGATGAACCAGGAAGGTATTTGGAATGATGCCGAAAATGCAGGAAAGGTTCTGAAAACAATAAAGGCTTTAAAGGATAAAACAGAAAAAATAGAAAACCTGAAAAAAGAGTATGAGGATATTGAAGTATTGATAGAGCTGGGGATGGAAGCTCAGGATGAATCGGTGATACCTGAGGTGGAGAAATCCTTCAAGACTCTTCAGAAAGATGTAGAGAGCTTCAGAATTGAGACATTGCTCAAGGGGCAGTATGACAGAAATAATGCGATATTCACAATACACTCCGGGGCAGGAGGACTGGAAGCCCAGGATTGGGCTGAAATGCTGCTTCGCATGTACACAAGATGGGCTGAAAGGAAAGGTTATGCTATAACAATCCTTGATATGCTAAGGGATTATGAAGCAGGCATAAAGAGTGCCGCTTTGCTTATAGAGGGGGAAAATGCCTACGGATATCTAAAATCGGAAAAGGGAGTGCACAGGCTTGTAAGGATTTCGCCTTTTGACACTGCGGGAAAAAGGCATACATCCTTTGCATCGGTGGACGTGATGCCTGAGCTTGATGATGAAGTAAAAGTAGAGATAGATGAAGAGGATTTGAAGATTGACACCTACCGATCCAGCGGAGCCGGCGGGCAGCACGTCAATAAAACGGATTCAGCGGTACGGATTACCCATATACCTACAGGAATAATAGTCCAGTGCCAGAATGAACGATCCCAGCACAGCAATAAGGAAATGGCTATGAAAATGCTGTTTGCCAAGCTGCTGGAAATTAAGGAACAGGAGCATAAAGATAAAATAGACGACATAAAGGGCGAGTACCGTGAAATTGCATGGGGAAGCCAGATACGCTCCTATGTATTCCATCCGTACAACCTGGTAAAGGATCACAGGACGGGGGAAGAAACGGGAAATACAGGGGCGGTAATGGACGGAGAACTGGATGATTTCATAAATGCATATTTGAAGCAGGGGAATGGAGTATAATTTTACTCCATTCCTATTATTTCAACCTTTTTGCAGCCCTTGCAGGATAGAAGCAGCTCTACCAGTTCCTCAGGGTTTATTTCCATAATTTTTGTATCAATGGATGCCGTCAGTGAAGCTGAGTCCATCACCGGAATGTTCTGATTTATGGTTATTATATTACCCTTGACGGAGGCTATTTTGTTTATTATATCGGAAAGCACCCCCGGAATATGCTTGAGAATCATGAAAAGTGTAACTGTACGCCCCCGTTCCTGGGCAGTATAGTCAAATACGCTGTCCTTGTACTTATAAAATGCACTTCGGCTTACTCCTGCCATACGGCATGCTTCCTGGATAGTTGCGGCGTCTCCCGTTCTGAGCAGGAGCTTTGCTTCAATAACCTTCTCATATGCTTTAGGGAGTATGTCGGAATCAACTATGAACATTTTTTTGTTTACCATTACATATTGCCTCGCTTTCTGTATGCAATCGGGATACATATGTACCTATTTTGTATACTATCATACACTCGGCGCCTATTGCAATATCCGTACAAAAATGGTTAATATATAAAGGATGAAAAAACAGAGTGAAAGAGAATAATATATGGACATTATTGCAAAACTTGCAAAGGAACTGTCGGTCAAGCCCTGGCAGGTTGAAAACACGGTAAAACTAATAGATGACGGCAATACCATACCTTTTATTGCCCGTTACAGGAAGGAACTTACGGGAGAACTTTCCGACACAACACTGAGAGAGTTGGGTGAGAGGCTTACATATCTCAGAAATCTTGAAAACAGAAAGGAAGAAGTCTTAAGGCTTATCGAAGGGCAGGGCAAGCTTACCGGGGAGCTGAAGGCTTCCATTGAAAAGGCTGAGGTATTGCAGGAAGTGGAGGACATCTATCGTCCGTATAAGCAAAAGAAGAGGACAAGGGCAACCATAGCCAGGGAAAAAGGGCTGGAGCCTTTGGCGGACATAATATTCAGCCAGGAACGCCAATCAAAGGCTCTGGAGGAAATTGCAGAGGCATTCGTTAATGACGAGCTTGGCGTTTCGACAGTACAGGATGCCATAAACGGCGCTTTGGATATAATTGCGGAGATAATATCCGACAATGCGGAATTCAGAAAGGAAATAAGGGAGCTGACCTTCGGGAACGGCACTATTGTTGTAAAAGGCACCAAGGAAGAAAAATCGGAATATCAGATGTATTATGATTTCAGCGAGCCTGTCAAAAAGATTGCCCCCCATAGGATACTGGCCATTAACAGAGGGGAAAAGGAAGAATTTTTGAATGTCAAAGCGGAGGCACCGGCAGACAGGATACTGACTTATCTGAACAACAGCACAATCAAAGAGAATTCTCCCTATAAAAATATGCTTGAGGAAACAGTAAGGGATGCATATAGCAGGCTTATTGCCCCCTCCATAGAAAGGGAGATCAGGAATAATCTCACCGAGGAAGCGGAGGAACAGGCGATAAAGGTGTTTGCCGCCAATCTCAGAAACCTTCTGTTGCAGGCGCCTATTAAAGGAAAGGTGGTTATGGGTTTTGACCCGGCTTACAGAACCGGCTGCAAAATCGCAGTGGTAGATGATACCGGAAAGCTTCTGGAAACTGCTGCGGTATATCCCACTCCGCCCCAGAATCAGGCGGAGGAAGCCAAAATGATTCTTAAGAAGCTGATTAAAAAGCATAATGTTGAAGTAATATCCCTGGGCAACGGGACTGCATCAAGGGAGTCCGAAAAGATATGCGCGGAAATAATCAAGGAAATGAATATGCCCCTGCACTATGTAATAGTCAATGAAGCCGGAGCATCGGTATATTCGGCATCGGAGCTGGCATCACAGGAATACCCCGATATAAATGTATCCCTGAGAGGGGCGATTTCAATAGCAAGAAGGCTGCAGGACCCTCTGGCAGAATTGGTGAAAATAGATCCCAAATCCATCGGGGTAGGGCAATACCAGCATGACGTTGCACAGAAGAAGCTGTCGGATTCCTTGAATGGAGTTGTGGAAGACTGCGTGAACAGTGTAGGGGTGGATCTCAATACCGCATCACCGTCTCTCCTGCAGCATATATCCGGAATAAACTCAGCCATTGCAAAGAATATAGTATCCTACAGGGATGAAAACGGCAAGTTCAGGAGCAGAAGAGAGCTGCTTAATGTGAAAAAGCTCGGGGAAAAGGCTTTTGAGCAGGCAGCAGGCTTTTTGAGGATACCTGAAAGTGAAAATATATTGGATAACACTTCGGTGCATCCCGAATCCTACGATGTTGCAGGAAAGCTCCTTGAGAAAGCAGGCAGGGACATATCCGCTGCGGTGGATAAGCTTTCAGCAGTGGATGTAAATGAGCTGGCGGCTGAGCTGGGAGTGGGGGTCCCGACATTAAGGGATATAATCAATGAGCTTAAAAAGCCCGGAAGAGACCCGAGGGATGAAATGCCGAAGCCTGTATTGATGTCGGATGTGCTGGATATTAAGGACTTGAAGCCCGGTATGATTCTCACCGGGACTGTAAGGAATGTTATTGACTTCGGTGCCTTTGTGGATATCGGAGTACACCAGGACGGCCTTGTACATATATCAGAGCTGGCTGACAGGTTCGTCAGGAGGCCTCTTGATGTAGTGCAGGTAGGTGATATAGTGAAGGTCAAAGTTTTGGATGTGGACCTTGACAGGAACAGGATAAGCCTCAGCATGAAGGGCTTGAATTAGCCGATGTATACATTTCTATCCAAACAGAGTATAATATCAATAGCAATCGCGACGGAGGTATATCAATGCTGAAATTTCATACTGAGAGTGCTGAAGAAACTGCCAAAATCGGCGAAGGGCTGGGAAAGCTGCTGAGCCCTGGGGATATTGTGTGCCTCTCGGGAGACCTTGGAGCAGGGAAGACTGCTTTTACGCAAGGCATAGCAAGAGGACTGGAAGTTAGGGATTATGTTACCAGCCCCACCTATACCATCATAAATGAATATGAAGGCAGAGTGCCTTTATACCACTTTGACGTATACAGGCTTAATGATGTTGAAGAAATGTACGAATTAGGCTATGAGGAATATTTCTTCGGTGACGGAGTGGTAGTATTGGAATGGGCGGATATGGTAAGTGATATAATCCCGGGAGAGAGGCTTTGGATTACAATACTGAATACAAAGGGAGACAATTCCCGTGAAATAATAATGGAGCCGGCCGGAGAAGCTTATGAGGAAATAATGAAAGGAATGGAATCCAATGAAAATACTGGCTGTTGATACGTCCACTTCTGCTGCAACAGCGGCAATAATGGAAGATGACAGACTGATATCCGAATACATATTGAACATCAGTAGAGTTCACTCCCAGAAGATAATGGGCATAATTGAGGAGCTATTCAACAAGTCCGATATCAAGCCTGCTGAAATAGATTTATATGCCTGCTCTGCCGGGCCGGGTTCTTTTACAGGACTGCGTATAGGAGCATCAATTATAAAGGCTATGGCTCAGACTTTCGATAAGCCTGTTGTCGGAGTTCCGACTCTTGATGCACTGGCCTGCAACCTTTACAATTGTACAGGCCTGGTTTGCCCGATGCTGGATGCCCAAAGGGGGACGGTATACAGCAGCTTGTACTCGTATAATTCCGGCAGGCTGACAAAGCTGGAGGATCTTGGGGTAATACCGATAGAGGATTTGATAGAGCTGGTGAAGAGTAAGGCTGTACCCACAACCTTCCTTGGGGATGGTGCCGTAATTTTTGAAGAAAACTTGAAAAAAGGCCTGGAAGGGTATAATGCGGCACCCGCAGGCAGCTTGCTGCCAAGAGCTTCCTCCTGCGCAAGGATGGCTTTGGAAATGTATAATAAGGGTTCCTTTGATACCTATAATTCTTTCAGGCTTACCTATATCAGGAAATCCCAGGCAGAAGCGGAATATGAGAAAAAGAACAAAGCAGAGTTTCAAAGCATGAGCCTGGATGATATTGACCAGGTTGTTGAAATAGAGAACCTGAGCTTTGCTTCTCCGTGGTCCAGGGAATCCTTTGAATCAGAGCTTTTGAAAAACAAACTTGCCAGGTATATAGTGGCCAAGGTGAATGGCAAGGTTGCAGCCTATGGAGGAATGTGGATTATACTGGATGAGGCACATATAACAAATATTGCAGTACATCCCGAATTCAGGGAGCGTAAAATAGGGGAGAAACTGGTAATGGAGATGCTCCGGACGGCAAAGGAAAACAAGGCGGAGCATATTACATTGGAGGTAAGAGCTTCAAATGATGCTGCAAGGAAGCTTTATGAAAAGCTGGGCTTTAAGGACAGTGGAATAAGAAAGGGTTATTATGCAGATACCGGTGAAGATGCGATAATAATGTGGAATGAATTGTCATAAACACAATTAAGTTATTTCAGACAATTTTTTTTCGAGTGCGTATATATATTAGAGATGCGAGACACGAGACACTAGGCACGAGACGCGGGGTGGGATGAGTTTGATTGCCTCTGACATTGAAATAGTGAACCAATGCCTGGCTGGAGATGTAAATGCTTTCGAGGTGCTTATAGAGAGATACAAGAGAGCCATATACAACACAGCTTTCAGGATGATGGGAAACAGGGAAGAAGCCGAGGATGTGTCGCAGGAGGCATTTATCAGGATGTATAATTCCTTGTCCAAATACAATCCCGAATACAAATTCATAACCTGGGCCTTGAAGGTTACAACAAATCTTTGTTTAGACAGCTTAAGGAAAAGAAAAGCAGAAACGGTTCCTATAGATGACGGTTTTGAAATCAAGGATGGGAAAGACACCCCCGGAAGAAGAATACATAAGGAAAGAGAATCAAAAGCTGGTGCAGGATGCCATAATGAAACTGCCGGATAAATATAGGGAATTTTTGATATTATTCCATCACAGGAACCTATCCTATCAGGAAATAATGGATATTACGGGGGAATCCCTTACCATAGTTAAAAACAGGCTTTACAGAGCCCGGCAAATGCTTAAGGAAGAATTGATCAGCAGGGAAAAGGAGCGTGAAAAGTATGCAGTGCCAGGAAATAAATAATTTGGTCATGAAGTATTTCGACGGCAATATCAGTGAACTGGAGCGGGAAATGATAATAAAGCATAATGAGAAATGCAACCGCTGTGCTGAAGAATTTGGGTTACTCAGGAATGCCATAGATACTTTGGAGGAGCTTCCTGAAATAGAAGTGCCTGCCGGGTTTGAGTCCAGAGTGATGCAAGGGATTTTAAGCAGAAGAGCATACTCAACGAATCCTAAAATAGTTGCATTCTGGTTGCTTTCAGTACTTGGGCTCATGGTTTTCGGATGGAATATGGCGGCATATGTAATAATGCCCTTGATAAGAGAAAGCGGAATCATTATTGCCGCAAATAATGTTCTTTTATACGGTTTCAACGTGGTTTCCGGCATTTTAAGAGAAATAGTTATTACGGCTTCAATGCTGCTGGGGAAGATTCTGGTTATGAGAAATGTCCTGCTCAGGGACTATATAACGAGTGTTACATTGATAGTACTGGCATTTATGGCTATTAATGTGTTTTTGGCATACAGGCGTAAACTGCAAGAGAATTAGGAGGTATTTATATGAAAGTGAAAAAGAGAGCAGCATTGTTGGCAGGTTTGATGCTGATGGCGGTAATGCTTTGCGCCTTTGAAATCAATGTGGACAATAAGGATAAAGTAGCGATATTTAATGATATAGAGATTCCTGCGGGAGTTACTGTTAACGGAGATGTAGTTGCATTATTCGGGGATGTGGTTGTTAATGGAGATTTGACGGGAGAAGCGGTGACGATATTCGGAGATATGTCAGTCTCAGGGACTATAGAAGGGGATGTTGTTGCAGTTTTCGGGGAGATATCCGTAAAGGATGGCGGCATAATAAGCGGAGATGCAGTCGGAATACTGGGAGGAGTGGATAAATCCCCCACCGGAGTAATAAGAGGTGAGATAGCGGATATCAACATGCCTTTTAATTTAAGGAAGCATGATGGTCTGATTCCCAGGGTATCCTACGGAGATATGATCGGCTTGGTTGCAATATATGCGTTTTCCTGCCTTGCAATACTTATTGCCCCGGACAGGGTAAGGCTGATGTCGGAGGAAAGCAAGTCAAGGCCGGGTAGGAGATTTGCCATAGGCGTTGTGATTATGATGTTATTTATACCTGCGTCCATTGTACTTTCGATACTATTGGCGATAACCCTGATAGGAATAATTTTCATACCATTCATATTCATAGCATTTTTACTGGTTGCCTTTATAGGTATGGTATCTGTTGAAGTTGCCATAGGCCACAGGCTTACCGGCCAAAGGGAAGGAAATAACGCACTGTTCATCAACCTTATGGTAGGAGTATTGCTTGTGTATGTTTTAAAAATAATACCTGTATTGGGATGGCTGGCGTACTTTGCATTGGTTGCTTATGCCGTAGGTGTTGCGGTTGATACCAGACTTGGAGCTCCCACAGCCGGAAAGCAGGTCTCAAATGTCTAAAAGGATACTTTTGGTTGTGCTGGCTGCGGCAGTGATGATATTGCTTACAGCCTGCGTATTTGAATTCGATAATGCAGGAAGCATGGTTGCCGGTACATTGAAGGAGCACAGGGAAACCGTGGAAATGAGCGACAAGTACAAGAAGGAACAGCCCATGGAACTGAACCTGGATATGGATATGGCTAAGGCGGTATTGGATAGTACCGATGAAAGTCTTGTCGACGTGAAATTCTCATACAGTTCAAAAGCGTTAAAACCTGAGTTAAAGGTAGATGAGGATGAGATCAGCATTAGGAACAGGCTGGAAGGGTACAGCTTTGGAAAGGCTGTGAATAATTGGGATGTAAAGGTCACAGATAAGCTGCCCCTGGAGGTTGAGGTAAAGGCCGATGCTTCGGATATCAGGCTGAATATGAGCCGTATGCAGGTAAATAGTATTGATGCTGAATTGAATGCCTCATCGGCAAGGATATATTTTAATGAGCAAAACAAGGTGCCCGCAGACAAATTCAGGCTGAATGCGGACGCAAGCAGCGCGGACATTTACGGAGCGGGAAATCTGGGTTTTGATGTTATGGATATTGATGCTGATGCATCCACGTTAGCTATTGATTTGACGGGATTTAATGAAAAAGACGGAGAAGTCAGGATAGATGCAAATGCTTCAACGGTAAAGCTCAGGCTGCCTGAAGATGCTGACATTCGCATTGTGATAGATAATTACGAGATATCTTCGATAAATATAAATAATGATAGAATACTAAGCCGCTCCGAAAAGGAATACATTTCAAAAAACTATGGAAATGCAGCGAGGAGCTTGAAAATATATGCTGATTTGAATATTACTTCTTTGACTATAGAATAGGAGCAAGGGGTGCCGCATAATGAACAAAGATATAAGGATACTGGCTATTGAGACCTCCTGTGATGAGACTTCCGCTGCAGTTGTAAAAAATGGGCGGGAGGTCCTGTCAAACATCATATCCAGCCAGATAGACATACACAAGAGGTTCGGAGGAGTGGTTCCGGAGGTTGCATCCAGGAAGCACCTGGAGAACATCAGCCCGGTTATTGATGAAGCATTGTTATCGGCAGGAGTGAAATTGAAGGATTTAGACGCAGTTGCAGCAACCTGCGGGCCCGGCCTTGTAGGAGCACTGCTTATTGGGCTTACTACAGCCAAAGCCATTGCTTTCGGCAGCAGCCTTCCTTTTATAGGGGTGAACCATATAGAAGGGCATATAGCTGCCAACTATATAGAGCATAATGAGCTGGAACCTCCCTTCACCTGTCTTGTAGCATCGGGAGGGCACAGCCATATTGTGAATGTTGTAGGATATACAAGTTATGAAGTTTTAGGCAGGACGCGGGATGACGCAGCCGGCGAAGCCTTTGACAAAATAGCCCGGGCTCTGGGACTCGGTTATCCCGGGGGGCCGCTGCTTGATAAACTTGCTGCTTCCGGTAACCGTGAAGCCATTGATTTTCCAAGAGCCTTTTTGGAAGAGGGAAGCTATGATTTCAGCTTCAGCGGTTTGAAGTCTGCCGTGCTGAACTATTTGAACTCAAAAAGAATGAAAAATGAAGAAGTAAATCCGGCAGATGTTGCGGCAAGCTTTCAGGAGGCTGTTACGGATGTATTGTCAGCCAAGCTCATAAAAGCCGCACTGGATAAGAAATCAGAATATGCTGTGCTGGCAGGGGGCGTCGCCTCAAACAGCAGACTCAGGGAGCTGCTGAAGGAAAGAGGAGAACAGGCCGGAATAAAGGTGATTTATCCGTCACCCATACTATGCACGGACAATGCGGCCATGATTGGCTGTGCTGCTTATTATAGATATATGAACGGTTCCAGGTCCGATTTTACTCTTAACGCAATGCCGAATCTGTCATTGAAATAAAAGGGGGTGGGTGTTATGAAACCGGCTCCCTTTAATCTATTGCTGGAAGCCGCAAGCAAGGACAATATACTGGTGCTGACCTCCAATTGCAGCACCGCCTGTGTTTTTTGCAGCCATCTGCAGAATCCCGGCGGGATAGACGCTTATTATGCTGATAAGCTGAGCAGGGAACAGATTGATATACTGATAGAGTTTCTGGATGAATCAGGCAAGATAGTAATAGGGGAATCAGCTACCCGTATATGCGAAGGAGAGCCCTTTCTTCGTGAAGATATTATTGAGGTGCTGCAAAACATCAGGCTTAAGTATCCCGAAACGGTCATACAGATTACTACCGGCGGAATTCACCTGAATGAGACAATATTAGCCGAGCTTAAGCGCATAGGAAGTATTGAGCTGAATATTTCGCTGAACAGCAGCAGTGCTCAGGGAAGGGAAAAGCTTTACAGAGGGAAAACCCATGATTCAGCAGTTGCCGCAATAAGGAAGCTTAAGGATTACGATATAAGCTTCAGCGGCAGTATAGTTGCTATGCCCCATCTGGTCGGATGGGAGGACATAAGGGAAACAATTTTTTTTCTCAGCAGAAACGGTGCATCAACCATAAGGGTTTTTATGCCCGGCTTCACAAGGTTCACAAAGGGTATTTTGCCTCCGAAGAATATCATGAGCAGTCTGCAGGAGTTTATTGCCGATCTGGAAAGAAGTGCGGATGTACCTATTATCATTGAACCTTCCGGAATTAAGGACACTCATGCTGAAGTTCTCGGAGTGATGAGGAACACACCGGCATGGGACTCGGGGATGATAAAGGGTGACAGGATACTGCGAATAAACGGCAGAAAGGCAGTATCAAGAGTGGACGCATTTTGGCGGATATTCAAAGCAGGGTCTCCTGAGCTTGAGGTGCTGAGGAATGGAGAATCCATGCATATGGTTATAGATAAGAGAGAAAAGACTTCCTCAGGGTTGGTTTTTAATTATGACATTCATCCTGATACAATAAACGGAATAGAAAAGGGAATATTAAGGAACAGAGGGACTCGCTGCCTTATCCTGACTTCGGAATTGGCCTTTGATTTATTGACAAGCTGCATTCCCCTAAGGCAGGGTATGAGTATTGAAGCAGTCAGGAACAGGTATTTCGGCGGGAATATAATGTGTGCCGGCCTTCTTACCCTCAGTGATATTGAAGCTCATATGTCCGAAACAGAACAGCTGCCGCAGGTGCTGCTGCTGCCCGGGATAATGTTTGATGCATCGGGCAGGGATCTGCTGGGGAGGCATTTCAAAGAAATAGAAGAGGGTATTGGCATAAAGACAGAAGTGATATAGAATGATATTAAATCTGGATTAAATACGGAGGCGAAGACAATGTATAGAGCTACACTTATCCCGGGGGATGGAATAGGGCCTGAAGTAACCAATGCGGCAGTCAAGGTTGTTGAAGCAACAGGAGTTGATATACAATGGGAAACGAAGCACATAGGACAGATTGCATTGGAGAAGTTTGGGAATCCGTTACCTGAAGACACGTTAAGGTCAATTGTGGACAACAAGATAGCTTTGAAGGGCCCGGTTATGACACATATAGGCAAAGGCTTCAGAAGTGTAAACATAAGCCTCAGGCAGCAGCTCAACCTGTATGCCAACATCAGGCCGATAAGGTCTCTTGAGGGTGTAAAGTCAAAGTATGAGAATGTTGATATTGTGGTATTCAGAGAGAATACTGAGGATGTATATATGGGAATTGAACATATGGTGGGTACTGATGCGGCTGAATGCATCAAGCTCATAACCAGGCATGCATCGGAACGGATAGCTTCCTTTGCCTTCAACTATGCGGTAAAAGAAAAGAGAAAAAAAGTAACCGGCGTACATATGGCAAATATTATGAAGCTTACAGACGGGCTTTTCCTGTCCAGTGTAAGACATATAGCAAAAAAATACCCTGATATCGAATATAATGAAATGGAAGCCGGAAACCTGTGCATGAAGCTTGTTACGCATCCGGAGGAGTTTGATATAATCGTTCTGCCCAATTTATACGGAGACCTGGTGTCCGAGCTTTGTGCGGACTCGTAGGCGGGCTTGGCGTTGTGGCCGGAGTCAATATCGGCGCAGAGTCTGCAGTGTATGAGGCAACCCACGGAACGGCCCCTGATCTGACGGGCAAAGGAATTGCCAATCCGACGGCATGTATTTTGTGCGGAGCCATGATGCTTAAGCGGCTCGGGGAAAGAGCGGCATCAGACAGGATATACAAATCTGTGGCAAAGGTACTGAAAGAGGGCAGATATGTAACCCCTGACCTGGGCGGAACCGCTGCTACCAACGAAATGGTGAAAGCGATAATAGACAATCTTTAAGAAGAATGCAAAGCATTCTTCGGGCACGAGGTACGAGGTTCGAGGCACGAGATTTGGGTAGGGATTCGAAGTTAAGAGAAAGCTAAGTACCGACGTGGGGAAGATATCTTTGACGAAACTTTCCACCCGACCTCGGAACGGGAATACCCCAGAGGAAAAGCCAGTCTCACGACGCTTTTCCCTCGCTAGGGAACCCTATGGTTCCCTTCGACGGATGCAAGCATCCTGAGCACCCTCCTTTATCGGCAGGGGGCTTCTCCCCCTTGCATCCCCCGCTTTGGAAGGTAAGGAGAACATACTTCCCCTACAGTCGGAGTACTTCACAAACCCTTAATTTTATATCGCGTTATTCTTCCTATACGAAGTAAATATGCCCGCCAGCAGGATTCCTATGAGAATGCAGAGAAAGGGCTCCGCAGTAATTCTGTACCTTGGAGCATAATAAAAAATCAGAATGATAAGGTTCATATACAGGAAGTTCCCTATTATCCATAAAGGCTCGCAAAATAGTATGAACAGGGATTTGACAGATATAAGCCTGAATATGAAAAGCACCAGGAGCAAGAGAGCAGATTTCCATAGGAATTCAAAGGATATTTGAGGAAGCCTGTAAGGGCACTCCATCTTAATCAAGCTGCCGTAAAGGGGAAGCTTATAGGTTCTGTCCAAATGGGTTGCAGCCTCAGAGATATGATAATCTCCATGATAAAGAAAGAGCTGCTGCTTAACCTTTAGGAGATCTATTTCCCTGTTAATATTATTTCTTATGTAAACTAAACCTTCCTTATAGCCCGTCTCATACAGCTTTAACATATCGGATTGTGCCTTCTTTATGTCAACCCATGTCCCGTTGGAATGAGGATTATGAGCGATGTAGAAGTTGATGGGGCCGTTGGTATCTATCAGTATTAAGCGGCCTGTAACGGCATAGTTTCTGAGGATCCAGGGAGAGAGCACAGCAAGAATTATAAGCAGTGAAAGGGCTCCATCCGCTGCGAGGACCTTAATGCCCCGGCAGATGCTGAATCTTCTGGCGGTAATAAACAACAATGCAGATAAAAATATGACAGCGGGAAGCAGAAGAAGCACGGGGCGTGTAAGGTTGCCCAGCCCGAAGAAAATGGAGAACAAAACAAGGTGTTTAACCCGCACGGAACCATTGGGACAACTGAGTTTGAGGGACATTTCGTCTTTAAAATACCTGAGGGAGAAGTATACTGCCGCTAAATAAATAGTGATGAATACCGTTTCAGCGTACAAATGGTTGGTATAGGCCACCATCCTTGTATTCAGAGCCATCAGTATGCCTGCAGTAAGCCCGGCTTCCTCATGGAGATCGCTGTAATCCCTTAAAGCCTCCCTGGCTGTTATAAAGCAGAGAAGGCAGGAAACGGCGGAAAAACCTGCCTGTATTACCCGCATTACAATAAAATCCTGCGCAGTGCCAAAAAACCTATAGACAAAACCGGAAAGGAAGATATAAAGAGGAGGCCAGTAGGCATATCTTGACCAATGTTCTCCGAAGCTGTGTCCGTAGTATTCGCCGTTCATTACATTTAAGGCATAGTTATACATACTCCAGGCGTCGATTTTGAATTCAAAAGGAGCATATATTATAAAGCGAAGCCTTAAATACAATGCAATTCCTAGAATCAGAGCAGTATATACAAGGGTTTTGACACTGCGCATCAATTGTTTTCCTCCCTATTTTTGAATCATGTACTTTTTACAATATATTTACGCATATATGTACATACATTATACTAATTTAACCCCGCTTATATTATTCATTCGCATCTTTCTACATCTTTCACCAATTTTATTGACACAAAGGTCAAAAATGTCTATACTGTACATATATGGCATACACAGTATGAACAGTATGCACACTATAAGCAGAATACACAATTTCAGGACTTCATGTGTATATAGTCATCTATGACAGATGGGACAAATCCTGTCTCGCAGTCAGTTTTCAAAGAGGCGAGGTGTATATATGTGGATATAACAGTCAGCAATTCGACGAAGGAACCCATATATGAGCAAGTAGCGAACCAGATAAAAAAGCAGATTATCAATCAGCAGCTGAAGCCCGGGGAAGCTCTGCCCTCCATCAGGAAGCTGGCGACCGATTTGCATATAAGTGTGATCACTACCAAGAGAGCCTATGATGAGCTTGAAAAGGAAGGCTTTATTGAGACTGTCATAGGAAAGGGATGCTTTGTTTCAAGGGAGAATAAGGAGTTCATCAGGGAAAAGAAGATAAGAATGGTTGAGGAAAAGCTGTCCGATGTTATAAAGGACAGCCGGGTACTGAACATAGGGCTCCAGGGTTTGAAAATGATGCTGGAGGTTTTATATAGAGAAGGAATATAGGAAGCCGCAAGGCTTCTTTTTTATAGGAGGACGCGGGGACATGGGGACGCGGGGACACGGGGACGTTTCCCCTGTCCCACTTCCAGTGGGACACGCGAAACGTCCCCATGTCCCCGCGTCCCCGTGTCCCCGCGTCCCCGTGTCTCATAATAAATAAGCTTTAATTGGAAACAATAACTTTTATTACAGAAAATCAGCGCATAATCATTGAGGGAGAGTTTCCATGAAGAAGTACAGAATTGCCCCAAAAGCAGTGAAGCCGATGAGTACAATAAAATTCAGGACGAAGGCATCAGCCGGCGGAAATAATGCAGATTCTTCGGACTTCTTTGACCGTACCGCCGACAGGCTTCGGAAAGACCTCTCGGGTAATGCGGATGTGATAATGAGAGAGCTTTTTATCGGCGGCAATGAGAACATAGATGCATTGCTTGTATACCTAATGGGGAACATCGACAAAAAGCTGCTGAGCGACAGCGTTATAAAGCCGCTGATGACATGCGGCGGTCTGGGAGATATCGAGGCGAGGGGTGAAAGGCTGAAGGAGCATATTACAAAAAAATGCCTTCAGACAGGCAGCGTAAAATACAGTAAAGATTATAACACCGCCCTGCAGGATATGTTTTCCGCAGAAGGGATTCTCCTTGTAAGAGGAATAGAGGGCTTCATTATCTTTACTGTCGCCGGCGGGCAAAAAAGGCAGATATCGGAGCCTGAAACAGAGAAAAGGATACGAGGCACCAAGGAAGGTTTCATAGAAGATATTTGGGTAAATATCGGGATGATAAGAGAATTTATCAAAGACCCGATGCTTAAAATTGAGATGCTCAAGATAGGGCAGAGATCGCAGACTGATGTGGCAATTATATATATAAATGGTTTGGCGGATTCCAAAATAGTGGATGAAGTAAAAAAGAGGATAAATAAAATAAATATTGATGCCATACTTTCCAGCGGTTATGTTGAGCAATATATTGAAGACAACCCGTGGTCTGTTTTCCCCCAGCTCCTGGGAACGGAAAAGCCGGACAAGGCAGTGGCGAACCTGCTGGAGGGAAAGCTTCTCATAATAACCGACAGGTCGCCCTTTGTGTTCACGGCTCCGGCAGTATTCATCGAGTTCTTTCAGGCAACCGAGGACTACTATGAAAAATTTCACGCGGGAATATTTTCACGGATTATCCGTTTGATTGCCTTCCTGATTGCAGTTTTAGGCACATCAATATATATAGCTCTAACCAGCTTTCATCCGGAGCTTATACCTTCGGAACTGCTTATAAGCTTTGCCCGATTGAGAAAAAAGGTGCCTTTTCCGCCTGTAATTGAAACATTGCTTATGGAGTTTACAGTTGAAATACTGAGGGAGGCGGGTATACGGCTTCCTACGTCCGTGGCAGGGACTCTTGGCATAGTCGGGGGGATAATTCTGGGAGACGCCGCCATAAGGTCCAATCTGGTGAGCCCTGCAATGATAGTAGTTATAGCAATCACTACGGTATGCAATTTTGTGATGCCCAACTACAGTATGACATTGTCCATGCGGCTGCTGAAGCTTTTCCTGATTTTATTGTCCGCTGTATTCGGTGCCTATGGAATAGCTCTGGGGCTCCTTGTAATAGTGACACATCTTGCGAGGCTGGAGAGCTTTAGTGTGCCATACCTTTCTCCATACGCACCCTTCAGGTTCAGCGACATGAAGGATGCTCTGCTTAGGCTGCCTTTGTGGATGCATGTCAAAAGGCCTGTGTCAATCCCACATATGGATGATAAAAGGGCAGTAAACAACAGAGAGAAGAGTGGTACCGGTGAAAACTGAAATGAGCTATACAATTACAAGTAAGCAGCTCCTCTTCACACTTATAAGCTGTATGCTGGGGGCGGGGATTCTAAGTCTTCCCAGGGTCACGGCAGAGGCAGTGGGACAGGATGCGTGGCTGGCAGTAATTTTGGGCGGAATTATCCCTTTGGTGTCTATCTGGCTTTCAAACAAAGTAGTAAGCAGACATCCGGGCTTATCCTTTGCTGCACTTACGGAGAAGCTTGCGGGAAAATGGGCAGGAAAGCTTCTGGCTGCAGTATTTGTAACATATTCTGTCATTGCTTCGGCAGCAATACTCAGGGTGTTTACGGAAGTAATCACAATATTTCTGCTTCCGAACACCCCAATTCTTGTTAAAATATTACTTGGGCTTGCTGTAAGCGCTTATATGGCAAGCGGGGGAATCAAGGTTCTGGGAAGATTAAATGAGTTTCTTTTTTATGTTCTGCTTCCGCCGCTTTTTTTATCAATACCAGCAGTGGTAAAATATGCGGATCTTCATTATCTTATGCCTGTGCTGAATAATAATCTGGCCGAGTATTCCAAGGCAGCCTTTACTACCGGCTTTGCTTATTCAGGCTTCGAGGCTATTATTGTATTTGCTCCTTATGTATTGAAAAAGAAGGAGACCCTGAAGGCAGCCGTGCTGGCACTAATAATAACAATAATGATTTACCTGTATGCGGTAATTACCACTGTAACCGTGTTCGGGCCGGAACTTACTCAAATGTTCACATGGCCCACCCTGAGGCTTCTTTCCGTTACGGAAATTCCCGTGCTGGAAAGGATAGAATTTATTGCAATAATAGCATGGATAGGAGTGGCCATAAGGCCTGTCAGCAATCAATACTTCTGTGCCGGCCTTATTATAAAGGATGCATTTGGCATAAAATCCCTGAGCAAGGTTGTGGCACTGCTATATCCTATTATTGCTGCAATTGCATGGTATCCCAAAAACATAGGCATTGTATTTCGCCTATCAGATTTTGTAGGTATGTATTCGCTGATACTGGGAACTGCACTGCCGCTGCTTTTGCTGGGGCTTTCGCTGATCCGGGGCAAAGGGAGGGCAAGAGATGAAAAAAAGACATAGATATATTTTATTGTCCTCGGTTATAATTATCAATGCTCTATTCTTAGCGGGCTGTTGGGATGAAAGGGAGTTGGATGAGCTTGTAATTCCTATCATAATAGGATATGACTATGCCAATGAAGAGGAAAAGGAGCAGCCTGACGACAAATACCTTATAAGCGCAGGGTTTCCGATTTTCTATGAAGATACGCTGCAGAAGTATCATGTTGATATAACTTCCGGTTCTATGGAAGGAGAGGTAGTAAACAGAAGAAACACCCACTTCGGTGAGCAGCTCATACCGGGACAGCTTCAGGTAGTTGTCCTGGGGGAAGAACTTATCAGTAATGAGAACATTATTGAACTGACTGATATATTATCAAGGAATCCAGCGGTTAAGGGAGCCATTCCAATGGCAGTATCAAAGGGAAAGGCTGCTGATATGCTGAGTGTGCCTGTGAAGCAGTATCCCAATCCGGGCATATATATACAGAAGCTTATTAAAAATATAAGGAGGACTAATTTTTTCCCCACCTGTACGCTGTTTGAAAGCAATAGGCATATTATTTCAAACCATACGGCTCCATTGCTGCCCTACATTGTGCATGAGAATGGGAATATTGTGTTTGCAGGCTCCTGCCTTCTAAATGGGGGAAAAAGGATTGTGCACCTAGACAGGGAAAAAACCGAAACTGCTGTAATGCTGAGGGGAATCCGGAGCAGAGGGATGATTACCTATGATATTATAGAGAATAATAAGGTCATAGGCCAGATAACCTTTGAAGGCAAGAACAAGCGTAAGGTTAAAGTAAAAAAAGAAGGAGACAGGTATATTTTCAACATATTGATAAAGCTATCGGGAAGATTATATGAGCGTAAGAAAAATGAGCCTGTTATTGATCATAAGGATTTTATCAAGCTCTGCCAGAAATCCCTGGAGGATTTAATCAGGAAAAGGGCGGAGGATTTTGTCACCATAGTGCAGGAGGAGTACGGTTTCGATGCACTGGAACTGGGAATAGAGATAAAAGGACATTCCAGGGAAAAGATATCTAAAGAAGATATTGACAGAATAATTCAGGAGTCGGAGATCAGTGTTGAGGTCAAGGTATGCATAGATAATGCCGGAGGCAAAATATAGCGTTCTATTTTTCTTTTGATTTTGTTCTCGTATAGGAAAGTATAATTTCCTATACGAGGGGGGATGCAAGGGGGAGAAGCCCCCTGCCGTTCAAGGA
>Ga0116141_10001267_pt1 | contig 21404 bp, 20 predicted proteins | sample AD_UKC097_MetaG_FD_89744 | JGI IMG/M metagenome (GOLD analysis project Ga0116141, IMG submission 89744) | Active sludge microbial communities of municipal wastewater-treating anaerobic digesters from USA - AD_UKC097_MetaG | ecosystem: Engineered > Bioreactor > Anaerobic > Digestate | place: USA...
CTGAGAAACCTGGAGCGGGAGATCGGTGCCATCTGCCGAAAGATGGCACGAAAAATCGCCGAGGGTGAAAAGGGCCCTTTCTCGGTTACCAGAAATAACCTCTCGGTCTATTTGGGTATCCCAAAGTTTATTCCCGAGATGGATCAGGAAGAAAGTCAGGTCGGATTGGCTACAGGTCTTGCCTGGACACAAGCCGGTGGGGAAGTCCTGTATGTGGAAGCTTCTTTCATCGGAGGCAAAGGGGAGTTGATCATAACCGGCCAGCTCGGAGAGGTCATGCAGGAGTCTGCCAGGGCTGCTCTCAGTTACGCGAGAGCGAATCTGGATTCTTTTGGAATTGAGGAAAATTTTTTTGAGAATTTAGATGTACATATTCATGTTCCGGCCGGAGCAATTCCAAAGGATGGACCCTCCGCAGGAATTGTCATGGCTACGGCACTGATTTCTGTTTTAACGAATACACCGGTATGCAAAGACGTTGCAATGACAGGTGAAATCACCCTCCGAGGGAGGGTTTTGCCTATCGGAGGGTTGAAGGAAAAAGCCCTGGGGGCTCTGAGAGCCGGTATCCACAAGGTAATTATTCCTGATAAGAACAAAAAGGATCTGGCTGAAATTCCTAAAAATGTAAAGCGAAAGATTCAATTCATTCCCGTAAAAAATATGAATGAAGTTTTGCCGATCGCAATGGCAAAAAACCCCCTAAAGAGTTGACCATTGCAAAGAAGGTAAAAGGTCTTCGGAATGAAAATACTTGCCGTTGATACGGCATCTAAAAGTTGCAGTGTCGCCATTGTCCATAACGATTTCCTGATGGCAGAGATAACGGTTGCCAGCGGGCATACCCATTCAAAACACCTGATGGATATGATAGATACCGTCATTCGACTCTCCGGTCTGTCTGTTTCCGATCTGGACGGGTTTGCCGTGACAAAGGGTCCGGGCAGCTTTACCGGGCTTCGCATCGGCATCAGTTCGATAAAGGGGCTGGCCGCGGGATCGGGTAAACCGGTTGTGAGTGTTTCAAGCCTCGAAACTCTTGCCATGCAGTCGGGGCAATCTTGCCGTTTGATTTGTCCGATTTTGGATGCCCGCAAAGGGGAAGTGTATTTTTCCCGTTACCGTTTATGCGATGGTATTCTAAAAAGAGAAATCGAGGAACAGGTTCGCCCTCCGATTCAAGCGGTATGGGACCTGGATGAACCGTGTCTGCTTATCGGAGACGGCGCTTTTTTTTACAAAGAGCTTATCTCCAAGCAGATCGGTGAGCTTGCGAATTTTGCACCTCCATTCGACAACATGATTCGGGCTTCAACCGTAGCGCATATCAGTATGGTCAGATTTAAAAGCGAAAATACGGATGACCTTGGTGAACTGGTACCGAGTTATATACGCAAATCGGATGCGGAGTTGAGTTTCAGGAAAAAGCAGCCGTCTTTTAATCTTTAGATTTTACGGCTAATATTGACAAAAATATTTGATTCTGATAAGAAAAAGCTTCAAAAGTTACGGTATGTTCCCGATAGATCTTTAGAAGACATTTCATAACCTCCCCTCGAGTCCGATCTCTTTGTTGGGGCGAGGCGTTCAATCCTCAAATACTCCATGCGTTCCTGCGATTGAACTTCTTGTCCCGTCCGGATCATAAACCCGATTGAAGGTGTTGAAATGGTTTCCAGGAAAGCAGCAAGGGCTTTTGAAAGATACTCCATTTCATTCAAACCGGAGAAACAATTTTGTACTGCGGATATTGAGGATTAACGTTCGGACCGGATGAGCGGATGAAAAAAAGGGTGCATAATGCAAAGATCTCTACGGATTAGGCAGCTTCAATGAGTAAATTCACATGGTCTGATTTGCCGAGCCAGGTTGCGTTCCCTGTGGCAAGAGCCGGATATCCCCTGATATTTGCATCCGCCTTCGTAACGGCTGTTTTAGCCCTTCTGCAGTTAACGACAGGGGCGCTCATTGCGCTCATTATTACCTTGTTTATCTCTTATTTTTTCAGGGATCCGGATCGTATTGTTCCGAGTCACGAAGGGGCGGTGGTATCACCGGCTGACGGCAAGGTGGTCAAAATTGAAACTGTGGAAAACAGTTCTTTTTTTGAAGGTGCCGGTTTGAAAATCAGTATATTCATGTCGGTATTCAATGTTCATGTCAACCGAATTCCGCATGAAGGGAAAGTCAGAAAGGTCAGCTACTATCCCGGAAAATTTTTCTCCGCGAATCTGGATAAGGCGTCCCAGGAGAACGAGCACAATGCAGTTTTTATCGAAACCGAAGAGGGGAAAAGGCTATGCGTCGTCCAGATTGCGGGCCTGATTGCAAGACGGATTATCTGTAGGTTGCAGGAGGGCGACCGGGTAGATCGCGGACAGCGTTACGGGATGATCTGTTTTGGGTCCCGGCTGGATGTATACCTTCCTGCCGATTTCAAACCGAATGTAACCGAAGGAGACCGTGTAAAAGCCGGAACTTCTGTTTTGGGGGATTTGCCATGAAAGAAAGAAGATCATTTGAAAAAGAGGGGCGACGGCGTGGAATTTATATTTTACCGAATGTATTTACTTCTCTTAATATTTTTTTTGGTTTCTTCGCAATTATTTCCTCCATTGACGGCAAATTTTGCACCGCGGCATTATCGATTTTAATTGCAATGCTGTTTGATATCCTGGACGGAAAGATTGCCAGGGCAACCTGCACGACAAGCAAATTCGGTGTTGAATACGATTCGCTTGCAGATTTGATCTCCTTTGGGCTTGCTCCCGGGCTGATGATGTATCAGTGGGCATTGCAGCCGTTGGGGAGAATCGGCTGGCTGGCCGGATTCTTATTTATGGCTTGCGGCGCCCTCCGTCTGGCTCGATTTAACACTCAGGTGGGGACGACCAGCAGCGATCACTTCGTGGGACTGCCCATACCAGCCGGAGCCGGCATGAATGCAGCCACGGTTTTGCTATGCAATCGATTCGGTATAGAAGGCGATGCGAATTCCATATGGATCCTTGTCATGCTTTATACCCTTTCCTTTTTGATGGTAAGTACAATAAAATACGACAGTTTCAAGAAGGCCGAACTGTTTACAAAGATGAATTTTAATGTTCTGGTTGCAATCGTACTGATATTGATTTTTATTGCCGCGCAACCGTCAATCGCTCTGTTTGTTCTGGGAGTAACCTACGTTGTTTCAGGTCCCTTCTCAACCCTCCGGCGTCATAAATGGACAAAAAGAGAAAAATCCGAAGCTCGTGAAACTGACAAGCAGACTTTGAGCCCCTGATTCGTCTGAAATTGTCAGATCATTCTTTCAATGAACATAGACGCATCTCTGATCATCATTTTTTGCCGATGATTAGATGATGTTTTTTTAATTAATAAAATCAAAGATGAAACGAGAATCGTTATGAGCCCAAAAAAAATTAACGTAGCCGTTGCAGGTGCAACCGGTGTTGTTGGGAATCAAATGGTTGCTTGTCTGGAGGAGAGAAATTTTCCGGTCCGATCTATCAGGCTGTTGGCCTCCAGCCGCTCGGTTGGCCGGAAGCTTGCTTTCAGGGGAGAAATGATTGGGGTTGAAGAATTGAAAGAAGATTCATTTAAAGGGGTGGACATTGCAATTTTTTCCGCGGGCGGAGGCACGAGCAGCCATTTTGCGCCGTTTGCCGCGAAAACCGGGTGCGTTGTCATAGATAATTCAAGCGCATGGCGAATGGACCCGGAAGTGCCGCTGGTCGTTCCGGAAATCAATCCTCATGCGATTGCGGATTATAAAAACAAAGGAATTATCGCAAATCCGAACTGTTCAACCATTCAAATGGTTGTCGCGTTAAACCCCATCCATAAAAAATGCGGGATCAAACGGATCGTGGTTTCAACCTATCAGGCGGTGTCGGGAACAGGGAAAAAAGCAGTTGATGAATTGGCTGATCAGACAAGAAGTTTTGCCTCTTCCAGAGAATACAAGACAAGCATATACCCTCACCGGATTGCATTTAATTGTCTCCCGCATATTGATGTATTTCTGGATAACGGATACACAAGAGAAGAAATAAAGATGGTCAATGAAACACGAAAAATACTGGAAGACGCCACGATCGGAATTACCGCTACAACGGTTCGGGTGCCGGTGTTTTTCGGACATTCTGAATCCGTCAATATTGAGACAAGGGAACATATTTCCGCGGATGAGGCGAGGATGCTTCTATCGAAAGCCCCCGGGGTCAAAGTTGTTGACGATCCGGCAAGAAACATCTATCCAATGGCCATTGATGTGGAAGGTCAAGACCTTACATTTGTAGGTCGTATCCGGGAAGATGAATCGATTCCGAATGGAATTAATATGTGGGTGGTCGCCGACAATATTCGAAAAGGAGCCGCAACCAACGCTGTGCAGATCGCCGAAATTTTGGCGAAGAAATATCTGTAAAAGCTGTTCCGTCGGAAATGGCGGAACAAAACAACAGGAGTAACAAAGTGGAGCGAATACCGATTACTAGAGAGGGGTATGAAACCCTTAGAAAAGAACTGGAATATCTGAAATCAGTAGAACGCCCCAGAATTATCAAAGCCATCGAAGAAGCGAGGGCGCACGGGGATATTTCCGAAAACGCGGAGTTCGAAGCTGCCAAGGATCGGCAGGGTTTCATCGAAGGGCGGATAAGAGAACTGGCGTTCAAACTTGCCAGTGCGAATATCATTGAGCTGAATGCACTTCCGAAGGATCGAGCCGTGTTTGGCTCCAGGGTTTTACTTGAGAATATGGACACCGTTGAAAACGTTGAATATCAGCTTGTGGGACCGGATGAATCAAATATCGAGAAGGGGCGAATTTCGATTTCTTCACCGCTCGGAAAAGCAATTTTATGAAAAAAATCCGGAGATGAGATCATTTTTCAAACCCCAGGTGGCAGGAGATGTTATGAACTGGTGGAAATCTTCTGAACCTAAAAATTGAATGCCCTTTTAAGATGGAGGTGTCATCGTGGCGCGAATTACAGTGGAAGATTGTCTAAAACGAGTACCCAATCGGTTTTTACTGGTTCACATGGCTGCCAAACGGGTTAGACAGATCCGAGAAGGATCTGAATACCTGGTGAGTTCACCGAAGAATGAAGATATCGTTGTGGCCCTGCGGGAAATCGCTGCGGGAAGAATTGTAGGCAAACAAGAAGAATATAAGGAAAAAGTAGAAAAAAACGAATAAGAAAATATAGAGAATTCCCGGCCGATGGATAGCGGCACCTATAAATTGCTTAACAGCGCTGTTGGAAAAGCCCTGCACCAATATGACATGATTGCAGACGGCGATCGAATTGTCGTGGGACTTTCCGGAGGAAGGGATAGCCTCACACTGATGTGGATCTTAAATGAACGTCTGCGTCGAATACCGGTCCATTACGAGTTGTTTGCCGTTCACATTGATCCCGGATTCGAGGGTAGCTTCCGCGATCTTCTGGAGGGATACTGCACCAAAATGGCGTATCGCCTCCGAATTGAGTGCACCAATTATGGTCTTTTGGGTCACAGCTCAAAAAATCGGGAAAATCCCTGCTTTTTATGCTCCAGGTTGCGCAGAAAACGTTTGTTTGAAATTGCCGTCGAACTGGGATGTAACAAAGTCGCGCTCGGGCACAACAAAGATGATATCATTGAGACATTGTTTCTGAATATTTGTTATGCCGGAGAAATCAGTACCATGGTTCCCGCCCAATGTTTTTTCCAAAACAGTCTTACCGTTATAAGGCCCCTGGCATTTGCAGATGAGAATCTTATCCGGCGCTTTGCGGAAGAAAATCAATTTCCGAATTTCATCAATCCGTGTCCAACTGCAAGAGTTTCCAAAAGACAAGAAATAAAAAGATTTCTAAAACAGCTGTACATAGGTAATGATAAGATCAAAGGGAATATTTTCAGGGCGATGAGCCATGTTAAAACAGATTATTTGTTAAAACCGTAGCATATGAAAGATATCCAAAATCAGCGGGATTATCGCAATATCCCAATCAATAAAGTCGGAATTAAAAATCTCCGCTACCCCATTACCGTTCTGGATCGTAAAAACGGCTTTCAGCACACCGTGGCTACCATCAATATGTATGTCGATTTGCCTCACAAATACAAAGGAACCCATATGAGCCGTTTTGTCGAGATGCTTCATTCGTTTCGTTTGGAACTTTCCTTAAAAAAAATTTCCATGATTCTGGGGGAGATGAAAAGACATTTAAATGCAGCATCTGCTCACATCGAAGTGATTTTTCCTTATTTTATAGAAAAAAAAGCCCCGGTTAGCCAATCTCCGGGTCTTATGGACTATACCTGTAAAATTATCGGTTCAAGCGACTCGGAAGGAAAAGTCGATCTGATATCGGAAGTCATCGTGCCGATTTCTTCCGTATGCCCATGTTCTAAAGAAATCAGTGAGACGGGGGCGCACAATCAACGGGGAGAAGTCCGGATGAGTACACGATTCAAAAAGTTTATCTGGATTGAAGACATGATCGAAATTGTGGAAAAGTCCGCTTCCTGCGAAGTTTTTTCCATCTTAAAGCGTATTGACGAAAAGTATGTAACAGAAAAAGGATTCGGAAATCCGAAATTTGTCGAGGATATTGTTCGGGATATTGCCGGAAAGCTAAAACAGGATGATAATATCACCTGGTTCTCGGTAAGCGCTGAAAATTTTGAGTCCATCCATAACCACAACGCCTATGCCCTCATTACAGACGGGTAAGGAATATTTGGTTTCTTTTGGTATTGAAGTCAATCCCGGTGAGATTTCCTGTCATCATAAATCGGCTTTTGGATAAATGGAGGTTGAATCCCGACCGCCGGTTGTTTCGACGATCCGATAAACCGCATTCATGATGCGATGCGTCGTTTTTTCCGGTGAGTTTACAAACAACGCAAAACGATACCGTTCCCCTTTTTCATTTTCGATAAAACCCGCACGTGTTCGAATCCCTTTCAATGTCCCGGTTTTATAAAACTCTTTTCCGCAATGCTTCATCAGATAATGATAGACTTCAAAACGATCAAGAATCTTTTTCATGGTCCGGACGGAAACCCGGTTTTTTCTCGATATGCCGGATCCCTCCGCTAAAACGAGATTTTCCGCATCCAGTACATCTCTGGCGTAAGTCAATGCCGTTCGGATGCCTTTTTCCAGAGTTCCCGGTGGGCCGCATGCTTTTACTCCTGCAGCAATAAGGATCTGGTTCGCCATAAAGTTGTTGGAATACTCAAGAAGCTTTGAAATGATCTGCTTCAGCGTAAATTTAGAAAGGTATTGAAAAACGAGACGGTCTTTTTCCTCCTGAACCCTTCCGATCCGCAAATCACCTGTCGATTTTATCCCTTTTTCCTTAAAAAAATGTAAAAGCAGATGACCGGTGTAAAGGGCGATTTCATCTTGATGATGGGATAATATGATTCTTCCCTGAGTCTTTTCCGATTTTTTTATCAGGTCCAGAGCAAACGGCAGAAGCGGTGTTTGCGGCTCATCACTGACGAAGACGCTGCCGATTCGATTGATATGGATTGTGTTGAAATTGGCGCACAGAGCACCATTGGGAGAATCGTACGGTTGAGATGATGGACAGACGCCGGGAATAATAATGGGGCATGAAAAATAAGAATCATCCAGAACGAGATTGTTAAATGATTCAACTTTTTCTTTGAGGCGGTTTGCCACCTCCGGAAATACTTCTGAAATGAAAAGGGGGTCTCCGTAGCCTTTTACTTTTAAATTTAAATTCGGATCCAGGTAAAATTCGGTTTGGAACCGATAATCCGGGCCCAGATAATGAAGTGCCACAAGAACGGTTAGGATTTTTAACGTGGAGGCGGGAACGAGATTTTTATCAGCGTTTTTGGAAAAAAGAATGTTTCCATCGGGGCCGGCAATAAGCAATGCGTCCCTGTTTCCGATCCGGGCGTTCAATTCTTGGAAAAGGATTTGCGGGGTATTATATGCTGCCGGTTCTTTCGGGAACGATTGGACAAGCCGAGAGGATGCATGTTCTTTTTCCGAATAACCCAAAGACGGAAAAAACAAAAATAAAACAAGAAGCCACCGAATGGATTTCGAAGCTGTTTTAACTTTTGGTTTGGCGTTCATTTGGGGTTTGCTCAACTTTCATCTACCGAAAGGGTTGAAAAGACGGTTTTACAACCTCCCATCTGTCTGCATCCCTGCGGTAAACCGTTGATATTTTCCTATCGGATTGCCTATCATCTTGGATATTATTTGGCCAGCATCTTTTTAAAATAATTTCAAGCTTGACAGCCTTCAAGGTTTTTGAGATATTTACAGTTTTCCGGGAAATTGCCCTTAAATGGCAAGGATTAGAGGGAAAAGCTTTGAATGTCATATAGGTTCGTTTCCTTCCGAGAGGAACCTTCCGATTTCAGGCAAGGTCCATGAGCTTTCGACGGATATGTCGGATCGATTCGTTCGTAAGGCTTGGCTATGCGTGGCAACTAAACTTTTTACTCAGTTTAACAATGGAGACTTTATAAATGGGAATGACTATCAGTGAAAAAATCCTGGCCGCTCATTCCGGAAGGGATGCGGTCAAGCCGGGGGAATTGGTGAATGCCAAGGTGGATATCGTGATGTGTCATGATATCACCACGCCACCGTCAGTCAGCATGCTCCAACAATTGGGTATGGATCAGGTGTTCGATCCCGAAAAAATCGTTGTGGTCCCCGACCATTTCGTACCGAACAAGGATATCAAAAGTGCTGAACTTGCCAAACGGTTAAGGGAATGGGTTCATAAACACGGAATCAAACATTACTATGAAGTGGGACGAAATGGAGTCTGCCATGCGGTCCTTCCTGAGGACGGCTATGTATTGCCCGGTCGAGTGGTCGTGTGCGGAGATTCTCATACCTGTACGCATGGTGCACTGGGTGCCTTCGCAACCGGCATCGGATCCACCGATCTGGCCGCCGTTATTTATTCGGGGGAATTATGGTTTAAGGTGCCTGAGTCAATGAAATTCGTACTCAACGGCTCACTTCCAAAAGGTGTTTATTCAAAGGATATTATTTTAGAGATCATTCGGCAAATCGGCGTTGACGGTGCGCTGTATAAAGCCATGGAGTTCACCGGTCCGGTGATCAACGATCTTTCCGTTGAAGCCAGATTTACTATTACCAATATGGCAATTGAGGCCGGGGGCAAGACCGGAATTATCAATCCCGATGAAAAAGCGCTTCAGTATGTGAGGGAGAAAAGCAACGAAGAATTCACGGTTTACCGATCGGATTCGGATGCAAGCTACTGTGAAATAATCGAAATTAATTGCTCTGAGCTTGAACCGATGGTGGCCTTTCCGCATTTGCCGTCAAACGGCAAAAAAGCCATGGATTCCGGAGACATCGCCATCGACCAGGTTTACATCGGTTCCTGCACCAATGGTCGTATTGAAGATCTGCGGATCGCCGCGCATATACTAAGGGGCAAAAAAGTGGCGGATGATATCCGTTGTATTATTGTCCCGGCATCCAGAAAAATCTGGCGGCAGGCAATGGCGGAAGGATTGTTTGAAATTTTCACGGACGCCAATTGCGCGGTTTCGACACCGACTTGCGGCGCATGCCTGGGAGGCTACATGGGTATCCTGGCTGCCGGAGAGCGTTGCATTTCAACCACGAACCGAAATTTTGTCGGACGCATGGGATCTCCGAACAGTGAAGTTTATCTTGCAAGTCCCGCCACCGCCGCGGCCAGCGCCGTAACGGGACGGATTACCGATCCAAGGGAGATGATGTGATGAAAGGGAAAGCTTACGTATTTAAACGAGGGCATATAAATACAGATGAGATTATTCCAGCCCGATATCTCAGCACGGATGATGAAAAAGAACTCGCCCTTCATGCCATGGAGGATCTGGACGCCGATTTTGTAAAAAATGCCGGGCCCGGCGATATCATTGTTGCCGGTCCCGATTTCGGTTGCGGTTCATCACGGGAGCATGCGGTATGGGCAATTCGTGGAGCAGGGATTTCTTGTGTCGTCGCCGATACCTTTGCTCGCATATTTTATCGGAATGCGATCAATAACGGGTTTCCGGTTGTCGAATGCGAAGGAATAACGAACCATGTGGCAACCGGGGATGAACTTGAGATCGACCTTCGCCAGGGAATCTTAAAAAATCTTTCAAACGGTAAGGACTTTCATTTTTTGCCTCTGCCGGATTTTGCATTTAAAATCGCGGAGGCAGGTGGCCTGCTTCAGTCCATTAAAAAGTGAGCCGATGGAACCGGCATTGAAATCACCGGAAGAGTCCTGGAGATGTAAGCTTCAGGACTCTTTCATCAATCATGTAAAAAGAGGGCTGAGATGCCTTTTTATGAATCTATCATCCTAAATATCTTCATTTTTGAGGAGGAACCAAGTGAAAAAAATTGCAGTTATCGGTGGAGACGGAACCGGCCCGGAGGTCGTTAATGAAGGGCTTAAATGTCTGAAGGCTGTCGCAGAAAAGATCGGGTTCAAATACACAACTCGGGAATTTGACTGGGGCGGTGATCGTTATTTAAAAACGGGTGAAGTTCTGCCGTCCGATTTTGCAGAAACCCTTAAAAATTTTGATGCCATTCTTCTCGGAGCGATTGGGCATCCCGATGTGAAACCGGGTATTCTGGAGCAGGGGATTCTTCTGTCCTTACGACGTGCGCTTGATCAGTATATCAATCTTCGTCCCGTCAAACTCTATCCCGGCGTTGAAACCCCTCTGGCCGGCAAGGGGCCGGAAGATATCGATTTCGTGGTTGTTCGAGAAAATACCGAAGGGCTTTATGTGGGATCCGGCGGTTTTCTAAGAAAAGGGACTCAGGGAGAGGTGGCAATTCAGGAATCTGTAAATACTCGGATGGGGGCTGAACGCTGCATTCGATTTGCCTTTGATCTGGCAAGAAAACGCAACAAAATGAACAAGGTAACCCTATGCGGTAAAACAAATGTCCTTACCTACGCCTGGGATCTTTGGGAAAGAACCTTCCACGAGGTAGGTGCAGCCGAGTATCCCGATATTCAACGAGATTATGCACACGTGGACGCTACATGCATGTGGATGGTAAAAAATCCCGAATGGTTTGATGTGATTGTGACGGATAACATATTCGGTGACATTATTACTGACTTGGGAGCTGTGATTCAGGGTGGAATGGGAATCGCCGCCGGCGGCAACCTGAATCCGGAAGGCGTATCGATGTATGAACCGATCGGTGGAAGTGCGCCCAAGTATAAGGGGAAAGGCGTCATCAATCCATTGGCGGCAATTTCAAGTGTTCAAATGATGTTTGAACAGTTCGGTGAGATTGAAGCCTCTGATATGCTGGAAAAAGCAATCATGGAAGTGATCACCCAAAAGATGAAGAGCATGGCCGCCGGAAAGATGGGCATGAGTACTTCAGAAGTGGGTGACTGCGTTGTGGAAGCCATTCGGAAGATGTAAGTTCGGTATTTTTTTCTCAAACAAGGGCGCAGGATCTGAAATTTTTTAAGCCATGCGCCCTTGTCTATTTATGAATATATCTAAATAATTCCCTCCGCCTTCAGTTCATCCATTTCGGCCTGGCTAATTCCCAGAAGATTGCCGTAGATTTCCTCGTTGTGGCTGCCCATCTGTTGAGAACCGGGCCATTCGACTTGTCCCGATGTTACACTCATCTTTGGGACGATCCCCGGCATTGCCAAGGCCCCGAGCTCCGGATCTTGTGCATGGACAATCATATCCCTGGCCTTGTATTGAGGATCCTCAAATATGTCCTCAATGCTGTAAATGGGTCCGCAAACCACGCCCACTTCATTCAAAATCCGATCGATTTCTTTCGCATCGTGCCGTGAGGCCCATTCACCGACAATGGCATCCATTTCATCTTTGTGTTTTCCTCTGGCTTCGTGGGTTGAGTAACGCGGATCACTGATCAGTTCCGGCCTTCCCATCGCTTCACAAAGGCGCTGGTACATGGTATCGATATTTGCGGCAATAATCATTAATTTGCCGTCTTTGGATTTGTAAACATTGGAAGGTGCGATACCTGCCAAACCGCTGCCCGCCGGCTCTCTGACATATCCGGTTTTATCATATTCCGATACCGCACTTTCAATTAACGCAAAACATGATTCCATGATGGACGAATCGATAATCTGTCCCCGGCCGCCGCCAAGCGCATCTCGCCAGTACAGCGCCATCATTATACCATGCGCGGCAAACATCCCTGCCAAATCATCTCCAAGGGAAATTCCCATTCGAGGAGGTATTTCACCCGGATATCCGTTTATATAGCGCAACCCCCCCATTGCTTCTCCGACACTTGCGAATCCGGCTCTTTGAGCATACGGTCCGGTTTGGCCGTAACCGGTGATTCTTGCGATAATCAGGCGAGGATTTGCTTTCTGAAGCACCTCGGGGCCGATTCCCCAGCGTTCCATAATGCCCGTTCGGAAATTCTCAATCAGAACATCCGATTTGACGACCAGTTTTTTTAAAAGCGCCTGTCCCTTCGGTGCGCGTAAATTAAGCGTGATACATTTTTTATTACGGTTAATCGATGGCCACCACAGTCCTTTGCCTTTATACTTTGCGTGCCCCCACTGTCTCATTGCATCGCCTTTGCCCGGCAGTTCAACCTTGATGACTTCTGCACCAAAGTCCGCCATCAGATGTGTGGCGAAGGGAGCGGCCACCAACTGCCCGAGATCAATAATACGGACACCGGTTAAAGCGTCGGCCGGTGCTTGTTTAGGTGTATTTGGTTTCGCATGGTTTGTTTCCATATTTTTCCCCCGTCGGTTTGTGCCGATGCTTTCTTAGAAGAATATTATCCCGTGTATCGAAAATCTTGGATGTCTGCCATAGAGTTGGCGCTGCAACCGTTTTGACTTGTTTTTTAGGCGGCATATCGCTTCAGACCGCCCGAACACGGGCAGATTCCGGCTTTCATAACCTGCCCAGGCAATTCTCGCCCGATATATTCTTGCACCTTTCTTGCACAAGAAATCAGCGCTTTGAGATCGATACCGGTTTTTATACCCATCGCTTCCATCATATGAACAATGTCTTCGGTTGATACGTTTCCCGTCGCTCCTGGGGCAAAAGGACAACCTCCCAATCCTGCGATGGAGCCGTCGAAGCGTGTCACGCCCGCTTGGAGTCCCGCTAAAATGTTGGCAGACCCGGCTCCGCGGGTATTATGAAAATGGAGACCGAACCTTGATTCAGGAAATGATGAAAGCAGCTTTGTACTCAGGTTGTGTACCTGTTTCGGATTCGCCATTCCGGTAGTATCACCGAAATAGATATCCATGATGCCCATATCGTTGAGCCGACCGACCAGGTCGATGAGGCGATTCTCTGAAATTTCCCCTTCAAACGGGCATCCAAAAGAGGTCGCAATGATTGCAGAAACCGGGATATCCGCTTTTACCGCGATGTCAAGAACATCCTGAATGTTTTGCAGCGATTGTTCGACGGTCATTCTGACATTTTTTAGGTTGTGGGTCTCACTCGCCGAGAAAAAAACCATCATGTCATCGACTTTGCTTGATACCGCGCGTTGAGCGCCTTTTGGATTCGGAACCATAACCCCGTAAGTGACTTCCGGGTTGCGATGAATTCTTGACAGAAGCTCTTCCGCATCGGCAAGCTGAGGTATTGCTTTCGGATGTACAAAGGAAGTGGCTTCGATGTAGCAGAGGCCTGTTTTACTTAATGCGTTGATTAGTTCAATTTTTTCTTCTGTAGGTAAAAAAGCTTTCTCCGCCTGCAGTCCATCACGAGGTCCAACCTCTCTCAACATGACTTGTTTTGGTAAATTCAATTCCTTATTCCTCCATTGCCATTTAAAATAAATAATCCGATTCCGAACGGGATGCAATCCGTCGGAACCGAACAGTCGAAGCAACCGCTTTCGTTCGAATTCTCGAATCTTTCAAGATTGAGAAACTTTTTTATCCGCGCATGGAAATATTCGAAAAATGGGAGCCGATTATTTAAGGAGTCGGAGAGTTTTCATCATAAGACCTCAAATAGAGCCGAACGGATCAATCAAAAAACGTTCGGGTCAAAAAACTCTTCCACGGATAAAATATTTAAACCTGCAAAATAAGCGAATACGGGCCACTTGTCAAGAAAAGATGATGAACACGTCTTAAGATGGATGACTCTGTGTTGTTCTCGAGGCGAGGAATATTTATCTGCTATCCACGATCAGGGTGACCGGACCGTCATTTACTAAGGAAACAGCCATCATAGCTTGGAATTGGCCGGTTTTGACCGAAATATATTTTTCCTGGATCCGTTTTATGAAATGTTCGTAAAGCTCTTTTGCCTTATCCGGGTCTGCCGCGCCTGCAAATGAGGGACGCCTTCCTTTGCGACAATCCGCCAGAAGGGTGAATTGGGAAACCACGAGCATCTCGCCGCCGGTTTCGAGCAAGGATCGGTTCATTTTGCCAGCCGGATCATCGAAAATTCTCAGATTGACGATTTTTTCCGAGAGAAAATCAGCATCACAGGGAGTATCTCCAATTGCCACCCCCAAAAGCACCAGCAATCCGGGACCAATTCTTCCGATGATTTGACTGCTTACCTGTACGCTGCTCTCACTGACCCTTTGCACGACGGCCCGCATGGCAAATTTTCCGCTGAGAAGTTTTATGCCGCAAATGTTTGGAGGGTGCTGACGAGATCGTCCAATTTAAACGGCTTGAATAGAAACGCATCCGCTCCCAGCTCCCTGGCGAATTTTTCATAGGTGGGATTTCCTGACATGAGGATACATATTTTGTTTGGGTATTTTTCCTTTATCTTGGTTAAAAGTTCAAAGCCGTTCATTTCCGGCATATCGACATCCGAAACAACGATATCGGTGCAGTCATGATTTTGTAAATGAATCCATGCATCAACACCGTTTTCAAACGACAGGATGTTTTTTTTCATGCGATCGGTCAGCACTCTGACAGCGAAATCTCTGATTGTGTTGTCGTCTTCAACAATTGCAATTTGTGATGGAAAATATGTCATGTGATACTCCTTATCGCCGAAAATGAAAAAACAGTTCGGATGCCGAAATTTTCGTTTTTAAAACCAATGACTGTCAACCTGGAACCCGGATGCCGTCATAAAATGGGCTTTGAGAGGGAAACCAATTGAGAATCAGAATCAAACAGCCCTTCGAAAACATTGGGGCAATGTATAAAACAACTTTCTTCTTGCGGCAAACCGGCTGGATGGGGATTTGGGTTGAATGAAAAGAGAGTTATTGACAATCTGTATTTTTTTGATTTCATTCATTAATTAAACAAAGAACCCGGCAAGAACCACTAAATTCGCCGCATGACGAACAGCGCTGGTTTTTTTAATTATTTTAAATGGATCGACCGTCGTGAATGAGTTTTGAACAAATGGATTTACCTGCCGGATCTTTCATTATCTTTCATAATCTCAAATTTCTCAGCAAAAGGATTGTTAAACGGTCTGACTTTCGCCTTTGCTTTTTTCTCGGGAGATGATTTCGGTTTTTGTCCAACTGCATCGGGAATGGATTTCATGGAAAGAGATATTCTGTTTCTTTCCAGATCAACACCGATAACCGTTAGGGTGACTTTTTGATGAACCTTGATTATCCCTGAGGGATCTTTCACATATCGATCTGATAACTCGCTGATATGGATCAATCCGTTGTGATGGATTCCGATATCCACGAAAGCTCCGAATGCCGTGACATTCGTAACGACGCCGGTGAGCTTCATTCCGGGCCTAATATTTTCAATTCCGCTGATTCCATCCGTAAAAGAAAAAGCTTCGAAATCTTCCCTCGGATCACGCCCGGGCTTGGCCAGTTCATTAATTATATCATTTAGAGTCGGTATGCCGATTTTATCTGTAAGGTATTTTGAAACATCTATTTTTTGCCTGAACTCCGCCGAATTTAATAAGTCTGAAACGCTGCAGCCAAGGTCATTTGCCATGGCATAAACAATCGGATAGCTCTCCGGATGCACCGCACTTGCGTCCAGTGGATTTTCTCCATTCCTTATTCTCAGGAATCCCGCGGATTGTTCAAAAGCCTTGGGACCAAGTCGGGGAACAGCCAACAAATCTTCTCTTGAACGGAAGGCGCCATTTTCGTTTCGGTGGGCCACGATATTTTTTGCCAGTTGCAGGCCCAAACCGGATACATAGGTAAGCAACTGGATGCTGGCCGTATTCAGATCAACCCCGACACGGTTGACGCAGCTTATCACGACATCATCCAAGCGCTCCTTTAATGCGGTTTGGTCCACATCATGCTGATATTGACCCACGCCGATGGATTTTGGATCGATTTTTACCAATTCTGCAAGCGGATCGATCAATCGTCTGCCGATAGAGACAGCGCCGCGGACCGTCAGGTCACAATCCGGAAACTCTTCGCGTGCGACCACCGATGCTGAATATACCGATGCACCGCTTTCGTTAACCATGAAAACATGAATATCACCGGAGAGGGGGAGATTTTTAATAAAGGATTCCGTTTCTCTTCCGGCAGTACCATTTCCGATGGCAATTGTCTCGATATTAAAACGGTCACACAGGGATAGAACCTGTTCGCAAGCCTTTCGACAGGTTTTTTCGGATGAATGGGGATAGATGGTATCGTAGTGAATAAGCTGACCCTGCCTGTCAAGGCAAACGATCTTACATCCGGTTCGGAATCCTGGATCAATACCCATCACTCTCTTGGGCCCCAGTGGAGGGGCCAGAAGAAGCTGTCGGAGATTTTCAGCAAACACCCGAATTGCTTCGCTGTCCGCCCTTTCTTTGGTGATCAGTCTCAGTTCGGTTTCCATGGATCGCGAAAGCAGCCTTTTATAGCTGTCCCGAATGGACATATGAACCTGAATAGAGTCTTGTCCGTTCCCTTTCATAAAAAGCGTTTCCAGTATCTGGATCGCATCTCCTTCAGGAGGCGTGAAGCTGAGGTTTAAAATATCTTCTTTTTCTCCCCGACGCATGGCCAGTATCCGGTGAGATGGGGCTTTGGTTGCCGGCTCTTCCCAGTGGAAATAGTCTTTGTATTTGGAGCCTTCAATCTCTTTTTCCGATGCAACCCGGCTGATAATCGATCCATTTTTAACAAACAGATCACGGAGCATTGCACGGGCTTTGGGATCTTCGCTGATCATTTCCGCCATAATGTCCCTTGCCCCGGAGAGTGCGTCATCGATTGCATGAACCCCTTTTTCTTGATTAAGAAAAGGCCTTGCGGCTTCAAGCGGATCGATTCCCTTTTGTTCAAAAAGGATGCGGGCGAGGATTTCGAGTCCTTTTTCCCTCGCGACAGTCGCCCGGGTACGTCGCTTTGGTTTATACGGCAGGTAAATGTCTTCCAGAACTGCCATGGTTTGAGCTGCAAGGACTGTTTCTTTCAAGTCATTGGTGAGATGACCGTGATGTTCAAGGGACTTTAAGACGGCATCTTTTCGAGTATCCAGCTCTTCCAACTGTTTCAAGCGATCTCGAATGCCCGTTATTTGCACTTCGTCAAGACTTCCGGTAGCCTCCTTTCGGTAACGCGCGATAAATGGAATCGTGGAATCCTGTTCCAGAAGGGTCGCAACCGCTTGAACCCGTGATTCATCGAAATCGAATTCGCTTGCTATTTTTAATATATGATTCGTATTCATTATTTTTTTCCTCAACTCTGTTGCGGGTGGGGTTAACCATCGTTCGAGATTTCAGGGCGAAAAAAGAGGGATTCCGGAGTTTCAATGAACCGATTAAAAAAACGTGAAAGTCACTCCTGGTTTTTTATCAGCATTGTCGAGGGATCCAGCAGATACGACGGGTGATTAGGAACTCCACCTTTTAAGAACTTCAAATGAATTTCTTTCCCTTCGGGCTGGAGGTGAATTGCAGCTTCGAACATGTCGGCGACATAACAGAAGGGTGCCGGAATCCCGTTTGGGCCGGGCTTTTCATGCCGATGGGTTTGTACGGTAAACCAGATATGAAGAGCGTACTTTTTTGCAAGGGTTTTTAAATCTGAAAGAGATTCTTGTGACGATTTTTCGAAGGGAAACCCGTCAATCAGGATGATGTGAGGAGAAAAGATGTTCTGTTCCATAAGATCGGACAATCTTTCTTCGAGTTTGGGTACGGTAAACCCATCCACCTTGAAGGTCATTATGAAACGATGCGGCAATAAGGTCTCCCAGATCTGGTTTATATGTTCTGAATTGCACTGGGATGCAATATTTCGAAAAATTTCCTCATACCACAGGCAAACTTTTTTAACCGGATCATTCAGACTGACATGAAGGACGTTTTTCGTTCGTAACAAAGTATTTAAAGCAAATTGTATGAGCAGGGCTGTTTTTCCCACCCCAGCGCGTCCAAGCACGGCACCAAAGCCTCCCTCGGGAAGAATGTCCTCGGTTTCATGTTCGATGCGCATCAAAGGGCTTCGAAGGATAAGGTCCTTTTTCAGCATGTTGAAATTCCTTTCCTTAAAATAAATCACTCTTACCGGTGACGAATCCGGCTTCGCTTTAAACTTTATTGTTTTTTGCTGCATGAAACATTACTGGAATTATTTAGGCGACGTTTTTTTTGGATTCCATCGCCTTTTTTGCCAAGTCCTCTGCAATTGATTGCGGCACTTGTTTATATGCAAAAAATTCCATGGTAAACTGAGCTTTCCCCTGTGTAGACGACCGAAGAACCGTTGAATAGCCGAACATTTCGGCAAGCGGAACCTGTGATTCGATCACACACATTTGACCTTCGTCCTGTGAACCCAAGATAATTCCTCGACGCTGATTCAAGGAAGCCATTACCGATCCCTGAAATTCTGTGGGCGTTTCAACAACTACTTTCATGATCGGCTCATGAATAACCGGCCTGGCTTTTGCGTATCCCTCAAGGAAAGCTCCACGAGCAGCCGCTTGAAAAGCCATGTCAGAAGAGTCAACGGCATGTGCTGCGCCGTCATTTATTACTATCTTTATTCCGGTGACTGGAAATCCCATTCGAGGTCCTTTTACGAGACATTTCTTAAACCCCTTTTCACACGAGGCGATGAACTGGGTTGGAATGGAACCGCCAAACACTTTGTTTTCAAACTCGAAATCTTTTTCAACGGAAGGTTCCATATATCCCGCAATTCGACCAAATTGTCCCGCGCCGCCGGTTTGCTTCTTGTGAGTGTAATTGAATTCGGATCTTTGTGTGATTGTTTCCCTGTATGCCACGCGGGGCATGCCCGTACTAACATCCGCATTATACTCTCTACGCATTCGTTCAACATAGACTTCAAGATGCAGTTCACCCATCCCGGAAATAATTGTATCGCCGGTTTCCTCACTGACAAAGGTTTTAAAAGTTGGATCCTCCTTGGTGAATCGAGAAAGAGCCTTGGACATATTCGTTTCCGCATCCTTATCCTTGGGAACAATAGCCAGAGAAATGACAGGCTCCGGTACATGCATCGGTGACATCGTCAGCGTAAGACCGGGTGTCACAAAAGTGTCACCGGAGGCGCAGTCGATTCCAAATAACGCCCCGATATATCCTGCGGGAATGGTATCGATATCTTCCATTTGATCTGCATGCATTCGGACCAATCGGCCGACTTTGACCTTTTTCCCCGTGCGAACGTTGACGATGGTATCACCTTTGGAAATTGCTCCCTGATAAACGCGAATATAGGTAAGCTGACCGTAGCGCCCTTCTTCCAGTTTGAAGGCAAATGAAACAAGCGGTTTGCCCGGCTCATTGGAAAGGAGAACCGGCGTTTCAGGATTATGCCAGTCGATTGCCCGGTTTTCCACATCGGCCGGGCAAGGAAGCAAACGCGCAACTGCGTCGAGAAGCGGTTGAACCCCCTTATTTTTATATGCAGAGCCGATGAATACCGGAGTAATTCTCCGCGCCAGGGTTGCTTTCCGTATGGCAGAAACAAGCTGGTCTTCGGTGACTCTATCTTCAAGTGCCGCTTCAGTCAATTCATCCGAAAACATCGAAGCGGCATCGATAAGCTTTTCACGTCTTCGAATTGCTTCATCAAAAACCGTTTGCGGGATATTCTCCGTGCGGATAATTTCTCCGTTTTCGCCGTCGAAGTAAATTGCTTTCATAGTGATAAGGTCAACGATCCCCTCGAAATCGGCTTCCAGTCCAATTGGTACTTGCATGGCGACTGCATTATGCCCAAGCTTGTTATTCAACTGATCAATTACCCGGAACGGATTTGCCCCGTTTCTGTCGCATTTATTCACAAAAGCGATGCATGGAACCTTGTATCTTGCCATCTGCTGGTCAACGGTGATGGACTGGGATTGAACCCCTCCTACGGAACAAAGAACGAGAATCGCGCCATCGAGAACCCTTAATGCCCTTTCAACCTCAATTGTAAAATCAACATGACCCGGGGTGTCGATAATGTTGATCTCGTGGTTTCGCCATTCACAACAGGTGGCCGCCGATGCGATCGTGATGCCACGTTCTTTTTCCAGCTCCATAAAATCCATGGTTGCACCGATACCATCTTTTCCTTTAACATCATGAATGGCGTGTATACGGTGTGTAAAAAAAAGAATTCTTTCGGTGAGCGTTGTCTTGCCGGCGTCAATATGTGCGCTGATTCCGATATTTCTCACTTTATCGATATTTTTTGGCACGGTTATTTTTCCTTTGTTACAAAATCAAATGGTGACTCCGCGTCACGGTTTGTTTTAAAAATAAAAAAATCCCTCATTTGGAAACCTCATGCCAGATGGGGGATTTTCCATTTATCTGCGTATTTTTGAGAATTACTTTTAATAGAAAACAATGAAATTGTCAATACTTTTCAAATCCACTTTCTGTTTCTTTTCGTTTATGCAGTCCTCAAATTTATATGGCTGTGGCAATACTTCCGGAAGGGATGTTAATCGCGCAGGTTGGCGTTATGAAGTTCACGGTTACCTTCCGGCACCTTTTCATCAATGATCCGGCCGCTATTCGAAGCGAACTCATGTTTCGACCGCTTCCGACTTTTGATGACTCCCGATTCTTGATTTTTCAACTTAAGTTGCATGCTGCTGTTTCATTTTTATCTTTAATTAAAAGTAAAATCTTCCGGAGGAACTTTCAGTCCGAAAATGGTTCTTTTCTGGATGGACGGAAAGATTTGTAGAAATGCTTGCAAATTCGTGGATCGGTTTTCGAATCAAGGCTGGGCGAGGCGTTTAGTACGACTTAGAAACCCCCGCCCTGCGGGCGGGGTAATAGGGACCGGATAAGCCGGTCCCGGATGGGAATGGCCAAAAAGGCCGCTCACTGCTACCCTTGGCTTGAGTTGTTGCCGCAACATCAAGACATAAGGAGAAAGCAGTGAGCAGATTTCGCAAGTTATCACATTC
>Ga0116141_10001268_pt1 | contig 21402 bp, 13 predicted proteins | sample AD_UKC097_MetaG_FD_89744 | JGI IMG/M metagenome (GOLD analysis project Ga0116141, IMG submission 89744) | Active sludge microbial communities of municipal wastewater-treating anaerobic digesters from USA - AD_UKC097_MetaG | ecosystem: Engineered > Bioreactor > Anaerobic > Digestate | place: USA...
ATCGCCCGGCGACAGGGCGGCGATCCCACCTCCCACACGATGAGCCAAACCACTTTGCCACGGGAATCCGACAGTCTGATCCTGTCTCTTTGTGCACCAGACAGATCGAAATCCGGTGCCTGTTGTCCGGGCGTCAGGAGCGAGTTTGCGGGGTCCGGCGGGTCCCACTGCCGCCAGCCCTCCGGCGGCGTCCACGCAAGGGCCTTCCGGGGAACCTCGCCGTTGACCGTCACATCGGACCATTCTTCGACCGTGACTTCGATCTCTTTGGTGCGGACGATCTCCTTGATCCTTCGCGGGAGGCGATCCTGCCGGGAGAGCCAGTAGTGCCGCGTCCGTTGGGCCCTCATAAAACTGACCTCGATCACGTCGTATTCCTCGTCGCCGATCCGGTCTGTGCCTCGGCTTCGGACTCCATCCCGACAGGCTTCCAGAGGCTCCCGCCCCGTGTGGAAGACGCCGGGGTCGAGGATCGGTGGAAACCACGCCAATCCGAGGCGGGCAATCTCGCTCTGGATCGAATCGTTTGCCGTCAAGGCGATCCTCATGTAGACGTTTGACCGTTCCTCGTCATAGCTATTCGCATCGTCCACCCGCAAAGACGGGCGGTCCCCCGACCAGTGAATCCAAAGGGAAGTGCCGTCAGTGGTGAGGGTCGCGCACTTTGCGCTTGGACTGTTCGTTGCCTCCAGGCACAGGCCGTCGGGTTTCTTCAACGAGATCTTGTGGGTGCAGATTCTGATGTCGTCCGGCCTGCTGCACACGCTCACATAGGAAAGGCTCTGGGCGTTGTCGATCGCCTCGATCATTGCTGCATACAACGCCTGTGCGGCCGGTTCATTCCTCACCACCAAAGCAGGCCGCCAGCGAGCCGGTGAGACGCCCACGACGTACAGGGCCCAAGCCTCCAGCAGCGCGCAGCCGGCCGCGACTACTGCCCAGGTGTTCCCCTTGTTCTTCGGCTTCATCGCAGTGCCTCTGTTCTCTTGATCTCGCTTTTCATCTTGCGGAACTCCGGCCTCAATCGCGCACCCGGGAAAATTCGCGAGTGCCGAGCAGAACAATGCCCGCAACGCTGTACACGGCCGTCAACATGAAGCTGTGCATGACGCAAGCGGTGCTTTCCGTCAGGCCGAGTCTCCCAACTGTCAGGCTGTATCGGCCGAAGTCGCCGCCGGCGAATCTCGACAACAACTCGAACGGGGGCCAGGCATATCGAATGAACCCAAGCGCGACGCCCATCGAAGCCTGTGAGCCCAGGCATGCCAGCAACAGGGTCAGGATGAAATACCCGGTCGCTGCTGTGACGAGCAACAGCAACGAGTTGTAGGCCCGTCCCACCACGACCGACAGGGAAGTGGACAGTGCCGCACAGGTGTTGAACAGCAGCCAGGAGGCGAAGAGCCACGAGCCGAGGTTATCGATCCGGCCCTTGTGCATGCCTGCGTGCAGAACCAGCACAAGGCCGCCGGCCAGGAGAAGGTGCACCGCGGCCTGCAACGATAGACCGGCCAGCCGATACAGGTAGAGCTGCCCCGACCAGAACGGCTTGGTCATCAGGACGCAGATGCGCCCGGAGGAGATGTCGTCCCCGAAGATCCCGGCGCTCAACGCCAGCGGCAGGAGGAAGCCGCCCCAGATCAGGATGAACCGGCCGAATTCGTTTCCCTCCGGCAGCAGCAGCCACCAGAAGGAGCCGTACAACGCCAGCCAGACCACGTGTACGATCCAGATGTAGCTCCTTCGGAAGAACGTCTCTTTGATCAGCTCGTAGGCTCTCATGAATCACGTCCCTTCATTGCACAGGCGCAGAAAGACCTCCTCGATATTCTCCCGCTGCAACAGCACGCTCATGATCCGAGCCCCGCCTTGGGCGAGATCACACACGATATCCGGGACTTCCTCGGGCGTGCTGATGGCGACCACCAGTTCCGTATCGCTGGCGTCGAGTACCTGCCGGGTGGGCGCAAGCTGTCGGGCGACGTCGGGGCCGTTGCCCACGAGCTCCACGCGCAAGCGTCCGGCCTGATTGGCGGTGATCCGGTCCGCAAACGGGATGATCCGGCCCCGGTGCATAAAAAGGTAGTCGCAAGTCAACTTCTCCAACTCACCCAACCGGTGGGAGCTGATGACGACGGCCGTCCCCGAATCCCGCAACTGCTTGAGCAGGTCGCGTAAGCGAATGACGCCGAGGGGATCGAGGCCGTTGCTGGGTTCATCCAGCAGCAACAACTGCGGGGCGCCCATCATGGCTGTCGCCAGGGCCAGACGCTGTTTCATGCCCTGGGAGAACTCCGATGCAGGGCGGTCGAGGAACTCCTGCATCTGCAACTGCTGTATGACCTTGTCCATTTGCGCGGAGATGGCCCCAGCCGAGAGCCCCAGCAGCGCCCCGTGATAGCGAAGAACCGCGCGGGCGGAATAGAGGCCCGGGAACACGGGGTGCTCCGGCATGTACCCGAGATTTCGCCGGGCGGCCACCGACCTCGCGGAATGCCCACAGATGGCGACGTGGCCATTCGTGGGCAGGATCAGCCCGGCGATCAGATTCAGCAGCGTGGATTTCCCAGCGCCGTTGGGGCCGATCAGGCCGACGATTTGGCCTCTGTGGACCGTCAACGAGACCTCTCGCAAGGCACAGACGGCTTTTGCCCGGCTGGCCAGCAGTCTCTTATAGACCTTCGTCAATTGGGTACATTCCACGACCGGTGCACGTCCGTCCTCGCGGAGAGGGCCGGTGGCGTCTGTTTGTACGAACACGATCTGCCTCCTTTACTCTCGCTCGACCTCAAACGCTGGATGATCTCGCCCGTTCCTGCGAATGGCCCCATGGCGTACGGGGGCTACCCCTGCTGGGCCTCTTCGCTGGGCTGATTCTCCGGATTCGGGAACCGCCAGAGCACATCGTACTCGATGTTTCGACGACGCCGGTTGTTCGAATCCCAGGGGGGCATCGGTGTGCCGCCGTTGTCCTTCCGGTCCTCGCCGACACTGTAGACGATGAATCCGTCCCCCTCCGCACGGTAGCGCAGCGGCTCGTCAATGAACGGATCGATCAGTCCCTCGACGCGCAGTGCATCGAGCGCCTCCGGGAACGCACCGTGAGCCTGCCTGTATTGCAGCAGGGCCAGCCCGGCCCGGGTCATCCGATAGTTGGCCAGAGCTCCCGTGTAGAACCATTTGTCGTGGCCTGACCACCAGGTGAGTCTGTCGGTCAGGATATCCCAGTGCGACTGTTGCATGAACTTGCTGATTTCCTCCCTGCTCTGATAGGGGGCCCGGAGCACTTGGATCCGTTTTCTCATCACTCGCAGGTATGCCGCGTGATCTGCGATGAGTCTCGGTTTGAAAGCGATCATGGCGAACGACAGCCGATGTGAAACCCTTAGAACAGCTTGCGGCGTGATCTTATTGTCGCCCTGGTTCTTCCACAAGATTTTGTCCAATTCCTCCCTGGGCAGACCGAAGAACCACTCTCCGAGCAGCAAACGCTCGCCATCGACCGACCGAATGAGCGGATCGACGTCTTCCTGCCGTTTCAGAAGCTCGCCGATTGCCCGGGCGCACTGCGGTTCCGGCGGGGCGGTTTCGCAGAGCTGCTGCGTCATACGAGCCGCCCAGTTGGCCAGGGTCAGACGAGCGAATTGAGTCGCGGACATCGGATCGGAGCGGAGCGAATCGGCAAATCGCAACTGGGTTAGAATCAGATTCCACGCCACTGCCGAATTGCCTGCCTTGACTGCGCTTTTGGCTCTGGCCATCAGGATGGAGGCCAGTTTCCTCAAGTCGTCCAGAGGCGGGGGAGTGATGACTTCCAACGCATTGCTGTTGTCGTGTTCGAGCTGGCACGCCGGCCGACGTGTCCCCTGCTCGACGAGCGCCAGGGCACGGGTCACCACCTCGTGGCCGAGCCATTTCTCCTCGGCCTCCTTTCTCCTCTTGGACCCTTGGGCAGTGAGGCCTTCGAACAGGCTCGTACCGTCGGCCGGTTGTCCCTTGAGCATCAGGATGGCGCTCTGGTAGAGCACTGCGGCGTTGTCGGAGTCCGGGACCTTCGGCGGCAGGATGTCCGCCGCTCGCATGGGCCGGCCGTCCGCTTCGAGGGCGGCATAGGCCCGTCGGAGCTTGACCGTCGCCCGTATCATCAGGATGGCGTAGGTCACGCCGAGCGCGACCATGAGTATCCCGAGAGCTGTCAGGATTCTTCTGGATCTCTTTTTCATGTGCTTCCTTCCCGGTATATGTTCAGGGTTTGGCGTCTACGCGTGCCAGCGGCAATCCACGCCGGCCGGCATTCGACCGCTCTTAACGCCCGGCGAGTCCGATTCGTCCACCTCGTCGACACTCTGAGGGACATCCTGGAACGCCTCCCGCAACCTGGCGAGGGAGTCGATCACGGCTTGTGGGTCTCGGGCCGGCGAGCGGCGGACCGCCACCAGATGTTGCATGAACGGACCATACGGCTCTTCCCATGTCTCGTCGGAATCGGTGGCCGGCGCCTTGGCGAGCGGCGCGCGGGCAACCGCCGGCCGGTCGGCCCGCCATCGATTTACAGACCAACTGCTGAAGTGGTTGGTGGACGAGACGATCACGATCGCTGCCGCGGCCGACATCGCCAGACGCCGAAGCGGGATCTGCCACGGGATCTCGACGGGGGCTTCCTTCCACGCCTTCTTGGCGGCGCCGATGACCTGCTCCCGCAGTTGAGCCGAGGGCTCCGGCGGGCGGGCCCGTTTCAGGAACTGTTCGATCTTGCTGTGTTGCTCGTCCATCGTACTCATGGTTCGGTATCCTTGAGCAGGTCCCTGAGCTTGTCCATCACGTAGCGATAGCGGCTCGCCACCGTGTTGAGAGACAGCCGCAAGAGCCCTGCGATTTCCCGGAATGTCTTGTCCCTGTACACCTTCAAGACCACAATTTCCCTCTGTTCCTGCGGCAGCCGGGCCAGGGCGGTTTGCAGCTCCTCGGCCAACTCCATCGCGCCCTTGTCGGTATCGACGGCCGCCAGCCAGGAGTCCATCTGCGAGCTGTCGCCCGGCCTTCGCCGCCGTCTCCGCAGGAACTCGACCACCTCGTTCCTGGCGATCCGGAACACGTAGGCGTCCGGACGATCGGCCTTTGCCAGGAGCCGGCGCTTGCCCACGATCCGGACGAAAACCACCTGGAGCACGTCCTCGGCGTCATGCCTCGAGCCCAGCGTCCCCACGAGGAAGGTCAACAGATCGTGCCCATATCAGTCCCAGATCAGCTCCACTGCGGCCGGGTCGTCCCGGGCCAGCGCCGCCCGTATCGGATCGTCAGACGAAAGTCTGTCCAAAGCCACAACCCTTGGTTCTTGTGTCAGTTTGCAGATACAGACGGTCGATTCACTGCCGTTTTGTCTGACCGTTGTGGATTATTGCCAGACTTTGAGCCGCTCGGCCCGTCTCTGGAAGCTCTGCGCCATCGACCGGGCACGGGCCTTCAGCAGGAATCGCCGGCCCTCCGGGGTCCGCGTGTACACCAGTTGTGCCGGCCCGACGCGGAGGGACCACATCCTCCGTAGGAACTGGGCGGACTCTTTGTTCCTGCCCAGGGCTTTGGGCACGGCGTGGTAGTCCTTACGCGTGAACCAGCCCAAGGCCGACTTGCGGACCAGGACGTAGCGAGGGTTCTCGACCGGGCCCAGCAACTCCTGAAGGGCTTCGAGGAAGATCGACCGCTCCCGGGTCGTCCCGCCCTGGAGCGAGCAGCTCACGAACCCGTAGTCGAGACGGCGGGCAATCACTCGCAGTCGTGTGATGCCGGTCTCGATCAGTTCCGCTTGGACCATGGCCTTGAGGATCACCTTGCCGATCTGCCTCATGCTCGACGCGACCGGGCCGTGCCAGAGCAACAGCCACAGGGCCTTGATGCACTTGGGCGCCGCGGCGATAGCCGCCAGCGCCGAGGCGACCCCAAGCAGGATCAGGAAGCCCCGCAGCGTCATGTCCTCGCGGCGGCTCTCAGCGGATTGCATCAACAGCGAGAACACCGACATGCCCCAGAACCACGCCTGCCAGAGCAGGGCCAGAATCGTGTTTCGGAAGATGAAGTCCCGCGGCAGGGCCAGAACGGATACGGCTACCTGCTCCGCCATGTCGGCCGCTTCGGCCGGGCCGAGGGCCTGTTCCCACTCGCCGGTGAGTCGGGCCCGGTCACAAGCTCGTTGCCTCATCACGGCGTTGATGTGCTCCATCCGCTGCGCCGGGTACGGCGGCCGGCCCAGGCCGAGGCGCTCCAGCCCGCTCTCGATTCGCGGGGCGGTGAAGGAGACGCCGACGAACGACTTGAACCGTCTCGCGAGGGTCTCCATGTCCTCGTTGAACTGCCCGGCGTCTTGCTCCTGGCAGACGAGGTGCCAGATGTTGGCGGTCTTGTGCGGGTTGCCTTCCTGCGTACGGATGGCCCGGCCTCGCATCTGGTTCGAGAGCATGTACGAGTCGACGAAGCTGGCCAGGATCAGCGAGTTCACCGAGGGTGCGTCCCAGCCCTCGCCGAGCAGCGACGTGGTCCCGACGAGGACGTTGATCCCGCCCCGGTTGAACAGGGCGGTAATCAGGCTTACCATCTTGTGCTTATCCGCCCCGCGAATTGTGACCTCGCAGAATCGAAAATCGTGGGGCAGAGGCTTGAAGGTGATGTCGGATGGGTCGATGCCTAACGCCGGTCCGGCGGCTCGCAGCGGCTCGCACGCATCGCACGGGAGCACCGTCAGCGTACCGGTCAGGATGCCGAGCTTGGCGATCCCGGCCTCGCTGCGCCGGACCTGCTCGAAGATCGGCACGACGCCGAGCCGCTTGACCGGCTTGACATCGGTCTCGTCCTTCGGGAAATCGGCCCGCCGAATGAAGTCCGTGAGGATCACCATTCGCAGATCGGGTCCCAGGGCCTTGCTCTCCAGTTGCACGATGTCGTCGATGCTCTTGAGCTTGGACGCGCTGCGGATCAGGAGCCTCGCGATCTTCGTGGCATTCTGCAGGCTGACCTCTCGTCTATCCACCACGCCGATTCGCCTGGCGTCGCGCAAAATGCGACGGAACAACTCCTTGTGGGTCTCGAAGGACTTGCTGTGTGTGAACAGGCAGCCTGAAAGCAGGGTTTCGAGCCACGACATATCGAGCTTTGGGCATCTCCTGGGCGACAGGCCGATGATGCGAAGCAGCTTGCGGGGCGGGGACCGGCGAACGTGGTTCAGGAAGACGGCGACGCTCGAATAGAACGCCGGATCGTCGAGAATCTCCTCCACGCGGGTTTGCGGCTGGACGACGCAGGGATGGCCTTCGAGCGCGCCGATGAACTCCTCGTCTGTGCAGAGGCCGCTCACGAATGTGTCGACCTCCTTGCGAAATTCGCGGATCTCCTGCTGCTCCGCCTGCAGCGGCGAGGACATGTAGACGTAGTCCTGATGCGGGCAGAGGTTCTTCTGGGCCACCAGCTCGGGGACGGAGATCTCCGAGTCGATGGGCCCGCACAGGCCGATGTACCGTTCCCATTCGAAGGGCGAGACATCGAACGGGGCCGTGGCGGTCAATGCGATGACCGTGGGATTGTCTAAGTGCTTCTTGAGATCGGCCAGGCACTTCCACCATTCGTTTCGCAGATGGTGGGCCTCGTCGAGGACGAGCGTCTGAACCCCCAGTTGCCTGAGCCGTTTCAGGATCGCGTCGCGTCCGGCGGCCTGGCCTCGCGACCGCGAATCCTCGGCCTGACCGCCGCGATACGCGCTGTGCAGGCCCTGGTATGTGGACGCCGTGAGAAGTTGTGGCGTGCGAATGTCCTTCGAGATCCAATCCGGCACGCCGCTTCCGGCGTCCATGAACAAGCTGACGAACCGATCCACCCACTGGTCTCGGATGGCGACGGTAGGGGCCAGGATCAGCGCGGGCTGGTTCAGCCGCCGCATGACTTCCAGGCCGAGCACGGTCTTGCCCGATCCTGGGGCGGCGATCACGTGCAGGTGGTTGTCGTCCAGGTGGCTCTCCAATTCGGCCAGCACACGCTGCTGGTAGCTGCGCCAGGATTTTCGGAACTGGATGTCGGGCCCGAAAGGGTTCATCGGATCTCAACTCCTGACGAAACGCCAGTACCCGTACACCAAGGCGGCTTGCAGGAGGAAGATGGGTATCAGGACCAGCCGAAAGGCAAGCTTTCGCGTCTTGTGACGAAACAACTCCTGTCCGATCAGTGCGGCGGGACTGCCCCCCAACAGGGCGAGAATGTGCAAGACTACTTCCGGGATGCGGGTGCCCCCGGCCGCCGCCCGGTGTTTGTCGTATCCGTAGAGCAGCAGCGTGACTGCATTGACGCCGATCAAACCGGCGTAGAGCGGGGCCAGACCCAGCCGCCACAGGAGCAGGGCCAGGGCAATCGTGATGCACACGACGACCGCAAGGACACGTTTTATGAATCTGTGCTTTGGCATAGCGATACGCGTCACAGTAGGCCAATCTTATGGTGGGTTGTCAATCCGCAAGCGGGACGCCGTTCATGGAGAGCCCGTCAGATCGGTGCCGCAACGCTTGCAGAACCGGGCGTCGGGGTCGTGCCGCGCGAGGCCGCAGCCCGGACATGGAGCCGAGACGGCCGGTTGCTGCGAGTGGTTCTGGGCCCATTCGACCGTCACGATGCCGGTGGGAATGGCGATGATCGAGTAGCCCAGGATCATTACGACGGAGGCGAGAAACTGGCCGAGCGGGGTCTGCGGGGAGATATCCCCGTAGCCGACGGTTGTGAGTGTCACGATGGCCCAGTACACGCTGACCGGGATGCTGGTGAACCTGTGCTCTTCGCCCTCGATCATGTACATCAACGCGCCGATGATGACGACGAGCGTCACGACGGCCAGCAGAAAGACCGTGATCTTGCGCCGGCTCGCGTACAGGGCATCGCTGAGCGACGCGGCCTCCCGTGTGAATTGAGGGAGCCTTAGGACGTGGAAGATCCGCAGCACGCGAAGGACCCGGACCACGGAGAGGTACACCGAGCCGAAGAACACCAGGCTGAAGTACGCGGGGAAGATCGCCAGGAAGTCGACGATGCCGAAGAAGCTCAAGGCATAGCGAATCGGACGGCCGACGCACAGCAGCCGCAGGACGTATTCCATGGTGAACAGGATCGTGAACAGCCACGCGAGTGCGTACAACAGGCTCCCGTGTTGAACGTGAGTCGACTTGACGCTGTCGAGCATGACGACCACGACGTTCAGCACGACGCTGACGATCAGCAGGATGTCGAACCACTTCCCGGCCGGCGTGTCCGACTCAAAAATGATCTCGTACGCCGCTTTCCGCCATCCGTCCTTGGGGCTACTCTCGACGGCGTTCATTCTCATCCCTTTACAAGTAAGACTTCCAGTGTGGGCGTATTCTACTGTCTTGGCCTCCCCGCGTAAACGACGAACGATATCGGTGCAAGAGCGGGTGGCCCTGCGAGCGGTCACGTGATATGCTGATTCGTTCAAATGAAAGGTCCTTGCATGGTTTCACGTCGAGCGTTGCTGACGGCGGTCTTCATCATCTGCAACTGGTGTGCTGCGGGTCTTGCGGTCGCTTCGGATCAGGCGTCGGGATTTCGAGAGCCGCCGGTCTCGGCTCGGCCCGCCGTGTACTGGTCGTGGGTCAACGGGCTCACGGACAAGCGGCAGATGACGCGCGAACTGGAGGAACTCAAGGCCAAAGGGATCGGCGGCGTCTACATCTTCGACATCGGGGCGCAGGACCCGCAGAAGATCGTGCCGGCCGGACCTGCGTTCATGGGACCGGAGTCGCTCGACGCCATTGGGCACACCGTCCGCGAGGCGACGCGCCTTGGGCTGGAGGTGGGATTGGTTACGTCCAGTAGTTGGAATTGCGGTGGGCCGTGGGTGCCCCCGAAATATGCGAGCATGGGGCTCTATCACTGTCGAAAGGGGGTGACAGGGCCAGCTCGGCTTTCTGAGGTTTTACCCATGCCGGAACTGCCCAAGAACGCGCCCCGCAGCCCCGACGGCCGGGCGGCATTCGTGCGGGACGTCGTCATCCTCGCCCTTCCCGGCAACGGAAAGGTGGTCGAAGACCCGAACAGGATCATCGACCTGACGGGACAAGTCGACGAAAGCGGCCGACTGGACTGGGACGTGCCGGCGGGGGAGTGGACCATCCTGCGGTTCGTCTGCGCCAATACGGGACTGTCGCTGCGGCTGCCCAGTCCGAATTCCGGCGGGCTGGCCATCGACCACTTCAATCCCGCGGCCACGCGGTTTCACTTCGAATACCTGCTCGGGAGACTGCACAAGGAACTCGGCGACTTTCGCGACACCGCGTTGAAGCAGTTGTATGTGTGCAGCTATGAGTTGAGCAGCTCGACCTGGACGCCCGATTTCCTCGCGGAGTTCGAGTTTTGGCGCGGTTATGACATGACGAGATACCTGCCCGTCCTGGCCGGCTGGGTGGTGGGCAGTCGCGAGATCACGGACCGATTCGATTACGACTACCGCAAGACCCTCGGCGACTTGCTTGTCGATGCCTTCTATGAGACCGCAACGGAACTTTCGAACAAGCACGGACTTCAGCTCTGTGCCGAGGCCGGGGGACCGGGGCCGCCGCTGCACCAGGTACCCGTCAGTGCGCTCGACGCCCTCGCGGCTGTGGACATCCCTCGCGGCGAGTTCTGGAAGGACCACGATGTCTGGGTCGTCAAGGAGACCGCGTGCGCCTCGCACATCTACGGCAAGCGAATCGTGGACATGGAAGCGTTCACAAGCTGGCGGCACTGGCAGGACGGCCCGTTCGAGCTCAAGCCGATTGCGGACCGGGCGTTCTGCGACGGCGCCAACCATATGACGTTCCATACATCTGCTCACAACCCCTCTGCGACCGACCGGCCCGGCTGGGTCTATCACGCCGGGACGCACATCGGCCCGAGCATCGCCTGGTGGCCGATGGCCGGAGCGTGGATCGATTATCTTTCTCGGTGCTCGTACCTCTTGCAGCAGGGGCTGTTCGTCGCGGATGTCTGCTACTACTACGGCGACCAGGGCTTCAACTTCGTCCCGCCGAAACATGTCGATCCGTCGCTCGGCTTTGGCTACGATTACGATGTGGTGAACGCCGACACGATTTGCAGTCGGATGGAAGTCCATGATGGTCGGCTGACGTTGCTCGACGGACTCCGCTATGAGTTGCTGGTCCTGCCGGACCGCGAGGACCTCAACCCGCAGGTTCTCGGGAGGATCGAGTCGCTCGTGTTCGCCGGAGCGACGGTTGTCGGTCGAAGACCCACTCGCTCCAACGGCCTGGAGGACTATCCGCTGCGAGACGCCGAGGTCCGGGAGATCGCCGACCGGCTTTGGGGACCCTGCGACGGCGGCCAGTGCAAGGAACGCGCCTACGGCAAGGGCAAGGTGGTCTGGGGCAAGACGCTGCGGGAGGTCCTTCTGGCTCGCGGCGTGGGGCCTGATTTCAGCGTCGATGGCAACGAATCCGATCTGGACTACATCCACCGTCGGACGCCTGACGCCGACATCTATTTCGTCAGCAACCGGACTGACTGCCGGCTGGAGTCTATGTGTACGTTCCGAGTAACCGGTCGGTCGCCGGAATTGTGGATGCCCGATACAGGCGAGATTCGCGGGTGTGAAACGTATGAATCCACAGACGGCCACACGCGAGTGACGCTGCAACTCGCTCCCTACGACTCTCTGTTCGTCGTCTTCCCCGCCCGCTCCGAAGGCACGTTCTTGCCACAGAGAGCAGAGGTCCCCGAGCGAACGTACGAGATCGTGGGAACTTGGCGTGTGTCTTTCCCCCCAGGGTGGGGAGCGCCTGCATCGAAGCTGTTCGGTGAGCTGACCTCCTGGACCGACGACAGCGATCCGGGCATCAAGTGCTTCTCCGGCGTGGCGACGTACCGCAATCAATTCGAACGGCCGGGGGACCGACTCACTGCGGACGAGCGGCTGGTTCTCGATCTTGGCCGGGTCCGCTTCGTGGCGGAGGTCTTTGTGAACGGTCGGAGTGTAGGCGTTGTCTGGAAGCCGCCGTTCCGAGTCGATATCACGGACGCTGTCAGACCCGGCACGAACACGCTTGTCGTCAAGGTCGCCAATACCTGGTCGAACCGACTCGTCGGCGATGCGCAAACCGAAGGCCGAGACTTCTGTCGGACGAACATCGCAAAGTCACTCACATGGCAGACGCCGTGGAAAGACGCGCCGCTGCTCGAATCCGGCCTGCTCGGTCCTGTGACGCTGGTACCCGTTCGCAGGTGATCGTTACTTGAGCGTGAACGCCAGCGTCGGGTCGAGCGGGTAACGGCCGAACTGTTCGCCGTAAATGGCGAGACCACCGGCGATTGCCCCGTCGGCCTCCAGACGCAAGACGATCGTGCCCTTCGCTGCGGCCTGCCTGAGAACTTGCGTCGGAATCTCGGCACAGACCAGATAGCCGTAGGAGCCGGCCTCCGTCAGCGTATTGTCGCGCTTCTGCGCATGCCAGGACAGTATGCCCCGATGGTCCGCCGGGTCGTCCGGCAGCTCGAAGACGCCGACGACTTCGCCGCCGACTCGCACGCGAACGGCGCTCGGGTACGTCTGCTCGTCCGTCATGGGGTAGGCATTCGGGTTCAGGCTCGGGTCGTGCGTGCCCTTGCCCCGCATGTAGTCGCCGTCCTGCTTCGCGGCGCCTTCCTGGTCCTTGCCGAAAAGCTGCTTGGCGGAGACCTCCGCCCGGAAGGTGGCGGTTTGGATATCCTCGACCTTCAGACCGGCGGGCCACGGGATTCGGTACTCAAAGTACCCGGCGCCGGCCCCGTTGACTTTCAGACCATCGAACACGCTCCATTGCTTCACGGACCACTGCGCCCTGGCGAAGTCCTTCGGCGTGATCCGCACGACCTTTGTCCTGCGGTCCTGTTGGCCGAGGGTCTCCTCACGTGGCTGGCGGCCGTCTCGGACCACGAATGTGGTGAAGTTCCTGGCCAGGATGGCACCGGACCTGTCTTCCAGCCGCACGGCGAGGACGACCACAGCCGGCCCTTCGGGCATCGTGACCTCCAGCGGCTCGATGGCCCCGCACTTCCATGCCTCGCACGGGATTCTCTGTCGGATGCGGCCGTGGGATCGCTCCTGGCCCAGGTTGTCCCACGAGCGCAGGTTGCCCCGCAGGAACAGTTCCTCGCCGATCTTGCGATCCGTGAGGAACGATACGTACAGCGGGACCTGGACCTGCGTCCCGGGCCTGACCTCCTGGCACAGTTCCTCGTTCATCGCGATGTAGCAGTCGGCGTGCAGGTCACGCAGGCTCATGCCCGGCGCCAGCTCCTCTATCCCCGTGAACTTCTGCGAGCGGTCGAAGCGCACGTAGCCGTTCCACTCGTTGATGACGTCATGATGCTCGGTGTACAGCCATCCGCAGATCTGGGGATGTCGCCGGAAAGCGTTCATCATGATATGATAATCCCAGCTCCAATCCACGTCGCCCGTGCTGCCCTTGTAGCCCCAGACGTTGCCGCACTCGCTGTTCAGAAGCGGTTCATTGCCCTGCGTGCGGTCGCCGATATAGTTCCATTTCGAGCCGGCGAACGTGTCCCGGCAGACCTGGTCGAGGTGCTCGGTCCACTTGTAGCCGGGCAGGTAGGCGTGCCAACTGTTGATGTCCGTCAGGACGTGATCGTTGTTGCAGGGCGAGTTGTCCTCGACGAGTCGCGTCGGATCGAGGCCCTTGGCCAGCCGGACCATAGACGCGACCCAGTCCTGCGTCTGGGGCGTGTAGCCCTTGTCCTTCGTGTTCAGGCCCCAGGTCTCGTTGAAGATCACCCAACTGAAAACGGCCGGGTGGTTGAAGTCCCTCTTGAGCATGCCGCGGAGGGCGACCTCGGCCTCGCGGCGCATGTCTTCGTCGGGTGCGCCCCAGCTATTCGGCACGTCGGCCATGATGAGCACGCCGAGCCGGTCCGCCCAGTAGAGCTTGCGCGGGATGCCGATCTTGACGTGGATGCGCTGGCCGTTGAGGCCGATCTGCCGCGATTGCAGGATCTCCTCTCGCATGAAGGCGTCGCTCGGGAACGTGTAGAAACCGTCCGGGTGATACGCCTGGTCCAGCGTCAGTTTCAGGTAGATGGGCTTGTTGTTCAGTGCGATGTAGGGGTATTCGGTTCCGGGCAGCTTCATCACGCCGATCTTTCGCATCCCGAAATACGTCTCCACGGTGTCCTTGCTGCTTTCACCCGACAAGACGGCCTTGACCTCATACAGATACGGGTCCTCCAATGACCAAAGCCGCACGATGCTCAGGGGCACCTTGAACTCCACCTGCCGCTGCTGCGGAGAAATCTTCGTGCCGGCGACCGATTCGAGCCGATCCTCGGGTTTGAATTGGAGCTCGAACGTCATCGGCCCCGGCGCAGGCTGATCGAGTGTCGCCTTCACCGTGACCGTCCCGTCATCGATATCCGGCAAAAAATGCACGGTCTCCAGCGCGACCTTGGGCCTGGCCTCGAGGTAGACCGTCTGCCAGATTCCTTTCGCGGGGCCGTAGCCCTGTTTGCCTTCGAGTTTGAACGGGTGCGGCGTGTCGTCCACGCGGAAGACGAGTTGCTGTTCCTGGCCCCACTTGACGTTCGCGGTCAACTCGAACTCGAAGGGGGTATACCCGCCCCGGAAGCTGCTGACCTTCTGCCCGTCGAGCCATCCGGTTGTGAGCCAGTCGCAGGCGCCGACCACGACGAAGACACGCTGGCCTTGCCACTCGCTGGGCACGCGAATCGTCCGCCGATACCAGGCGATATCGGCTTCGCTCTCGACGCCGGAGAGCTTCGAGCCCCACGGGAAGGGCACCGCGATCGACAGCGGAAACTTTGCCTTGTCGGCCGCCCAGTTCTGGTCGATCCCGACATTGTCTTTGTCGAATCGGAACTCCCAGGTGCCGTTGAGATTCATCCACTGGGCCCTCTGGAAATCCGGCCTCGGATGCTCCGGCAGCGGAATCGCCGCTGTGGCCAGAGAGACGCACGACAGGAGCAGCAAGGGGATTGTGGTTGTTATGAGCGTTCTCGTCCTCGTGTCGTTCATACGATCATCCTTTCAGGCTGTACAGACCGGTTATCTCATGACACCCAGAATGCTCCCCAGCCTACCCGCAATCGACTCGGCTGTCCACCTTTTGCAGACGGGAGAGGCGATCTCTTGTCTGTTGCTCGTTTTGCGTGCCCGAGTGGCTTTCCGGGGAGAGGCCTCTCTTCCGTTCGTGCCGCGGATGCCCGGAACTGCGCACGAATTCCTGTTGACGGGGGACACGAAGGATCGTAAGATACTGTTAACTTCTGCTGGTGAGCAAGACGGCGGAGGGCGGACTCAGCTTCTCATACCACGGACGGGTAGGTACCGGACGGCTCAGTGTGCCGCATCCACAATGCAGGCGCGGCTTGAGGTGCGGCGAAGAGTGTGTGTGAAGCCGCGCACCAACTGGAACAGGAGAAAAGGAGAAGACGATGGGACGGCAATCAAAGGGTGTGTTTGGAGGACGGTCTTGATCTTCCTCTTGTGTTCGGCCCCGTGTCTGGCGGGGGTGAACATTGCCTTGGATGCTGACGTGAGCCTCCACGGCGCGAGTTTCTTCGGTGGGGGAGGGACCCTCGTCGATCCGCAGACTCTCGTCGATGGCGTGTTCCTGGCCCGGAGCACCCAGTGGCAGACGGGGACGGTGTGGTGGGATTCCCACGATGGCGCCCCACGCTGGATCGAGATCGACCTGGGCGCCAGTTACGCGATCGAGAGCTTCATCGTGCAGGCCGATGACAACGACGCGTACAACCTGTTCTACTGGGACACTGCAGGCGGCGATTGGCAATTGGCATGGGGCATTCCCGCGGTCGGTGGCTACGGTATGCAGACGCGTCCCAATCCGACGGATGACTCCGAGCAGTACTTGTTGGCCTCGCCAATCGTTATGAACCGGCTGAAGATCGAGGGAGATGCATACTCTGACCTGCTGTGCTCGGTCTCCGAGGTTCAGGCATTTGGGACAACAACAGCCGTCCCGGCCCCCGGCGCGATCCTGCTGGTTGCGGTTGGCGCAGGCGTGGCGGACCGGCTGCGACGGCGCAGAATACTGTAGGTTTGCGGACAACCGTTGTCGTTTAAGGGCTGTACATCGATTGTGCAGCCCTTTCTATCTCGTGCGGACCCGCGTGACTTGATCGACTCGGGCCCTGTCCGGACGCGAGGTCAAGGCGACCGGTCTGTCGGTTCGGCCAGGGGTTCGTAGAAGCGGGTGGGGCGGTCGCCGAGGGTGTTGGTCAATGTCCCCAGGTGCTCGATCGTACATTCGATCCGGTCGCCGGCCTTGAGGAAGTTGCCGGTGGCGACGCCCACGCCGGACGGGGTGCCCGTACAGATCACGTCCCCCGGTTCCAGGGTCATCAGATGGCTCAGGAACGACACGATGTCCGCCACGGCGTAGATCATCCGGCCTGTGTTCGCGCTCTGGCGGACCTCGTCGTTGACCTTCAGCGTCATCTTGAGGTTCTGGACGTCGGGGATTTCATCGGCCGTCACGAGGCAGGGGCCCATCGGGCAGAAGCCGTCCGCCCACTTGCCGTTGAGCCAGTCGTAAAACTCGTCCCACGGCCGTTGCTGGCGGGCCTTCTTGAATGTCACGCTGCGGGCGGAGATATCGTTGGCGATAGTGTACCCCGCGACGTACTTCAGGGCGTCCCTGGCGGAGACGTGCCTGGCGTTGCTGCCGACGACCGCCAGCTCCAGCTCGTAGTCGATCTGCTCGCTGTAGGCGGGCCAGGGCACGGTCCGGCCGGGGCCCGCCACGCAGGTCGAAGGCATCAGGAACGGCCGCGGCACGGTGGTCTGACGGGGGGACTCCGACAGGCCGAGCTTGTAGCCGTGGTGGACGGAGGCCTCCTTGATGTGCTCGCTGTAGTTGCCCGCCAGCGCGAGGATCTTGCCGGGCCGGGGGATCGGCGCGAGGACTTGAATCGAATCGAGAGGCGTCGCTTGCTTCGCGGACTCGGCCAACCGCCGCACCTGCTCCAGGCCGGCGGGCCCCCGGTCCAGGATTTCTTTAACGCTTTTCGGCGGGTCGGCACTTTTCCATGAGGAAGGGACATCCACCACGCCGCGGTCGGTCAGGGCGCCGCACGAGGCGTTGCCATCACGCAGGTAGGTCAACAGCTTCACGTTCGTATCTCTCCAGAAAATCAGGAATTATGAACCTCGCGCACATTGTACCGTCCGCCTCGGCGGGGACAAGCTCCAGGCGTGCCCGGCATATGTTCGCGGCGGGCATCCTGCCGAGGCGTCCCATAAAGGCACGTGCAGCCGTAGTGGGGATCGCGGGGACGCCGCCACGAGTGAAGATGGGTAGCTCTGAGGTCTCGTGTGGCGAATCCAGAGGAGGACACGGCGGCTGAAAACGGCCTTGGCGGCCCTGCAAATGCGGTTTTGTCCGGCAGCGTTCGGCCCTGCGGCGTTTGTCTCAAGCTGGAATCGGCCGCAATCCGATGGAACGGGTACCGATGAACGGTCCTTCGGATGCGGTCTGTCGCGTCCGGGGGCCATGACGGCGTGTCGAGCCGCGACAAACAGATGTGCGAAGAATGAAGGGTGTTTCAGGATGACGCTACGGGAGATCTTGAGCGGAACGAGCAACTGGTTTCGGTCCCATCGGTATGCGCCGGCGGGGCATTGCGATGCGGGACTGGACAGCGAGGGACTGTTGACGATGGCGCTCGATGCGCAGGATGGCGATGATGACGTGTCGCCGCTCGGTCGAGGGCAGGTTCCGGCGTCTCGCAAGGCGAAGGCCTCTGCATCACGCGTCGCGCTCGACGGGTCGAACGTGGTGACCTCGCTGGACCGGCGGGACTCCGTGGAGAAGCTCCAAGAAGGTTTCAACCGCCTGATCGACCAGCTCCAGCAGATCAACGAGCACCTGACCGAGCAGGTCTCTCAGCATCAGGAACTCATGGGCCGCGTGAAGCAGCTCCCAGGGCTCCTGGAAAGCCTGCCGTCGGCCGTGGAGAACCAGAAGGTCCTTACGAACCAGTTGCTGGACCAGCTTCGCAGCACGGCAGTGAAAGACCAGCAGTTCCTGGAGGTGGTGAGCCAGATTCCGGCCGAGACGTCGCGTCAGACCGATGCATTGACCTCGATCGACCGTCAGCTTACGGTTGCAGCGGATGCCGACGTGCAGATGGCCGCCAGCTTCCTGAAGTTCCGCGACACCCTGGATCGGCTGAACAACAACACCGTCAGCAACACCGAAGGCATCCTGCAGATGAGCAAGACCTTCGCCGCCAGCGACCGCTACCTCAAGTACGTCGTCAACAAGCTGAACAAGCGGTACGCCTGGGTCTTCGGCATCGCGGTGAGCGTCTGTGCGGTGGCGATCTGCACCCTGGCCGGGATTATCCTGTACCTCGCATGACGAAAAACAGGGGCCTGCACCAGGTTGGTACAGGCCCCGAAAGAGCAATCAAATCGGACTACACTCCCCTTGCGGCCACACGCCGGCGGGTTTGACCGACGACGTGTGGACCTTCGAGGAAGGACACAGCGTCACACTTATTTGGTCTTCAGACGCACGTTGTCCACGCCAATCGCGTTGTCCATGACGTTGGCGATTTCGACGCCCAGCTTGTAGCCGGCGCCTTTGCGGGCGTTCGCCGCCGAGACGTTCAGCGTGATGGCCTTCGCCGCGTTCGCCAATTTGGCGCTCGTCGAGCCCAGCGAGACACGCTTGCCGTTGTCATCGTAGAACAGCGAGATCTTGATGTTGTTAATGCCGTCCCGAATCGCACCCTGAACGACGACGGCGTCCACAGTCAGCGTGAATGCCTCACCACTGATGATGGTGTAGTCGGTGACCTGCCAGATCGACGGATCACCGCCAAACAGCAGGGCAGCCCAGCTCCCGTTCGTGGCTTTCGCACCCTTGCTGATCCTGGTGCGGGCCATCGAATCGGTACCCCAGCCGGGGATGTTCTGGAAGTAGGCCCGGTTGCCAGGGAACAGAAGATTCTTCGTCGGGTTCGGCTGCTCGAAGCTGTGGTTCACGACGTTGACCGTGACCGGTTTGACCACGCGGGCGTTGGCGACCTGGATCGTACCCGTGCCGTCCGGCTGGCCGTCACCGATGCCGACGATCACCTGCGTAATCGCCTTGGCGTTGATGCCGGAGAACTCAGACAGCAGGATCTTCCAGTCCACCCAATCCGCTGCGAGCGTCAGACCCGGATTGCCCGGATAAGACACTTTCGCGGACTTGCCATCGCTGTCAACCAGGGCCACGTACACCGGTGCCGGGTCGTTGCCGCCCTGGGCGACGCCGATGTCGGCGACCATGTAGTCCCCGCTGATGTCACCCGTCCCGGAGATGCTGTCGAGCACGAAGGTCCGCAGTTCGCCGGAGGCGTGCGATGTGGCGGCCAGACCGATCAGGACGGGGTCGTTCATGTCGGCCACGTCGATCGTGATCGGATCGCCCAACTGGGTCCAGTCGTTGACATCCGCGGTCGCGGAAATCGAGCCTGTGAACGTGTTGCCGACTCGCTCGATCTTCACATAGTACGGCGCGGTTACGGCGGCGCCGCTATCGGCGTTCGACGAGCCGCCATCGGTCACGATTCTCCGCTGGAAGCTGGCGCCGTTGCCGCCGCCGCTCGTGATCGGCATGAACGCATGAGCCGATCCGGCGGCGATGCTTTGGCGGATCATCACACCGGCCTTGGCCCACTCGTTGGAGCCTGTGCCCATGCTGACGACCCGAGCGACCAACGAGCCGTCGCCGCTCAGTGTCTGGTACACATAACGGAACTCATCGGCGTTGTTCCAGATGTCCGCGCCGGCAGCCTGCATCGTGACCGTGCCGTTGCTCATGCTGACCTTCGCTGCGGCGCCTTTGATCTGCAGTTGCAGCGAGGTGACACCGTTCTTCGTCCAGTTCTGCGGGCTGGCGTACTCCTGGATCATCTCGGTGATGAACGGATCTTCGGTGTTGTCGTAGTCGATGGTCACGGCTTCATCGACGACCGGGATGTAGTCGGCAATCTTGAAGCTCCAGACATCGCCCGCGACGACCGAGCCGTCCTCGGCCACTTCATCGACCTTCCAGTAGTACGTGGTGTTCCAGTTCAGCGCGACCGGGACATAGCTGGTCTCTGCCTGCTGGCTGACGAGCACCGAAGCGTCGCTTGCCGCCACCTTGGCCTCGCTGGCGCTCAGGTAGACATTGTGACTGACGGCTCCCACACCGGCAAGCCAGCTCAACGTCGGGGTATCGCCGAGACCTGTTGTGCCGACTACGGGCAGGGGCGAGTAGGCCCAGGTCACCAACTGGAGGGCGCCCTGCGGGATGATCTCCTTCGGGATGTCCGGACCGGACCATCTCAGGAACGCCGCCGCGCCGCCGCCGTTCTCGTACATTTCCATCACGACCACGTAGCGCTGCCCGGCCACGAGCTCCAGATCGGCGCTGGCGTCCTCGGTGGTGCCGCGATCTACCCAACCGCTTGTGATCTGCTCGTCATTGAGGAACAGCCTTGCGCCGTCGTCGCTGGCGGAGTAGAGCTTATACGTGCCCGAAACCGGCACATTCAGCGCCGCCGTCCACCGGCAAGAGAAGCCATCCACAGGGATGTTCACGTCCGGAGAATTCACGCCCTGAACGGCATCCCCACCCCAATCGAAATTGACCTCGGGAACGATCGTGACGACGTTCGGCTCGCCGGATAGGGTCATATTGGCGTAGTACTCGGCCACAGCGCCGCCGGCCGGATCGATGGTCGTAAACATCCAGACATCGCCCGGGTACACCGTGCCGGCTTCATCGACTTCGTCGATTCGCCAGTAGTAGGTGGTTGCGGGTTCGAGCAGCCCGGTGGCATCGAACGACGCCACAGGAATTGTGGCCAGCAGCGCATTGGGATCGCCCGCGGCCACCAGGGCTTCGTCCGTGCCGGCATAGATCGCGTGCGACACGGCCGTCTGACCGGGAGTCCAGCTCGCCGTCAGCTCGGTCTTTCGCCACAGCGCGCCGTCATAGGGGCTCGGGAAGTGGGCCGTCATGGGCGTCACCGTGAACGACCAGACGGGGCCTTCGATCACCGTGCCGGCCGCGTCCACCTGATCCACGCGCCAGTAATACGTGGTGCCCGGCTCGAGGACTTCGAGATTGTAGTACATGTTGATCGGCTGACTTTGCTTCAGATCGTTCGGGCCGAGAACCGGGCTGGTGCCCATGTAGAGGTTCTGGGTGACTGCGGTCAGGCCGGCTGTCCAGGCGAACATCGGCTCGGTCCAATCCTCTGTTCCGTCGGCAGGGTTGGGGTCCTTCGGGAGGAACAGCGGTTCCGGATCCCGGACAAACGCAGTCAGGACATCGCCCGTGAGGA
>Ga0116141_10001269_pt1 | contig 21402 bp, 23 predicted proteins | sample AD_UKC097_MetaG_FD_89744 | JGI IMG/M metagenome (GOLD analysis project Ga0116141, IMG submission 89744) | Active sludge microbial communities of municipal wastewater-treating anaerobic digesters from USA - AD_UKC097_MetaG | ecosystem: Engineered > Bioreactor > Anaerobic > Digestate | place: USA...
AGATTCTGTTGCGCTTAACGGTGTATGTCAGACTATTACAAAAAACACTGATAATTATTTTGAAGTATTTGCCTCATACATAACTACATCTCTTACTACACTCGGAAAACTTAAAATCGGTGATAGAATAAATCTTGAGAGGGCTATGCTTGCGACTTCGCGTTTCGGAGGTCACATTGTATCAGGTCATGCAGACGGAACAGGAATGATTAAGAATTTAGTTTCTGATGCCTCAGGTCTTTCTGTGAATATTTCAGTTCCTCGCGAATTGATTTCTATGATGATACCAAAAGGTTCGGTAACTGTTGACGGAATTTCTCTTACAATAGTTTCTGTAAAAGGAAATGAGTTTACTCTTTATATTATACCCGAGACGATGAAAAACACCAATATACCTTCATGGAAAGTCGGAACATCGGTAAATATTGAAACCGATATTATTGGAAAATATATCAAAAAATTCGTATCTTCCGATAGTTCAGAAAGTCTTGAAGATTCTCTTCGAGAAAACGGGTTTATGTGATTACCACTTTATTTCCGGATGCATCTTTGAAAGAGTTTCGGCATCTGTTATATTGAAAAATCTGTCTATAAATGCAAGTTTAAAGATGTGCCTTATGCTTTGATTCATATTATAAAGATGTATTTCTATCTTTGAGTTTTTGGCAGTATTCATAAATTTTACCAAAGCCCCGACTGCCGATGAATCAATATATTCTGTTTCGGTGAGGTCGACTCCTATTACTGAAACATTCAATCCGATAAGTTTCATGTATTCTGTTTCAAATCTCGGAACTTCATCAATAATAAATTTGCCCTTTATCTGAATTTTCGAGACAAGGCCTGATTTTTCAGAAGTGATTTCAATCATTCGAAGTTTCCTCACTATATTATTTTATAACAAGTAATTTAAAAGTCAATAACTATTAGCTTTCAGGTTAAAAAGAGCAAATTGTAATCCTTGAAAGCTCAAATAATATTCATAAGTAACAGATTCTCTTATTGTAAAGGCTGATAATTCATCAAATTAAATATCAAAAATTCGCCTGATATTTATTTTATCGGGGGAAAGAGGCAAGTAAACCGGCTTTTGTTTATAAGAAGACAGGTATGCCGCGTTAATAACTTCGAGAGCCTTATATCCGTCCAACCCGGATGATGTAATTTTATTTGTTTTATTAGAAAGTACAGATTTCACTTCACGATATAGATTTGTAAATGAATTGCGTTTATCTTTAGGAGTCGGGAACATTTCTTCTGAGAGATCATAAAAACCTGTATAGTAAGATGATTCTTTCGGAATAAAAATTCTCCGGTAACCGTTACCTATGATGATGCGTCCTTTTGATAGAACCATGTCCAGTTCAAATGCAAAATATGAACAATTTCCGCCGGCTTCGGCAAATATCTCAACGCCGGTATCAGATTTCATGTGACAAGCTATATAATCCTCAAAACCTTTAGTTCGTGAATACCGTTTAAACTCGGAGCTTACATAGCAAATTTCTCCCGAAAAAAAACGTATCATGTCAACCAGATGTGTTCCATCGTGTAAAAAAGGGCCTCCGCCGTTTTCTGCGGTAGAACTTTCTCTGTGCGAAGAGGTCATCATTGATCCGCGTATTGAAATAAGTTTGCCGAGTTTTCCGGAATCAATAAGCTGTTTTGCTGTTCGATAATAAGGATCATAGCGTCTTTCATGGTTTGTTATCAGATTTACAGAGTTTTTGCTGCAGATGTTTAAGATTTCATCGGCAGTTCTGATTTCGGCAGTTAGAGGTTTTTCGGAGACTATTACCTTAACTTTGTTTTCCGCGCATAATTTAATAATTTTATAGTGTTCGGATGTGTTTGCCGAGATTACAGCCAGATCAAGATCTGCATGTTTAAGAAGATCTTTGTAATCAGAAAAAAGAAATTGAGGCTTGATTGTTGCCTTTTGAGAGAATGCTTTTAATCTGTCTGAATTAATATCACAGGCATAATTAAATTTAATTCCGGCGGATAATGCTCCGCCGTAGTGGGTGCACGGTTTATTTCTGAGCGGATCACTTTCAAGAAGAAATCCGATTCGTCCGCATCCTATCAGCGCAGAATTAATCTTCATTACAGAATAGGGAAATAATTTGAAATTTCGAAATCGGATACATGGCGGTTAAATGCATCTATTTCTATACGTTTATTTTCAATAAATATTTCTTTAATGTATGAGCCCAGAGTTTCGTCTATAAGTTCACTATTCGAAAAATATACAAGTGCTTCGGAAAGTGTTTCAGGCAGTTTTTGTCCTTCTTTTGCTTTTGAAGACATGTCGGAAGGTTTTTCGAATTCGTAATTGTTTTCAATACCCTTAAGCCCTGCATTTAGAATTACTGCCAAAGCCAGATAAGGATTGCATGAAGGATCCGGGTTGCGTATTTCTATTCTCATTGAATTAGGTTTATCATGTCTGCATTCAGGTACCCTGACAAGCATTGCATTACTTCCCGTGCCCCACGAAACAAAAGTCGGAGCTTCGAATTCTGCATGAAATCTTTTGTAAGAGTTTATCCACTGGTTTGTGACAGCGAAAAATTCGTTAGTATGCCTTAGTACACCTGCTATGAAATGTTTTGCTGTGTCCGAAAGTAAATAATCTTTGTTTTTATCAAAAAAAATGTTTTTGTCGTTTTTGAAAAGAGACATGTGAATGTGAAGACCCGATCCGTTTTGATCAGAAAAAGGCTTCGGCATAAAAGAAGCGAAGATGTTGTTCATTTGTGCTATTTCTTTAGCGACTATTCTGAAAGTGAGAATGTTGTCAGCAGTTGCGAGTGCATCTGTATGACGAAGGTCAATCTCGTGCTGGCTGTAGGCTCCCTCATGGTGTGATGAAATTATATCAATTCCCATCTGCTGAAGGGTTAGAACTGTCTGTCTGCGGTAATCGCTTGCAGTATCAAGCGGAGTAAGGTCAAAATAACCGCCTCTGTCTATAAATTCAGGCTTTATTGAATTTTTGAGAAAGAAGAATTCAATTTCAGGTCCGGTGTAAAAAATATAGCCCTTATCCGCAGCTTTTTTGAGAGCCCGTTTTAGAACGAAGCGTGAATCACCTTCGTAAGGCGTCATGTCTGTTTTGTAAATGTCGCAGAACATTCTTGCGACTGAATCTTCTTTTGGACGCCATGGCAGAATCTGGAAAGTTTCCGGATCGGGAATGGCAAGAAGTTCATGTTCTTCAGTTCTAGTTACTCCGGAAAGAGTTGATCCGTCAAAACGAACGCCTTCGGTAAGTGCATCCTCAAGTTCATCTATGTTGATGGCAAAACTTTTTAAATTGCCGAGTATGTCTGAAAACCAAAGTCTGACAAAACGAACGTTTTTGTCGCGGGCAATTTTTAAAATGTATTCTTTATCCTGGTTCATGTTTTTCTTCCTGATTAGAGCATTAAATAAATTAGTATTACCAATACGAGAACTATAAAAAAAGCCGCACCGATCAGGGCTATTGCAGTAGGAGATATTGATGAATCAGCTCCTGCGGATGAAGCATTATCTTTCCGGCGCTGTTGCTGGTTTAACGGATCGAAATTATATATTCCGTCTATTCTAGGATCATAAACCCTCAGTTTTACCTGTCTTTCATCTTCAAAGCATTTAGCATAATAGTTTTGATTGATGCGGCAGATAATTTCTATCGGAGAAGTTTTGCTGTCAGCTTTTATGTCTACTATTTCGCCGGGAACAGGTTTAACCCTGTTGTCGAGCCGTAAATGATATAATTCAATAAAATGCTGTGCAGTCTGGTTTGCCGCATCCGGCTTAATCATAATTCTGTCGCCGATTCGGAGATCGTAAATTGGTTTTCCTTTTACAGGCGAGAGAATAGGTGATGCGGATATGACTTGTGCATCTTTTCCGTATGCGAAGGAGGCAGTTCTTGCCGTTTCAGCCTTATTTTCGGCTTCTTCGGTATTTTTTTTCATTTTTGTTTCAATGACAATATCTCTGGAAACTTTTTCAATCCTGGTATCCAGAAGAAGCTGTTTGTCGTGGAGCATTCTGTTGAGAAGGTCATATACTGAAACATTTACACCCGAATCGTCGGCAACCGAAACAAAACTGAAAAGCTGTTCGTTGTAACTTGTATCCTGTTTTAATTTTTCAAGCTGAGCCTGGAGTGAATTCGTAAGACTTGTGTTATATGTTCCTTTCCATTTGTATTGGGTAATTGTATCTTCGAATTTTTTCCATGAATCATCAGTACTGATATTGTAAATATCAGAAAAAGACGTAATTACAATATTATTGTTCAGAATATCACCGTTCTGATCAAATTGTATAGAAAGAATTCCGAAAAGATTCTGAGTTCCTGCTTTAAAACGCCCTTTGACGAAAAAATTCATTTCATCGGAATTGCCAGAATCAGGAAAAGAGGACAATAATTCTTCACCCATAGAACCGCCATTCTGTTTTTTTTAGCCGAATAATGATGAAATCAAAAAGACCTTATGTCAATATAAAAATTTCAGGATTATAGATTTTGGTTTGCAAAATAGCAAGATGCTGAATAAGTAAGATTAATAAATATGATTTTAAATTCTTTCTTTTTTGCTTTATTTATGCCGATAATCAAAAGGTATAACGATTCAGGAGGGCTTTTGTGCGCAAAATAGTTGTTCTTGGTATATTTGTGTCTCTTAACATTTTTGCTTTTTCGGATCAGACAAATACGGAAAGGGTTGTTAAGGATAATAAGGAATACATTGAGTTTATCGATCTTCCTGTATCCAATTTCGGTTCAAAGGAAAGTGAAGACTTTTTCAATATTTACACAGCACACTTTAATGCAGAAGTTGCTTTTCTGCAATCAGATTATAAGCGCGCTTTCCGTAAAATATTCGAAGCTCAGAAAATGAGCGTAATTCTGTACGAAAAGATTTTATCAGATTATTATCTTGAAGATTCAAAGGATTTACTCGATAGAATGGCTCCATTTGTTATAAAATCAAAAAATTCACTGGCCAGACTTTATCTTTCTCTTGGATACAGGGACCGTGCGCAGTGTGCTACGATAAAGCGGTCAGCGGATGCCTCTCATCCCAGACTTCGTTCTTATAAAATTTCTCAGTATATAGAAGCAATTAAATATGCCCGTCGCTCAATGAGATATGCTCTGCTTGCATTATTTGAAGCTCAGGATGTAGAATCAAAAAAATATATTTTCTCCCATATGATTGAGGCAGAAAGAGAAAAAAATAATCCTTTTTATGAAAGATTTCTTAAGAAGCAGGATTCAGAAATAGTGGAAGAGCTTAATCGTGATTTTGATTCTTATGACAAGGAATATGTTCAGAAAATTGCTGCAAAGAAAAAAGAATTTGAGGATTCGAAAAAAACCATGGATCCTGCAACAGAAAAGTATTTGGGTGAACTCCGGACTGAACGGCGTGTTAGATTTAAAGATGAAAAAATGACAGCTGAATATATCCGTAATGGCGAGTTTGCGAAAGCTGAAGATATTATCCGGAAATATGTAGATGACATGAATTTTAAATTGATAAATGCGACTCTTGAAGTCGAAAAAACTTCAGAAGGAAAAGAAAAAGCAGACTATGATTATGAAAAAATAATGGTGCATCATTTGGACAATAATTCTCGTTATTCAAAAGATTCATATCTTGAGGGCTTTTATAAAAAAGCAAAAATAGTTGACGATATAGCGAAAAAAGATAAGAATAGCGCGGAAGTTAAGAAGGATGAGGTTAAGCCCGAAAATAAGTCGGAAACTGATGTTCTTCCAAAGGAGTCTGGGGAAAAATAGACTGGTTCTGTTTTTTCGTTACAAATGAACGATTTTCATAAAAAAATGCTTAATGATATTCTGGGTCGCGGAAAAACAAGAAATCCGGATCCTTCATCTGCGATAATCGAACGTGACAAGCTTGTGCGGAAGTCTGTAGCAGATTTGTATTCCGTTCTTTCTCAGTCGAATCAGCCGGATCTGGCGGTAAAGCTTCTTGCTGATCATGTTGCTATTATGGTGGACATGATTAATGAGTTCAAGGTCAAGGGGAGAGGCTGATGCGGTTTCTTTTATCTGCTGTTTTTATTATAATTTCGCTTATGGTTTCCTCATGCTTTAAGCAGGAATTCGGCGGACTTGGAATTCAGGTGCCTGCCGGAACAAAAATCGTTTCTGACGATAATCCTTTTGTGATTGTCAGCGTTTTTGAGGGCGGTACCGGCGAGAGTGCGGGTTTACTTGAAGGTGATGTGATTAAGTCAGTTGACGGCAAAGAGTTAAATGGTTTGGAGTGCGACTATATTGTCAACGAGCTTCTTCGCGGCAAGGTCGGAAAAACTGTTGTGCTTGAAGTTCAAAGGGGAGAATTGAGCTTCGTTTTTAATATTCCCCGGGGAAAGATTGTTTTGCAGGAATGAAAATCGCCGCTAAAATTTGTTCACGTCTGATTTATGCAGTTATTGCTGTTGTATGGCTCTTTTTGGCAGTTGATATTATTTATAAGTTTATGTATTAAAAAAACCGTCCTGAAAGGACGGTTTTTTTTAATTATTTTGAAGTTATGAAGCCTTCAGCTTTTAAAAGTTCTGCAATGAGAACAGCTCCTCCTGCGGCTCCTCTTAATGTGTTGTGAGAAAGGCATACGAATTTGTAGTCATATACGCTGTCTTCTCTTAGTCTTCCTGCTGAGAATCCCATTCCGTTGTAAAGATCTCTGTCAAGTCTTGTCTGAGGACGATTATCTTCTTCGAAGTATGTAATAAACTGTTCAGGTGCGCTGTGAAGTTTGAGTTCCTGCGGTCTGCCTTTGAAGTTTTTCCAAATAGAAAGAATTTGATCTATTGACGGCTTTTTTTCGAATTTTACAAAAACGGCCGCCATGTGCCCGTCCGATGCCGGAACACGTATACATTGAGCTGTAATAGCAGGTGATTTCGCATTAACGATTTTGCCGTTTTCTATTATTCCCCATACTTTTAAGGGTTCCTTTTCGCTCTTTTCCTCTTCTCCTTTAATGAAAGGAATAAGATTGTCTGTCATTTCCGGCCATGTGTCAAAAGTCTTTCCTGCGCCTGAAATAGCCTGATATGTACAGACTGCAATTTCCTTTACTCCGAATTCCGAAAGAGGAGAGAGTGCCGGAACATAACTCTGAATAGAACAGTTCGGTTTTACTGCTATGAATCCCTTTTTTGTTCCAAGACGTTTTTTTTGTGCTTCTATAACTGCAATATGTGCATTGTTTACTTCAGGCAGAATCATCGGAACATCGTCAATCATTCTTGCTGCAGAATTGTTCGAAACTACCGGAGTTTCTGTTTTTGCGTAAGCTTCTTCAAGTTTTAATGTTTCATCTTTCGGCATATCAACCGCGCAAAAAACAAAGTCAACTTTTGCGGAAACTGCATTGATGTCAGCTGCATCCATTATTGTCATGTCTTTCGCGTAAGAAGGGATATTTGTGTTCATCGCCCATCTTCCGGAAACCGCCTCGGAATATTTTTTACCTGCGGATTTTGAACTTGCCGCAAGCGCCGTGACTTCAAAGTCAGGATGATTGTCGAGCAATGTGATAAATCTTTGTCCGACCATTCCAGTCGCGCCGATTATACCGGCTTTAAGTTTTGCTCCCATATTTCCTCCATGCAGCAGAAGGATTTCCTTGAGCTGCGAATTCGCGAATAAATGCGGCAAAAGCCGCCAAACGAACATCGTCCCAAAGTGAGTTTAAGCGTCAAGGCAAAAAATGGTTTTTGCCTTGGTTTCACTTAGAATATATTCTTGACACTTTAGTCTTTCGGGTTTTTTTTGCAGAAAAGGATTAAAGAATGAACAGATATCTGCTTGTGTTATTGTTTTCAGTGATTTTTCTTTCTTCATGCGTAACTCTTATTAAAGACGAAGAAATAGACGCTATAAAAAAATATGAAGAAGGCACATATATTCTTAAAACAAATTTGATGGATAATATGGGTAATACTTTGAGCAAAGGTACCCGTGTAAAAATAATTTCTAAAACGACAAATGAATATGTTAAATTCTATGCGTATTCTTCGGACGAACCGCTTCTCGAGTCTAAGCGATTTCTTCTTTTATATTTGTTTCAGGAAGATTTTCCAATAGACGGAACTGAGAAAAAGAAGAAACTTCAATACGGCTCAAAGATGAAAGTCGATAAAAATGATAAGACCCGGTACGTAAGTGAAAATTATCAGGGACAAGATCTGGACCAAAAAGAGCAGGATATTTATGATTATGAGAATTATCAGTTTACAATAGAAAAACTTGAAAAACGTCTTTATGATGTCGTAGAGGTTGATAAGTCTTCAGTCAAAGATTCCAAAATAAGGAAATAGAGAGGTTTCATGTTTTCCGGTGTTTATACAGCATTAATTACTCCGTTTAAGGATGACAAGATTGATTATGCATCACTTGAACGCATAATAGAGTTTCAGGTTCAGTCCGGAGTAGCAGGTATTGTGTCCATGGGAACAACGGGTGAGTCTCCCACGATTCCTCATGACGAGCACATTGAGATAATAAAAAAGACAGCTGAAATAGTTAAGGGCCGTATTCATCTTATGGCCGGAACCGGTTCAAATTCGACTACCGAGGCTATTCATCTTTCAGAAAGGGCGCAGAAGGCAGGTGCGGATTCCGTACTGCTTGTTAATCCATATTATAATAAGCCTTCCCAGAAAGGAATGATTGAACATTTTGCTGCAATTTCAAATTCGGTTGATGTTCCTGTAGTTTTATACAATATTCCTGGAAGAACTGTTGTTAATTTTCTGCCTGAATCAGTACTTGAATTATCTTCGCGCGCAAAAAATCTTTGCGCCGTCAAAGAAGCAAGCGGTGACATCAATCAGATGATGAAAGTTATAGAACTTTGCGGCGATAAGATTGATGTTCTTTCAGGCGACGATTCTCTTCTGCTTCCTCTTCTTTCTGTTGGCGGAAAGGGTGTTGTTTCTGTTTTGTCTAATATTCTTCCGTCACTTGTTGTTGAAGTTGTGAGGCTTTTCGAGGATGATAAACATTCGGAAGCCAGAGCTTTGTTTTACAAGCTTCTTCCGCTTGCGAGATCAATGTTTGTGGAAACGAATCCTATTCCGATAAAAGCCGTAATGGCTAAAGCCGGCTGGTGTTCGCCTGATGTCAGGCTTCCTCTGACTGAACTACCGGCTGAAAAGCTTGCTGATATCATTAAACTTTTTGAAAAAAGCGGTGAGAAAATATGAATTTTGCCATATCAGGAATTTCGGGCAGAATGGGTACAACCATTTATAGAATAATACACCAGAGAGGGCATTCGCTTCATGCAGGTTTTGAGTCTCCGGCGTCCCCTTTTATCGGAAATGATGCAGGGCTTCTAATCGGACTGAACGGTGTAAACAATCATGTTTCGGAGATAAGTGCTGATAAATTAAAAGGTGCTGATGCCGTCATAGATTTTACGTCGCCTTCTGCAACCATGATTCTTCTCGAAGCAGCTGTATCGACTTTGACTCCGATTGTAATCGGTTCAACCGGATTTGATGACGCTGAGAAGAAACTGATATTTGAAAGCGCTAAACGGATTCCTGTTCTATTTACGCCTAATATGAGCGTAGGAGTTAATCTTCTTTTTAAAATTCTTGAAAAGGCGGCTCAGATTTTACCGGACGGTTATGATATTGAAATTTCCGAATCTCACCACAAGTTTAAAAAGGACGCTCCGTCCGGAACTGCTCTTCATCTTTTGGATATTGTGAAAAAAAATTCTCCTCATCATGCGAATGCCAAACCGGCTTGTTCGAGGGAAGGCATAATCGGTGAAAGGAATCCTGATGAAATAGGGATGCAGGTTCTGCGCGGCGGTGATATTGTCGGAGAGCATACTGTTTATTTCGTGGGAATGGGCGAGCGTATTGAACTTTCTCACAGGGCTACAAGCCGTGATAATTTTGCCATGGGGGCAGTTAGAGCGGCTGAATATATTGCAGGAAAAAATGCCGGATTGTATTCTATAGAAGATGTGGTTGGTCTGAAATAAATGACTCAGAAGGGTATTGATCAGAACGAAATGAAAGAGCTTCTTAAGGAGTACGAAGAGAATCCTTTTGATCCGAATAGAAAAAATCCTGCTGACGTTATGCGGATTTTCTTTCAGTTCAATACTTCTATTATACCGGTTATTTCTCGGAGAAATATACTTCTTGGAATAATTACGAAGGAAGCAATTACTGCGGAGATGAGCGACATTGCCCGTTTTTCTTCCGTGAGCATCGATAAATTCATTTCAAAAATTGCACGTAAGTTTTCATTTGATGAACTGATTCCGCTTGTTACGGAAAACCGTGAATTTACTGTAATAAATCTTTTCGGCGAAATTCAGGGTTCGTGGTCAAGGCTTCAGCTCCTGTCTGCTTGCGAAAACGAGAGTTTGACTGCTGAAAATATTGAGTCCGAAGTGGATTCTCAGGTTGAAGAACAGAAGATTCAGTGGATGGTATATCATGTTCTGGAGCATATTCCTCGTCCGCTTTACGCCGTGAATGAAAAAGGCAAAACCGTATTTTACAATCTGCATTTTGAAGACATGTATCTTTCGAAAACCGGAAAAGCAGAGGTAGACGCTAAACATGTTGAAATGGTTCTGTCTGATAAATCGCGCAATGATTTTCTGCACAGAGAAGGCAGCGGTGAGATTTATTTCCATTCGAAGGATGTGGGCTGGTATTATGAGAAGATACCGATGAAGGATTCGCGCGATAATGTTAACGGATATCTTTATTATTTCGGCAGGGATATTAATGAGTCGGTAAAAGAATCAGCTTCTTCGATGAACGGAGAATCTCTTATTTCGATTCTTGAGAATGCTGAAAGGTCAGTTATTGTCAAAACTCTCAATGAGTGCGAAAAAGACGCTGATGCTGCTGCAAAAAAGCTTAAAGTTCCGAAAAATTCATTTCTTTCCAAAATTAAAAAATACGGAATAGTCGCAGAGTAACATTTCTTTTCTTATTGCTGAATTGTACTTGCAAAAATATTAATTAATTTTTATAATGTATTATGTCTCTTTGCCGATAATTGAAATTTGACTTTATTCTGCTTAAAATTAATGAGACATAATACTTTCTCTTCCCGGAGGGAATATGGAATTACTGAAAAAGCTTGCTCTTCAGGCGAAGGAAGCCTTTTTAAAGCTTTCTACTGCCAAGAAGGCGATTGTTGCCGGAGTTGTTCTGGCATTGTTTGTCGCTTTCGGAATAATGATTTCTGTTTCGGGATCCGAACAGAAAGTCGTTCTTTTTGCGCAGCTTGAATCGAAGGAATTCGGTGAAGTCAGCAAAAAGCTTGAAGAGATGGGTTATAAATACAGCACAACCGGGACAACCGGCATTTTGGTCAGTCCGCAGGAACGTGATATTATCCTGACCCGTCTTGCTCAGGAAGATCTGATTCCTAAAGGAGTTCCGGGATGGCAGCTCTTTGATATGAGCAAATGGACGGAGACTGACCGCGAAATTGACGTTAAGTACATGCGTGCACTTACTGGCGAGCTTAAGCGTCACCTCCAGTCATTAAAGAATATAGAAAAAGCAGATGTTCAGGTTGCGATGAGCGATGAATCGCTTTATTCGAATGAAACAGCAAAATATACAGCGGCTGTTACTGTATATCTCTCGGCCGGTTATGAAAAGCTTACCAGAAAAGAAGTTAAGGGTATTGTGACACTCGTTTCAAGAGGGGTGGGACCTAAACTTAAGCCGGAAGATGTAGTTGTAACAGATGAAAACGGAAGTATTATTTCGGATTTCGATGATGACGGAGATGCTGCAAAGCTAGAAATATCCCTTCTCGAGCAGAGAAAGAAACTTGAAGAAAAAGAGCGCGTAAAGATGCTCCGCGATATTCAGGAAGGTCTGAAGCGTATTTTTTCTGAAGACAGAATTCAGGTAGTAAGACTTAATCTTGAATATAACTGGGACAAGGTTAACGAACAGAGAAAGGAATATCTTCCGTTTGTTCTCCGTCAGGATAATCCTGATACGCCTTATTCTGAGCTTGAAGTTAAGGAATCGACTCCGATTTCAATAAAAAAGACCACTGAAAATTTTCAGGGTCACGGCTGGAATCCGCAGGGACCTGCCGGAACCGAAGGCAACCGCCCTCCGGGCTATAAAGCCGCTGATGACCAGTTTGCAAAATATGATAAGCAGGAAAATATTGAAAACCTTGCAGTAGGCCAGTCTGATAAAACTATTCAGCGCCAGCCGTACGAAGTTGCCAAGGTTTCCGTTTCTATCGCGATTGACGGTGTGCAGGATTTGCCTAAAAATCCTGACGGTACATATGACCTTGATCCGGCAAAGAAACCGGTTCAGACTCCGCTTACACCGGAAGAACTTAAACAGGCGGAAGACCTGATTAAAAGTGCGGTTGGTTTCAACAGAGCGCGCGGCGACATGGTATCAGTAAAGAATATCATGTTTGACAGGTCAAAGCAATGGGAAGCTCTCAGGGATGAATATGAAAGAAAAGAACAGTTTAAACGCCTTCTTCTTGCGGTTCTAATCGGAATATTTGCTCTGTTTCTCGGTTTCATTCTTTTCACAGCGATTAAAAAAGAAATGGCGCGCAGAAGAAGAATCCGCGAAGAACAGCTTGCACTTGAACAGCAGAGAATGCGTGAAGCGGCTCTTCGTGCCGCAGAAGAGGACGGTGTTGATGTTGAGCTTTCTCTTGAAGAAAAAGCCCGTCTTGAACTTCAGGAAAACGCAATCCGTCTTGCGAAGGAAAGACCTAATGATGTCGCTCAGCTTCTTCGCACCTGGCTTGCCGAAGAATAATTATAGTTTTGTTTTTTTCTGCCGATAATGCCCATAGGGTGTTATCGGTTTATTAATCCGGAGGAATCGTTTTTTAAATGCTTCAGTCAAAGAAATCACAGCTCACGGGGCGCCAGAAAGCGGCAGTTTTTCTGGTGACGCTTGGTTCGGAAATCTCATCCGAGATATTCAAACATCTCCGTGAAGATGAAATCGAGACGCTTACCTTCGAAATTGCCCGTATAGACAAAATTGATCCCGCTGATAAAGACAAGGTGTTGATGGAATTCCAGGAGCTGATGATGGCTCAGGAATTCATTTCAAACGGAGGTATCGATTACGCGCGTGAAGTTCTGGAGCGTGCACTCGGAACACAGAAAGCAATTGATATTGTAAACCGTTTAACTTCATCACTTCAGGTTCGTCCGTTTGACTTTGTAAGAAGAACTGACCCGGCACATCTTTTGAACTTTATTCAGAGTGAGCATCCGCAGACGATTGCGCTCATTCTTTCATATCTCGAACCGCAGAAGGCGGCGCAGATTCTTTCTTCACTGCGTCACGAAATTCAAGCTGATGTAGCAAAACGAATAGCTACGATGGATAGAACTTCTCCGGATGTTCTTCGTGAAGTTGAGCGCGTACTTGAACGTAAGCTTTCGACTCTTGCGAGTGAAGATTATACATCTGCCGGAGGTGTTGACGCCATTGTTGAAGTTCTTAACAATGTTGACCGCGGAACTGAAAAAATCATCATTGAAGCTCTTGAAGAAGATGATCCTGAGCTTGCAGAAGAAATTAAGAAGAGAATGTTTATCTTCGAAGATATCGTACTTCTCGACGACCGTGCTATTCAGAAAGTTCTCCGTGAAGTTGATACGAATGACCTTGCTAAAGCTCTTAAAGGAGTTGAGCCCGAGGTTCAGGAAAAAATATTCAAGAATATGTCCAAGCGTGCGTCTTCGCTGCTCAGAGAGGACATGGATTTTATGGGTCCATTGCGTTTGAGAGATGTAGAAGAATCTCAGCAGAAAGTTGTAAATATTATCAGAAAACTGGAAGAATCCGGAGATATAGTTATCGCACGCGGCGGAGAAGAGGAGCTTGTTACATGATAGCGGAGGTTATTCTTGGCTAAACTTGTTTTTAAACCATTTGAAGTGAACGTCGCCCGCGCTTCTAAGCAGATTGAGCTCCCAGCGAAGTATCAGAAAAATGTCGTTACTGATGATGACTTCAAGGAATTTGAAGTCGATGAAAACGGTAATCCTGTAGATATTTATCAGGGTCCGTCCATTGAAGAAATGGAAGCGGAGCTTGAACGTTATAGACGCGAAACGGAAGAAGATGTAAGAAGAATTCAGGAAGACGCTTACGCTAAAGCTAAACAGATAGAAGAAGAAGGAAAGAATGCCGCCTTCAATGAGCTTCAGAATGCACGCGAACAGATTAAAGCCGAGATGGATAAATTCCATCAGGAATCAAACCGCGAAATAGAACGCGGTAAGTTCGAAGCTGAAAAGCTTATCAAAGAGGCTGAACTCCGCGTTTCAGAAATCGAGCACGAAGCTTATAAAAAAGGTTATGAAGCCGGACGCGAAGAAGGTTACAAAGAAGGTCAGGCTGAGGTTATGCGTTTGATCGATCGTCTCGGAACGATTGTCGCTACTGCTGTAGATATCCGCGATGATATAATAAGATCTTCAGAAAAAATGATGACTGAAATGATTCTGATGATTGCCCGCAAAGTTATTAAAGATGAAATCGTTGAAAGGCGTGAAATTGTAATTAATAATATCAAGGAATCATTGAAGCGCGTTCGCGATAGGGACAGAATCGATATTCGCGTAAATTTTGCGGATCTTGATATGACTACTGCTCATAAAGATGAACTTATAAAGATGATGGAATCTCTCAAGAAGGTCAATATATACGAAGATTCGCGTGTTGAGCGCGGCGGTTGTATCATTGAAACAGATGTCGGTTCAATCGATGCAAGAATTACGACTCAGCTTGATACGATTGAAGAGGCGATACGCAATACGACTACAATATAGGTGAAGCATGATTAATGTTCTTCCTCACGAGAGGATTGATTTTCTCTCAAAATACATGAGCATAATCGAAGAAACCGAAGTTGTAAAGTTTATCGGTTATGTGGATAAAATTATCGGTCTCACCATTGAGTCTGTCGGACCGAATGTGAAATACGGCGACACCTGCAAAATTAGAACAGAAAAAGATAAATATATTCTTGCCGAAGTTATCGGTTTTCGCGCAAAGAACAGACCGGTTTTAGTCCCCATAGGTGACATGAGCGGTGTTGTTCCGGGAGCTGAAGTTATTTCTCTCGGTGCGTCCATGGGCGCTATGGTCGGAGATAATCTGATAGGACGAGTGATAGACGGTATCGGAAATCCGATCGACGGAAAAGGAATGATATATTCCAAGAAACGTTATCCGATAAAGAGCCGTCCTGTTCCGCCGCTTGAAAGAAATCTCGTTGAAAAGCCGCTTGCAACAGGAGTACGCGCGATTGACGGACTTCTGACTATTGGAAGAGGTCAGCGAATTGGTATATTTTCAGGTTCCGGTGTCGGGAAATCTACTTTGATGGCTATGATTTCGAAATATACTGATGCGGATATTAACGTAATAGCTTTAATCGGTGAGAGAAACAGAGAAGTCAAAGATTTTGTTGAAAAAGAACTCGGCGAAGAAGGCATGAAAAAAAGCATCGTTATTGTTGCTACAAGCGATCAGCCTCCAATGCTTCGCGTGCGTGGTGCTTATCTTGCTCATGCGATAGCTGAGTATTTCCGCGATCAGGGAAAGAATGTAAATCTATTGATGGATTCTGTAACGCGTTTTGCTATGGCTCAGAGAGAAATCGGTCTTGCAGCTGGCGAGCCGACTGCGAGCAAGGGTTATCCGCCAAGTGTAATAGAGCTTTTGCCCAAGCTTCTTGAAAGAAGCGGAAACGGGAAGCTTGGTTCTATAACGGGTTTTTATACCGTTCTCATTGAAGCGGATGATATGAATGACATTATCGCGGATACTGTTAGGGGTATTCTTGATGGACATATAATTCTCGATAGAACAATTGCGAACAAGGGACATTATCCGGCAATTGACGTTCTTGCGTCATTGTCAAGATGTATGAAAGACGTAGTTGAAAAGAATCATCAGGTGGCAGCATTGAGATTCCGCGAATTGCTTTCTGCTTACCGCGATGTTGAGGACATGGTAATGCTCGGTACTTATGTGCGCGGTTCAAACCCTCTTGCCGATAAAGCAATATCTCTGATAAATGAATTGAACGGTTTTTTGAAACAGGCATTTGTTGAAAAAACAGAATTTTCAGAAACTGTACAAAGGATGGAATCTTTATGTGTTCCACCGGCAGTTTCTAATGCCAAAAAAACGGATTATGTCTCTAATTTTGCGGCTAGAAAGACGGGATGATTGAATGAAAAAATTCAAGTTCAGACTTCAGAAGCTGCTTGATGTGCGGCTTGCGAAAGAAAAAGACATTCAGCATGAGCTTTCGGTAATTGTAACTAAGCAGAATGTTTTTAGAATCAGGCAGGATGAACTTAGAAGTAAGATCGGAGAACAGCGCGGAGTTTTTTCTGACGCAATGAAAAAGAAAATCGTTAATCCGTCTGAACTTCTAAATTTTCATAAGTATTGGGATTTTGCTGAAAAAGCAATTGTTTCGGCGCAGAGTGAAATCGATAAGCTTGAGCCTGCTGTAAACGAGGTTAGAGCACGCTTGACAGAAGCGGTTAAGGAAAGAAAGACGATTGAAAAGTTCAAGGAAAGGAAATTTGAAGAATGGAAAAATGTATTAAAAAAAGCAGAAGAAAAAGAATACGATGATATAAATCAAAAAGTATATATGCGTAAAGTATATTTGAATGAGGAAGAAATTCCTGAAAAGGAGGCTGTTTATGACTGAAGGCGTCTATTCATGTATGGAAAGAATTACTGAAATAAAGAAGCGTTTCGGGTTGATGAATGAAAACGCAAAAACTAATCAGGAAACTGAAGTTTCCGGAAGCGAAGGCGATTTAAAAAGAACATTTTCTGAAATATTATCTGACAGAACAGGTGTTTCGTCGAGCCAGCAGGGAAATTTATCAAAGGGCGATATCGAAAATCTGATAGAAAAGATTTCAATTAAGGAAGGCGTTTCGCCGTCGCTGGTCAAAGCGGTTGTTGAAAATGAATCAAGTTACAATACTATGGCTGTCAGCCCGAAAGGGGCAATGGGTCTTATGCAGCTGATGCCTGAAACTGCAAAAGAGCTTGGTGTGAATGATTCGTTTTCTGCCGAAGAAAACATTGAAGGCGGAGTAAAATACCTTAAAGGTCTATTGAACAAGTATCAATGGGATTATAAAAAAGCACTTGCCGCCTATAATGCCGGGCCGAAGCTTGTTGACAGCTATAACGGTGTTCCGCCTATAAAAGAAACAGCCGATTATGTAAAGCGCGTTCTTAATTCGTACAGAAAAGAACAGGAATCGGTTGAAGAGGAGTAAGCAATGCAGGTTTCCGAAAAGTCAAAAATAATATTTTTATTTCTAATAATAGTATTTCTTCTGGGTGTCGGGGTTTTGTGGCTTGATTATATGGGTCTTATAAATCTTACCAAAACAGCTTCGATGTTCAGTAAGGATGAGGCTTCAGTTCTGTATGCCGATGACGATGAGCCGTCGCTTATGAAGCTTGAAGAACTTGAGAAAAACAAGGAACAGCTCAAGGAGCGCACAGAAGATCTTGACAGGCGTGAAGCGCTTCTTCTTGAGCAGGAAAAGAGTTCGAATACGGATAAAGAAAAAATTCAGGAAATGCGTGCCGGCATTGATCTTGAACGCAAGAAACTCGAAAATGATAAAAAGAAGTACAGCGGATACAAAAAGAATATAGCGGATCTTGCGCAGAAAATAGAAAGCATGCCTCCGAAGGAAGCTGTTGCGATTATGATTAACTGGGATGATCCTCTTATAATAGATGTTCTCCGTCAGATCGATCAAAACGCGCTTGATGCCGGAGCGATGAGTGTGACTTCATACCTCATTTCGCTTATGCCGAAAGAAAAAGCGAGCAGGGTCATGTATCTAATGACTCAGCTGTGATAAACTTAAAAATAAACAGATTTAATTAAAAGAAAACTGTTTATTTGATGGAATGGAATAGATGAAATTTATTAAGCAAAATTCTTATGGAATAATATTATCAGCCGCGGTAGCGGCTGTTGCTTATATTCTCGGCAGGTTTTTTCCTATTGTAGGCGGACCAGTCTTTGGAATAGTTCTCGGTATGATAATCAATAATACTTTCGGAAAACCTGTTTCATCAGTTGAAGGAATAAGATTTACCGGAAAGAAAGTTCTTCAGTGGTCAATTATTCTTCTTGGAGCCGGACTCAGCATGAATCAGGTTGCGGAAGCCGGTCTTTCTTCTTTTTTTGTTATGATTTTTACTCTTACTACGGCATTCGCTACGGCTTATGTTGTTGGATATTTTCTTAAAATTCCTTTTAAGCTTAAATCTCTCATCGGAACGGGAACAGCGATATGCGGAGGTTCTGCTATTGCAGCACTTTCTCCCGTAATTGACGCGGATGAGCATGATATATCTTTTTCAATATCGACTGTTTTTCTTTTTAATATTGCAGCAGTTTTTATTTTCCCGGCTGCGGGTCACATGTTTGGTTTTTCAAATGAAGGTTTCGGTCTATGGGCGGGAACTGCAATAAATGATACTTCGTCTGTTGTCGCCGCGGCATATTCTTTCAGCAAAGAAGCGGGCGATTATGCGACTGTGGTAAAGCTTGCTCGTACTCTTCTTATAGTTCCCATTTGTCTTGTGTACGCTTTTGTGTTTTATTTTAATCAAAGAAGAACGCATAATGTATCTTCATCTTCTCAGACAGTCAGATACAGTTTTATTAAAATATTTCCATGGTTTGTTCTCGGATTTCTTTTTATGTCGATGTTACGAAGCACGGATATAATTCCAATTGCTGCAGCTGATGTAATTGCAGAATGCGGCAAGATCGCTATTATACTTGCTCTTTCGGCAATCGGACTTAACGCGGACTTCCGCCGTATGTTTAAGACAGGAATCAAGCCGGTTATTCTCGGTCTGATAGTATGGGCGGCAGTTACATTTTCGAGTCTTGCTGTTCAGTATATTACAGGGAAGCTATAATTTAAATCTCTCAAGCATGCCGATTAATCGTAATATCTTATATTAAATTAATCACAAAAAATAACTTGATAAAGGATGAGTTGATTTGATTTCTGTTTTAGCCCGATACATATTTATTTAGGGCAGGGGGAGAAGGTGTATAAAGAAATAAAAGAAAGAAAATGGTTACTTGTATTTTTTGCTTTCATTGCTGTGGTCACAGCTTCTTGCGGAGGCGGTAATAGCAGTGATGATGATGTTTCACAGCTTGGAACAAAAAAGCTTTTGATATTTTATTCATGGCCGAATGCAATAAACGATGCCATTTCGGCTTCTGATGATGTTTCTGCTGCTGCAAAGGAATATGCGAAATACGATTATGTGGTTCTGAACAGGACTTTCGGCGCAAGCGATTATCCGCAGGATACAGTCAGCGCTATAATAAATCATCCGTCATGTAAAAATACAATATTTTTCGGATATATTGATTTGGGTATGCTTGCTTCTTCGCACAGGCTCGTTAATTAATTCTGCACCATTTAGAGAACGGCCGTCAATTAATTTCGGTTCAGAATATGCAGGCAAAATAACTGTTAATGGAAATCTGATTGAACGCAAAACTAACACAGGAAAGCTTTATATAAATACTTTAAATCATGAATATGGATTCATTGAGGATTGAGGTTTGATAGAAAAGGAATCAGCCGGTGTTAAACCGGCTGTGTATATGGATCTATTGTCTGGATTGTTCCGTCCGCGTTATATGTTAGTTCTGTGTATTTTACACAGCGCTTGTTGTCCTTTCCGCCTGAAAGCGAGCTGTCGTGATAGAAGAGATACCATTTGCCGTTGAACTCGACAATCGAATGATGAGTTGTCCATCCGATTACAGGATTTAGGATTCTTCCCTTGTAAGTGAAAGGCCCCTTTGGATTTTTGCTTATTGCATAAGCTATATAGTGAGTTGTTCCGGTTGAATATGACAGATAATAATATCCGTTATACTTATGAACCCATGGGCCTTCAAAATATCTTCTGTCTTCGTCTTCTGAAAGTATCGGGTTTCCATTTTCATCGATTATTGATATTTCATCAGCTGAACCCTTTAATGAAAGCATGTCGTCGGATAATTCAGCAACTCTTGGTCCAAGAGCGGGTTTTCCTTTTGCAGGACCTTCAGCATCATTTTTAAATGTCCCGGTCTGCCATTTTTCGAGCTGACCGCCCCAAAGACCGCCAAAATAAATATATGATTTTCCGTCATCATCTACCAAAACTGCCGGATCGATGCTGAAAGTTCCCTTTATGAAATCAGGCTGTGCTTTAAATGGACCTGCAGGTTTATCACTTGTTGCAACGCCTATTCTGAAAATATCTTCTTTATCTCTTGCCGGGAAAAAAAGATAATATTTGTTGTTTTTATATGCCGCATCCGGCGCCCAAAGCTGCTGCTTTGCCCAAGGGATATCGTTTACGTGAAGAACCATTCCATGATCTACGCATGGTGAATCGAAATTATCAATTGAAAGGACATGATAATCTTCCATCACATACTGATCGCCGTTATCGTTTGAGTCTGCTTCCAGATCCATGTCGTGCGATGGATATATGTAGATTTTTCCTTCATAGACATGCGCGGAAGGATCCGCCGTGTAGATGTTTGTAACCAATGGTTTGTTTTTTTCAACCTTATTAGACATAATATTACTCCGCATAAATTTTAGCTTATTTATAAAATACATATTTTTCATAGTAACAACAATAAATAAATTTGTCACTACATATTTCTTGGGATAATATGGTATTTTTTAATTTGAAAAAAATACAAAGCTGTGTATTATATAATATACAATCAGACGCTTGTATAACAAGTATGAGAAGGTATTTCGAAGTAATTTGAGGAGAATTCAATGGCCGTAACAATTGGTGTTATTATTGATCAGCTTGTTTATGAATATCAGGCTGAGTTCTGGCATGGAGTCTGCTCGAAGGCGCAAGAGTCCGGTATAAATGTAATTTCTTTTGTCGGAAGCACACTTGATTTTTCGGAAGCCGGAATAGTAAACCGCAATAAAATATATAATATAATTTCTTCAAGCAGAATTGACGGGGCAATCGTGCTTTCGAGTTCTGTATTGTCGCGAGTCGGAAGTGCTGAAAAAAAAGAATTTATTTCGAAAATATCAGCATACTGCCCTGTCATCAGTGTCGGCGATATGTTTAAGGAATATCCGTCCATCGGAATTGACAACAGAAAAGGAATGTATGAATCTGTTAATCATCTGATTAAAAAGCACGGCAAAAAACGTATAGCGTTCATCGGCGGACCCGAGACAAGCGATGAAGCTGTAATCAGGTTTAATGCATACAGAGAGG
>Ga0116141_10001275_pt1 | contig 21381 bp, 28 predicted proteins | sample AD_UKC097_MetaG_FD_89744 | JGI IMG/M metagenome (GOLD analysis project Ga0116141, IMG submission 89744) | Active sludge microbial communities of municipal wastewater-treating anaerobic digesters from USA - AD_UKC097_MetaG | ecosystem: Engineered > Bioreactor > Anaerobic > Digestate | place: USA...
ATGGGAAAGCCTTCCTGCTAAAAACCATCACTTCCGAAGCATACCGGGGCCGTTAGCTCAGTTCGGTAGAGCAGCGGACTTTTAATCCGTTGGCCAGGGGTTCAAATCCCCTACGGCCCACCAAATAAATCAAGGGGTTACGGCGATTCTGTGACCCCTTCATTTTTTTCGGTGACCAAATTTTGACCACTTTTTTTAAAGACTGTTTTTTCTAGACGCGTTACCGCTTCTTGATTTGACGGCCTTAACAGGTGTGCGTAAACCTGTAAAGTGACCATCGGGGAAGAATGACCAAGCTGTGACTGGACATACTTGATGTTCTCTCCCTGACTCAGCATGAGCGAGGCATAGAAATGCCGGAGATCATGGAAACGTGTGGTCTTCGGCAATCCAGCCTTCTTCAATGCCGGTTTGAAATGCCTCCCGTGAAGATGGCTGCAATCAATGGGAGTCCCCGCGTCACTCGGAAAGACAAGATCCGCCTCATTTGCTCCGCTCTGCAATTTCCACTTTGCCAATTCCTTAACAACGATCGGAGAAAGATCGATTCTCCGGACTGAATCCTTTGACTTCGGTTCGAAATACCGCCCATGGTTGAACGTGCGGCGAATGTGGACCTGTTTTTCCTTGAAGTCAACATCGCTCCACTTCAAACCAAGAATCTCCCCTTGTCTCGTCCCCGTCATTACGGCGAAAAGATAAAGCAGCCGGAATTTCGGATCCTCTTCAGCCTCCATCAGTCCGTTGATTTCCTCGGGTGTCAGGATGTTGATTTTTTTCCTTGCTTCCATCAGGTCTTCCGATCGCCGCGGCTTCTCGGCATCCCTGACGGGATTGGAGTCGATTGTCCTGTGCCGGACGGCATAGGCAAAAATCTGATTCATGGTGATCAGGAGCTTCCGGAGGGAAGAAAGATTCATTTTGAGTTTCTGCTTCCGGGTGATGAATCTTTCAACATCCGCCGTTGTGATGACCGCAATCCGCTTATCCAGCCATTCATGAAAATGGTTCTTGATTTGGCCTTCGTAAGCAGACCATGTGCCGATCCGGACTTGCGGCTTTTTGAACTCCAGCCACTCAGCCGCTACTTCTCCAAACGCGGGAACCTTCTTTTCGTGAAGGAAGGTCCTCCGGCTGATCTTCTTTTCAATCTCCTGGAGAAGACCCCGGGCTTCTTCCTTCGTGGTCCCCTTGGGTAGCGTCTTCCTGTACCGCTGGCCATACTGGTCATAGCAGTCAATGACGTAGCGGCCATTCCTCTTTGTGACACACGCCATGTTTACCTTACCTCCGTTCCTTCATTTCGCCGGACCCCTGACTTGATCAGACCCTTTCCCTAGGTTTTTCCCTTCCTGAGAATCATGATTTTTTTACCTCCCTTGTTTTATTTGGTCTTTCAAATTGGTCTGGCATGGGCGAAATCCCGTTCAGGATATTCCCCTTCATGGAAAATTGTCATGCACTTTTTTCCATGGCCGGGACGGAGGCATTATTGCCGGGATCTTCGCATTGAAGCAGGTCCGCGGTCCGAAGGAACACATCGGCCATTTCTACGGCCTCATGTGTACGGTCTCCCCATGTGCCGGATCCGGGATCCCGGTCCTCAAAGAATTGCCGTACAAGATCCCGGGCGGTGGTCCCGCAGGGAAGAACGGAATCCGGCCTTGTTGTGCAGCCGTTGACAATGAGAACGGGCAATCCGTACATCGAAAAGGGATGTTTGGTTGACAATGAAACGATCATTTTTTTCGATTTGAAAATTTCTGCTTCACGATCCCGCCTTGAGCTTTGCTCATTTCCGTGTCGTTCCTTAATGGACAGCTTTTCATACAGGTTCCAAAGAAAATCCTCGGCCTGATACAGTCGATCCATGATCAGTCTGCATAGGAAAACCCTACGTTCGATGCCTTCCTTTGTGGATACTTCGGATGTCCGTTGGTCAAGTTCATAAAGGCTTTCAGCAAGGGCCTTTGCGGATCCAATCCCCCACGCCAGGCACTCGCTGAGTCCGTCCGCGCCGGGATCCAGTTTCCCAAGATCGAGGGGATTCCATCTTTCAGCCATGGTTCAAGCCCTCCCTTCGATCGTTCTCACGACAGGCTTGGTTCTGATCTTCAAGTGGGCGTAAAAGAATTTTTCCGCTTCAAGGGCAATGTCGCCCATTTCGTCGGCGACTTTCTGAAGGCTGATGGACATTCGGACCAGGTGATTCGGTTCCCATATGTCCGTTTCCAGGTCTTCATCCAGGACTTTCACAAGCGCCTGGATCCCCCGGAGATAGGCTTCCGCGTCGTAACTTTTCTCCAGGATGTCATAGAGAAATTCCTTGAAGCCATGCTCGGCCCCCTCCCTTTTTTCCGCCCTGGCCTGACTGATGCTTTCCTTTGTCGCCATTTTTTCAGGCCCTCCCTTCGGCTTTCACGCCTCCACGGGATTCCCCCTGATCGGGTCCGGTCTTCGTCAGTCCGTACAGAATTTCATAGGTGCTCTGGATCCCTTTCATGATCCCGTCCGTCAACTTTTCACCTAGAGCGCCGACATACTCAATTCCAAGCCCACTGATGCAGCCGGAAACGTCATTATCGGCTTCCTTCCAGACTTGATTCAGGGAATAGACCATGAGATTCATGATCCCGGCCATGGATTTAACCGCTTCGAAAGAAGGCCCCAGCTTTTCGTCAATCTCATCGAAAGCCTTCCTCACGGCTTCCATTTCAACCATGTCGCCGTTATTCCCCGTCTCACTTTCCCTTCCGATTTTTCCCTGTTTGGTTTTCCCCTGGATCGCCATTTTTACAGTCCCTCCGTATGGCCGGGTGATCAATGAATGCCGTCTGAAATTCCCCCTGTTTGCCCGGGCAAGGGGTTTATGCCTACCCAGGGGAGAAAAGCGGAATTTGTTCCCGTTTCCCTTGCACACGGCCCTTTTTGCGGGATTTCCCGACTTGGGACGGATCCGGGGCCTGGTCCCCGGGGGTGATCCCCGGGGTGTTCCTCGGAAAGTGATTTTTTTCTTTGGAAGAAGAATTCTTTTTCCCGGGGATAGGGTCAGGTATGCCCCCGGAGTTTTCTTTTCCTCCCGTAAAAGAATCTTCATGCTCCAGAGCAAAGTTAGGGGTGTTCCGTTGAAGGGATGGACCCCTTCCTTCCGATGTTTCTTTCCCATTTCGTGAGAAGCCATTTTCAAAGTTTAAATCGTTCCTTTCACCCCCGGGAGGGGTAGGAGTAGGGGCAAGGGGAGATCGTTGAAAATTTTCGTCCGATTTCCTCATAAACTGCCTTTTCTTTGGGTTTATGGATCGCATCCATTCCCCACTTCTTCCCCGTGTCCCTGTCAGATATGGATTCTTCCCCATCTGGTAGGGGTGACAAAAACAATCCTTCGTCTCGCAATCCCGGACATAATCCGCGTAATCTCCCATGCACTGAAGACAGAATTTCCGGATGACTTTTACCGATGGTCTCCCCTTACCCAAACGAAAGGGGTGAAAGGGGCAAACGTGGTATTTCGGATCGGTGGCATCACAGGCTTTTACATCCTGAAAGCTGCCCCCGACACAGTGGAGGCAATAGGCACGGATCGTTTCCCCGGGGGTCAGGCGCTTCACCACTTTTTCCTGATTCTCCATCCCCTTCTTCATGCGGCCTCCCCGGATCCGGAAGGAATGGGGTCTTCCCCGATCATCCGTTCCCGTCTTCTCATCGCGTCCCGGACCACAGCGCCTTCCTCGGCCTTCTCGGGATCCTTGTCCTCTTCACCCGAAGCGGCCTGATCGGTTTTCTCGGACTCCTTTTCGCCCTGGTCCTGGTTGGCCTCATCGTCTTTTTCGGGCTCCTTCTCTCCCTCGCTCTCTTCGGGCTTCTTCTCGTCGCCGGTTTCCTCGGGCTTCTTCTCATCCTCGGCGGGATCGCTTCCCTCGGCCCGGGTCCTCCGGATCGCGTCCCGGACCAGGGGATTCCCGCCGTCCGTCGAAGGGAAGGCTCCACCGATTCCACTTCTTCGCTCCGCGTCACGGAGCACGTGATTTTCACCAGTCCCTTCGGGTATTTCCCCACCATGGCCCCGGGCATTTTCCCCGGTCCCTCTCCGGTGAAAGGCATCTTTCACCAGGGGGCCTTCATCGTCCCGGATGTCATGAACGGAGACGGATCCGGGGGCCTTCGTCCTTTTGATCGCGTTCCGGACCATGGCATTTTCAACACCCCCTTCGGGAATCTCCCCGGTTTTCACCTGGTCATTTTCCCGGATCCCCGCCCGATGACGCGCATTTTTGACCAAGGGGCCTTCTTTTGCCGGAGAATCATCCTGTTTGGAGCTTGTTTGACCCTCGTTTCCCCGGTTTTCACCCTGAGAAACGGGGTTTTCGGCTTTTTGATCCGGTCCCTTCCCGGCCAGGCCGGGGGAAATTCCCCCGGAGACTTTTCCGGCCGCTTTTCCCGGATCCGGGGGGCCTCCACCGGCATTCTCGCGCCGATCCGCGCCGGGAATCGGACCGCTCTTCAGGATCGTGATGGAAGGCTTTGACTCGGATTTCCCCGGGGACATCTTCTCGATGAGATCGGGGCGGCGATTCCACTTGAAAAGCTCCTTCACATCGCTTTCGCCCATGGGAATGCACCACCTTTTTTCCCGCCCGGCCGCGGGAGGGAGCTTGTCCGGTTCCGCGAGGATCCCTTCAAGGTAAAATCTCCCCCCTTCCGATCGGTAAATGTTGTGCCGGTATCCATATCCGTTGGTCTTCCCGCTGGAAAAAAGCAGGGTCGCTTTCCCGGGATCGAATTTCTCAGCGGAAGCCTGTCCCCCGGGACCTTCCCCGAAGTGCTTCGTGATGGCTTCATGAAGGCCCCAGTCCATCAGGTAAATGATGGCGTTGATCCGGTCGCTGTTTATCAATGCCGAAACACGATAGCTTGGAATTTGTTCAACGGGCCTTCCGATCAGGTAGTAATTCCCCTCCAGGCCCCGGTAGAGAGTTTCAATGAATCCCTCGGGGCTCGGCCTTGGTTGGACACCAAGAACGGTTGCGGTTTTTGTGTCGTAAAGGCTCATTTGCTTTTCTCCTTTCCGGAGTTTTTGCCGGATCCGGGATCAGACGTTGAATTGGTCCGGATCCACCCTGTTTGAGTTGATGAAGCCGGAGAGCGACTTCTCGGAGACCCGGATGGCCCGGGCTCCGATCCGGATAGCGGTCAGGCGGCCTTCTTTGATCAGGGTGTAAACGTACTGCTTCACACAGCACAGCCTTTCGGCCACTTGACGAACCGGAAGATATCGGTCCGGCTTCTCTTCCTGTGGTTCCCGCCGTCTCATCGATCACGGGGCTATTCCCTGGACCCCCGGGTGGCGGCCAGAATCCGGGGATCGATGTGTCCCATGGGAAGAACCGCTTCCCAATGGATCATCAGGCTTTCCATGAACGTGAATCCCCCGATCTGGTATTCCGTGGACAGGTCCGAAAGGGTCTTCACCCACCCCCGCTTGATTTCCTCCAGACGGGCGTGATGCTGCAGGGCCTCATCGATCGCGGCCTTCCTCTGAGGCTCCAGGATCCGGATGAAGGCTTCCTCCAGGGCGATATTCACTTCCTTGAGCTCCCGTTTCGCCTGGTCGAGAAGGTCCGTTTCGAACTCTTCGGCCAGGACGGAGAGGAAGGCGACTTCGTTTTGTGCCTGTGCCAGCTTCTCCCTCAGGTCCTTCAGGGGCTTGCTGTTGGCAACCGCGGCGGCGATCCTTTTCGTGACACTCTCGGCCTCATTTTTGGCGAATTCCAGGGCGATCCGGTTCCCCTTGGCCTTCTCCTGGATGTTGGCAATCTTGGCCTCGATCCGGGAGCGCCGGTCCTTCAGTTCCATCAATTCGTCCTTCTCGCTTTTCACTGCCTTTTCGTTGTTCTCGTTCATGATTCTCACCTCTCGAAATATTCTCCCGCTTTTTATGGCCCGGGCGGTCCGAAGGAATCCGCCCGGGCTCGCTCAAAGAGAAACTGCGCCGTTTACCCCCGGCGCCGGGGAATCAGTCCGTCACTTCCCGCCCTTCGCGGCGGATTTCTTGGCCAACTCCTTCAGGTCCGGATTGGAGAGCTCTTCCCTCATTTCGAAGATGTATTTTGAAAGGGTTTCCTTGATCTCCAGGACACTCAGGCCAAACAACATGGGCGGAAGGCGGTTTTCCATTGCCTCCAGCCTCTTCCCAAAGTTGATGATCATGTTTCCCCAAAGATGCATGGCCTCCCGGACGGGCAAAAGCTCGCCCTTCATTTTCAGAAGCTCGATTTCCTTCCGATCGGCTTGGAGACGGACCAGCCGCGCCCTCTGCTTCGTCAGTTCCGGATCCGGCTTCATGAAGCCTTCCTCGCGGGTCTGAAGCCACTGGTCCATGGCCTCGAAGCTGAAGAACCAGACCCCTCTTACCTTCTTTGCCGGACATCCCCGGCTTAACCACCGGTCCACCGTGTTCCGGCCAACTCCGAAGGTTTCGGCCAGCTTCATCTTTCCACGGATGTCCAGGGTGACGCGGTTCTTCTTCGCGTCCTTGCTTGATTTCGTGCGTTTTTTCTTCAGCATGTCGCCCCCCTTCAGAGCGGTTCATGTATCCTCATGAAATGCAGTGTTTCCGGGCCTTCCGGCTTGATAATTTCCCAAACACCACCACCCCCCCCTAAAAATGTTCTGTGCCTGGATGAAGGTCGTGGTTCGAATCACCCGTGTCCCCCTCTTTCTGGACAGGACCCGCGAAAATTTTTCTGTGGAGATTGTTCTTCATGGCTGGATGTCTTCCCCGGATTCCTTTCTTCTGGCCATTTCCATCTCTTCGAGTCTTTTACTGTGCAATTTCATAAACTCTTCTTTTTCCAGTATTTCTTCTTTCCAGTCTTCAAATGTCATGTTGGGGTCAGTGGTCGTTCCAAGGTAGGTGATCCATGTTGAGGGGTCTTCAAGGCAGTCGTAGCCCATGGCCAGGGGTACGTTTATGTTCATCCCCTCCATATAGTAAAAGGCAAAGGCGACGATCGGTTCACAGATGATCGCGAAGGTTTCACCTTTTTTGCTGTAGGAATATGCATAGATAGGAACTCTCGGAACTATCACGGTGTGGTAGCGGTTATTTCTCGGCATTTTTCACCTCCATTTTTGCTAAACGGTGATGGACAAATGTCCATCGGTGTCCATCCATGTCCATGTGTCCATTCGGGGGGGATTACACGGCCCGGCCTTTTCGCCTGGCCGGTTCCTGTGCATCTTTCCAGACTTGGCTTCATCCTTTCCCCGCCCAAAGATGGCTTGGTACCATTCTGAAAAGCACTTCGAGAAAGTCCTGCATCACTTCCGGACCCCAGGACTTTTCATGCAGATGATGGATCCAGTCGAGACATTGGGCGGCTGTCTGAAGCCGATCCATGGGAATCCAGTACGGCCCTCCATACTGCAAATCGATGACGATGCATTTGTCCCGTTTGCAGTAGCGGACACAGCCGATCCGATGGGTTTTTTCCCATTGCCTTTCTTCTTCTTCAGCCTCTCTCAAGAGATCGGATGCCGATATGATTTGAATCTCTTCCATGGTTCTCTCCTTTCCTGGACGACAGGGACCGTTCCACTCTTTTTCCGGTTTTGATCCGAATTCCATCCGAATTTTCCGGTTTTCGTTCCGGTTCATTCCGGTTTACCCCTCGAATTTTCCGGTTTGCTTCCGGTTTAGTTCCGGTTTCTTTCCGGTTTGGGGCAGATAACCATTTGTCCGGAAAGATGCCCTGTTTTCATCAGGACTTTTGAGGGTGAAATTTTCATTTTTCCGGTTTTGATTTTCCGGTTTGCCTGTGGAATTTTCCGGTTTAGCCATGATTTTTTCCGGTTTGTTTCCGGTTTAGTTCCGCTTTGCTTCCGTTTGGGTTCATTTTTCCGGTTTTTCCGGGTTCTCTTTAGAGAACCGGAAAACCGGAAAACCGGAAAACGATCAACACAGAGTGACGTACCCGTTTTCAATCGTGATGAATTTCCGCTCGCGCAACGTCCGTTTTAATTCGCTCATCCTGTTACCGGGGATGCTGGCCTCTTTACAGGCTTCCTCCCAATCTTTGACCCGTACCCGGGCATTGCTGGGGGGGTATCCCTGCGATTCAAGGTTGTGACGGTATTCCGCGAATAATCTCTTGAGTTGTTCCAGGGCGGCGCTTTGCTGCTTTCCTAGACCGGCATTATCCTTTGGCGGTGTGTATGAAGAGGGAACCAGAACGGCGCTTGTCACCGGTTTTCCGTCGTTATCCAGGATGCCCAAGTCAACGGTGGCGATTTTGAAGGCCATGGGCTCGGGACGTTCCGCGTCCTTCATCTTAGTTGCCTGCATCCGGACAACATCATTTTCATCCCGGTCGAACCGGTATTCAGAATCCAGAGCTCCCCTGAGAGCCATAGCCCCCCTGGCCCGGCTTTTGTCGCCGTGTCCGCTGTGATGGATGGGAAGGACCGCACACCGATGAGAAAGCCGGATCCGGTCCATCGAGGAAATGGTGACGGTCATGTCTTTTGTGGAATTTTCGTCCCCGGGTCCGAAATTTCGCGCCAGGGTGTCCAGGATGACTAAAACAAGGGGGTGTTCTTTCGGGATGCTCCTGATCGCCTCTAAAACCTGATCGACTTCTTCAGGCTCACAAAGGCTTGTCGGACCGCTTGAAATGAAGAAGGGGTAAGCATCAAGGCTTATTTTGTTTGCTATCTCCCATGCTCTTCTCCGTCTTGACGTTCCCCCTCGCCCTTCTCCGATGATGAACAATACCGCGCCCTGTTTCACCCTTTTCCCGTGGAAGTCCTTTCCGGTTGCGACACAGGCCGCAAGATCAAAAGCCGTCAGGGATTTTCCGCTCTCGGGATCACCGAAGAACTGGACAAGGCTGTCCGTCTCGATAAGGTCCTGGACAAGCCAATCAGGTTTTTTGAACTCCAGCTTGGAAATGTGAATGATATGAAAGCGCCGGATCGGTTGTTCTTCATAAGATGGCGCTCCATCCATGAGGATTGAAAGACGTTCCCCGGCTTCGGCGGGATCCTCGAACCGATCGATGAAGTCTGAAACGTCCCCCTTCTCCGGAAGGTCCGGGAGGGTCAGGGTCCGGACGGAAGCGGCGATCCCGGCCAGGGCCTTGCAGACATCTTCAAGGTGCATCCGCCCGGGCTCGTCGTTGTCGGCAATGACGATGACATTCTTCCCGCGGAAGCATTCCGAATATTCCGGCTTCCACTTCCGGGCTCCGCCCGGGTTCGTCGTCGCCGTGAATCCCAGGGAGCGGAGCCGGTCCGCGTCCTTCTCCCCCTCGACAACGATCACCTCTTGAGCCTTCAGGACCTCGGGGAGCCGATAGAGCACCTTCCGGACCCCGGCCAGGTTCCAGGTCCAGGATCCGTTTCCGTCCGGCCTTCTTTGCCTGAAGCTCTTGGGTTCGATACGGCAGACCTGGAAGAGAAGGTTTCCATTCTCATCGGTGTAGTCATAGGCTTTGATGATCGTCAGCTTCTCGGGAGGGGTCCCCTGGCAGTCGATCCCGAATTCCTCGGCGATGCCCTGGAGGATCCCCGGGAAGTCGTTCACGGGATCCAGGTCCTTGAGTTTCGCGTAGAATGTGAGAATGTCCCCGCTGGCCTTGCAGCCGTGGCACATGAATTTCCCGTTCTTTGAATTGAAGTTGAGGGACGGTTTCGAATCGGGATGGAAGGGGCATTTCGCCTTGAATTCCTTGTCCCCGGCCTTTTCTGGTTTGAGAAAACGGGAGTAGAAGGGATAAAAGTCCCCGGCAAAGTGGTTGAGGATGTCGCCCTTGTTCATTTCTTCAGCATCTCCGATGAGAAGCGCCGGGAAACCCTTTCCGGTCCTCAGGGGATGATTCCGGAATGGAGAACCTTACCGGGAGAGACCCATGCCGTCTTGTTTACGATCGCCCTTGTCTCGCGGCCCTCAGCTGAAACGAATCAACGATTTCGTCAATGTCGGACCGGGGCAAAGCGCCGGATCTTGGGGGCCTGGCCTTCTTCGCCGGAAACGGCTCGCAGCCTTCAAGCTCTCCGGTCTCGTTCCCGTAGGTCTCATTGACCCACTTGAAAACGTCGGCCGGACTAAAACGAAGGTACTTTCCGAGCCGGATCCGGGGAATCGTCTCCGGCCCCTTCAACATGGTCTTCCGATAAAGCCAGCTGCGCTTCACCTTGAGCCTTGCGGCCATTTCATCAATGTCGATCAGGTGGGTTACACCCTCGCCGATCGTTCCGTTTGAATAGGGTTCCTGCGCCATGATGCCTTGCTCCTTTTCCCGCCTCTTCCCTGCCTTGTGCCTTCCTGCCTTTGCCTCTTTCTCAAAACTGGATCCGGGGGGGATGTATTTCCCCGGGGGAATCCCCGGGGCCTCCCTGAAGGATCAGGAGTCCTTCTTCCCGTATCCGGATTCCCCGGCCCTGATTTCTTCCTTCAGGTCCTCCACCGTTTCCTCCAGGTGCCGGACATGCTGTTTCAGGGCGATATTCTCCCTGAGAAGCGAGTCGTATTCCTTCCTGCAGGAATCAACGGTCCTGAATACGGTTTGCAGATTCATGTGAAATTCCTCCCTTCCGTTTCGCCTCGATGAGAAGGTTTTTCCTCTCGCAGTCCGCCGCGGCCATGACGACCTTGATCATGTCCAGCTTCCGGAAGCCGGGGAGGGTGTCCCGGGTGAGGATGTCCCCGATGTCCCGGTGAGCTTTGAAGAGAATGTCGTGGTCTCTGTGAAGGTGACTCATGAGGGTGATCCTCCCGCCTGTGCCTTCCCCTGGTCCTCGTGACGGGGACGGATGATCCGGTATTCGTGGACTTCGCCCTGGATTTTCCGCGCCACAAGATCGAAGCCCTGGATCCGGAGCTTCTTCCGGACATCCGAAATCCGGCCGGTGTATTTCAGGATCCCGAGCTCCCGGACGATTTCATGGTTGAGAATGGGTAAGAGTCGGAGCCTTTCCAGAAGCATGTGATTCTGTGTCCCGTGCCTGAATGGATTGGAAATTGATTCCGCCATGGTCAGGTCCTCCCTTCTCCGGATCCCGGTCCCCCGGGACCGCCGGCTAAAACAGGATCCGCCAGACGATCGCGGCCAGGATCGCGCCGGCGGCCAGGACAAGCGCCAGGGCTCTACGGAATTTCTGGTCCCGGTCCTTCTCCGATCGCCGCATGGCCAGGTACCCGGAGCTTCTTCGGATCGATTCAACGGTTCCCATGTTTTTGATGTCTCCTTCCCCGTTTTCTTCATCCTGAATCGTTATCTTCCAGCCGGTGACCATTCCGGACCCCCGGGAAGTCTCCAGCATCTTTTCAATGGATTCGTTGCGCCCGGGAAAAGGTCCAAGGCGAAGGCTTTCGCCGTTCCGGAATGTGACTTCGTAGGTGATCATGGTTTGCCTATTTCACCCCCAGCGCCTTGACGATGACGGCACAGGCCCCGCAATCGTCCGGATATTCTCCGGCCTTGTGCGCGGGAATTCCTTCGTGGCCTTCCATCCATTCCCGGTCATGGTAGGCGATGAGCTCGGACAGGAGCTCTGGAGCCGCAGACATCAGGAGAACGTTTGCCTCGTATTCTCCGGGATCCCGTTTTTCACGGCACACAACGACAGGCTTCCCGTCACCGCCCATGATGATGATTGGACCGTGGGAATATTCCCGTTTGGTCTGCCAGGATCCCGGCGTGTGTTTTGCTTCCATCTTCCTGCTAACGTCCCTTTTTTATTGCCGTTGTTTTCTCAGGGCGGCACAACGGCGAAAGCCTGAGTAGGGTTAAACGCAAGGCCCGATATTGATTGACCCGCCTCGGAGCCGGGCGGGTTCGGGGCTTTGAAAAGGCCGGATGATGAAGGGAAGGAAGAGGGAAGGGCGGAAAGGGTTCATGATCCGTGCTTCTCCTTCCGCTTGGTTCTCTCGCGGTTCCAGAGATCGGCGATAAAGGAAATGGTCTTTTCGAATCCATCGATTTCCGATCTTGTGACGATCTCCACTCCGGCTATTTCGAACAGCTTTTCGACGGCGGATATGTTGATGGCCCCCTGTCCGGAGCGCCAGCGGGACATGGCCGCATGATCCACCTGGATCATGTCCGCCAGGGTCCCTTGGCCGTGTTTGTTGACAAGCTCCGTGACAAGCTCGTGGATGTTCATCAAGAGACCTCAACACCGGTTGATTTGTCTTGATTTTTGGTTTTGCTACCTTTGACCGGGACGAAAGGGAAAAGGATCAGGTGAGGGACATGGAAGAGCTCGGAGATTTCGAGGATTCGATTTTCTGGTTTGTAAGGATGATCAGGATTGCAAATCCGACAGACAACGGAGCGGCTTAATGGGGGATTAAGAGCCCTTCCAAGGGAAGCAAAATTGAAGCCGTTGTATTTAATGAGGGATAAAAGCAGATTTTTATTGACTATTCTCTTGTACTTTGGCATGGTTGTTCCATCCGGTAGCGTTGTTGTATGCAATCATAATTGCATTATGTGATGTTTGTCAAGAGGAAATATTGCAATATGCAAAATGTCATTGAAATACTCGAACGTATAGCCCAAATTAAAAATATTAAGACTGATAAGAAGTTGTCTGAATTGTTTGGGGTTTCGCCGTCAACGGTGGCTACTTGGAAAATTCGAAAAAACATCCCCTACGATAAAATATTCGCGTTATGCAAAGATGAGGGGTTATCGTTAGACTACGTAATTAACGGTAAAGGATCGATATACCCTTCTGATATGATTGCAATGCCCTCCGATCTCTGCCCCTGTCTTGATGATTTCGAATTATTCCAGGAGTTTGAGCAAGGCATGGCGGCGGGACATGGAGCCTATGCCATTTCCCAGGAAGTTGAACGTCAGTTTGCTTTCCGGAAGGAATGGATATCCAGGCATGGCTTGAATAACAAGAATTGCGGTCTTTTTAAGGCCAGGGGGGATTCCATGCTTCCCCTGATCGGTGACGGGGATATCATGCTTGTCGATATGTCGAAAAAAGAGATGCAGGACATCATCGACGGAAAAATCTACTGCTTTTCAGAAGGGGATCTCCTGAAGGTTAAGCGCCTGGTCAGGAAGGGATCCGGGTTACTTGCGATATCGGACAATAAAACTGAAATCCCGAATCCGCTGGAAGTCGATTTGTCTCAATTCCGGCTCATCGGGAAGGTGGTATGGATAGGGCATATGGTGAAGTAAAAAAATATAGACAACACCGTAAAAGAAGAATATGGGAACAGACAAAGCGGTTAAAAAAACCATGCAAGCCAACCAGGGAAACAGATGGAGGTGATCAGAGACCTTAGACGAATTAAAAGCATTTTCTAAGGGGGATCAGCTCAAGGCAGTAGGGGACCAATTCCTGTAGCAATCTCAAATTCTCGTTTGATAGCACCAGCCATTTATATTTTCTGACAGTAGATTTCACAAAAGGGAGGGGGGGCATGCTGAATATTTTCCGTTTACTGTTTCATATTCTCAAGACAGTCTAAAAAAGCGTCCTTCGAGGATCCGGAAGAGCCATACTCATATTCCTCAGGGAGGCAACATTGAAATCCAAAAATAATTATCCTCTAAAGTAATAAAAGTTCAATATTAAGCTATCGTTAAAGGAGATAAATATGGATTTCATTGACAAGATTTGTGAGTTATCAGCCCGAATTTCAAAACAGCTTGAGAACATACAAACAGAAGAGGCAACAAAGCATGCACTTGTGATGCCTTTCATAGCTGCACTTGGGTACAACGTATTTGACCCTACCGAAGTAACACCAGAATTATGCGCCGATGTTGGTTTGAAAAAAAGTGAAAAGGTTGATTATGCCATATTATCCAATGGGAAACCCATCATTCTGTTTGAAGTTAAGCACCACGCCGTCGATCTTGGAAAGTCACAGATGTCTCAATTATACCGATATTTCGGTGTAACAGAGGCTCGCTTTGGAGTCCTTACGAATGGCCTTCTTTATTGGTTTTTTACTGATCTTGAAGCGCCAAATAAAATGGATAGTAAACCATTTTTTGAATTCAATATGTTGGACATCAAAGAAACCGCAGTTGAGGAGCTCAAGAAATTTTCAAAATCGTCCTTTGATCTGGATTACATTCTTACAACTGCTTCTGAGTTAAAGTACACACGCGAGATAAAACGAATGCTGTTGGAACAAATGCAAGAGCCCACAGATGATTTCGTAAAATTCTTTGCTTCTCATGTATATGGAGGAAGGGTTACACAGGAAGTTCGGGAATTATTTAGCCAACTGACTAAGCAAGCTTTCAAGCAAGTAATAAACGATCAGATTAATGAACGGTTAAAGTCAGCATTGGCATCCGATGTAGGAACGACAAGTCCAGCTGCGACTGATTCTTCATTATCAGCGGGAGAATCGAAGAATATAGATGATATTGAAACAACTGAGGAAGAATTGGAAGGCTATCATATTGTCAGGGCTATTGTCAGAGAATGCATACCTTCTAAAAGAGTTGCAATGCGTGATGTTCATAGTTATTGCGGGATTCTTCTGGATAACAATAATCGGAAACCAATCTGCCGCCTTCATTTCAATACCGCCCAAAAATATCTGAGTTTTTTTGACACTGAGAAGGAAGAAAAGATTCCCATTGAGAGTCTTGATGACATCTACAAATACGCAGATAGATTACGTTCTACTGTCATTAAGTACGATTCAAAGAAAGGGAAATCAAAGGAAGCCTCGGAGTGAGATAATGAAATGAGATTCTGGATATCATTTTTATTGAAGTTGATATGATGCATGTTGGCTGATCGTGAGGGTCATTTGGATAGGACATGAGTACAAGATAAATAAGAGGCAAATTCACTCCACTTTTTTTACATTCTCAAGACAACCGGAAAATCGTCCTTCTATGATCCGGAAATATCGTTAACCCTTCGGTAAAACATGGAGAAGATTTCATCAATCATATCGATTACCGCACTTGCTGTTTCATGGAACGCCATATCATACTGAAACGATAAAATGAGAATATTTCTTCATAAGTTAGCAAATTCATTGTTCGATAGCACCAACGATAGCTTGGCTATATCTATAGCAGGGATTCATTCTACTATCATTTCTATACTTATAGGGCTAGGTATCGCCTTCGTACTACACATCAACACTCAAATAATTGAGGCTGAAACAGATGCGTTGAAGATTGCTGAGAGTGTCAATGAAATTCAATTGTCGCCTGCTTGGTTCAAGTTGATGAGTCCGACTAGTAAATTTCTTGAAAATTGGGAAAGTCAAGATGATCAAATCCAATACTGGCTTGCGGACTACTGGAAAGTTCCGACCGGTTTGAGTAAAGAAAATATAGATTGTCCACCGTTTAAAGTCTATTTCTCAGATTTTAGCCTTAACCATACTGAAATCAAATTATGCCTCATGAGTGCACTGGTATTGAGATATCCATTCCCGGAAAGGATGGTGATGAAAAACAGTAGGTATTTTGGCCTGCAGCCAACACCTACCGTGATCTTCTCTAATGTGAAGGAAATCAGAAAATGGAAATTATTGGTGGATGAGAAGTTTCATGCTATCGCTGCCAACATAAATTGGTTCGGTGTGGAGTCCTTCACGCAGGGATTTGACTGGACCAATGAAATCCGTCTCCATGATAAGTTTTGGAAAAATGATCCAGAAGGATACAGTCGCAAGATTCTGCAAGATTTTCAGAAACTACCAAACGAGTTTTGTCTGGCAGTTACGAAAATCTTCAATATTGCTAGAGCTATCGACTATAAGATATCAAGACTCAATTATTTTGAAAAAGTAAGCCCTTCTAAGATCATGATAATCATTATTCTACTAGGCGCAATTTTAACATTCTTTTGCGGAGTTATCGTTCCGATCATATGTTCAAGTGTCTCAAGGTTCTTGGTTATTTGGATTCCGACGCTGTTTTATACTTTTTTCCTTGTGTATTTATCAGTAAAGATTTTTGACCTAATTGAGAGATGATGAAAATACAAGCATATAATAGGTCAGATTTATTGAGCATATTGTCTGATATCGATGTTCATGTTCCCCTTCGTTCGGAGGGACGATCAACTAAACATTGTGAGATTTGGTCTATATGTAATTGGTTAACTACGGTCTCGAATCTCATATATCCAATTACTTTAATACATGGAGACAAACCAGATTTTCATTTAATTTCTGGTGATAAAGATATTGGAATAGAACACACAGAGGCTATTACTCAAGAGTACGCGCATGCATGTGTATTGCACGAAAAGGCGGATGATGACTCAATCTTGGATATGTCTCTGTTTCCAATTGGAGAGAAGAAAAATAAACACGAGATACGCGAGCTCATAAGCCTGAAAAAGCTAACGGGTCCTGGCTGGGAAGGTGATGTTCCTGAAGAAGAATGGGCATCAGACCTATACAAAAGAATAGAAGGAAAAACATTAAAATTACGTAATGATGATTTCGAGAAACATGAAAAGAACTATCTTTTAATTTATGAAAACTTACCCTTACCATACCTTGATTATACCAAGGCATGCAAATTGTTGGAATTGAAATTAAAAGTATATTGGGAATCCGGAGTAGTATTTACTACAGTTTACATTCAAACTGATTATCTTCTCATGTCGTTTAATTCTCTATGTTTTAGCATATGCAAGAATAATAGAATATGATGAGGACGAAATACCATTCATTTATATTTCTGTCTTACCTGGTTTGAATGAAAACAATGGTGCTAATCCTGAGAAGCCGAAATGAGACCTTTAAGCCTTATTTAAGAAGAGATCTTCTTACTGAAAAGAACATTCTGACCGGGTATGAGGAATCAATCAAAGGTTCTGGTTCTGACGTGGACGGCATGTTTTCGTTCTCCACCATCGAACCATGTCCGGTGTGCTTGGCAAGGATCATCACTTCCCGGATACGGAAGCTTATTACAAAGCCCCGGATCCGGACAGTGGGATGGTTATTCTTCGGGAAAAATTACCTCCAGTGTGGCGGGAGAAAGCGAGGGGTGAGCATAAATGTTAGATATTCAAACATCTTCAATTAAGTATATTTACTTAGACATCGTTGGTTTTACCAAGAATCGTAGTGTTGAGGCCCAATCGGATCTTATCATAAAACTTAATTCGATAATACGCCGTACAATTGAAGAATTCGGTATCGGTAAAGAAGAACGAATATTTATTCCGACAGGTGATGGAATTTGCATCGCTCTCTTGGTTGAGCCCAGTGCACCATACGACATTCACTTAAAGATTGCTTTATCTGTCCTACAGCTAATTCAGGATCATAACGAATCTATGCCTGAAAAAAAGCGGCAGTTTCAGGTCCGCATCGGGATTAATCAGAATGTTGACAACCTAGTGACAGACATAAATGACAATCGAAACGTTGCTGGGAGCGGTGTAAACATGGCCCAGAGAATCATGAACACTGCAAGTGGAAACCAAATCCTTGTTGGTCAGACTGTATATGAGCAACTTCAAGCAAGAGAGAAATATATGAACTCCTTTCGTGAGTTTCGTGCCCTCGCTAAACACGATCACAGCTTTACGGTTTATCAGTATAGAGATAACAATGCCAAGGGTCTCAATAATGAAATACCTGATGCCTTTTCACAAAAGAAAATAGAAGAACCAAGATTGACGCAATTCTCCGCTTACTATTTTGCCTATGCTATAAAATATTTTGAATTTTTCAAAACAATTACAAATGAACCTTCTGGAAGTTATACTAGCATTATACTTCTTTATTTCATGGCATTAGATTCAGTAAACTTGTCTAAAGCAAAGGAATATGATTTACCTGAGCCGTTGACATGGGGGAAAAATGATACAACAATCCAAGAAAGATATAAGCACTATGATGAGATATCAAGCTTAGATTTTTACATCTCTGTATACTTCTCTATGCTGATTGAAGAGAAGTATTTAGAGAAATATAAAGATTTTTTTGAGGATGTGGGTTATTTCTCGGATTGCATTTTTGTCACTTTACAAGGAAAGGAAAAACTGAGGAGAGAATGGCCTGAAATATTTATTGAGTATGAGTTGAGCATATAATGCAGGTAATACACAAATTGAAATTGACATAAAAATACTATAATATCATGGTCTGACACGATAACAAAGATCTAAAAATATAAAAATAGATATTTTTCTGAGAAGCAATAGATCTATGTCGGTTATGAAGGATCGATTACGGAATATTTAATAAGCAATATATTATGGATTTAAAGTAACAAAAAGTTCACGAGTTCGTTCCCAAAAACCAAATCCAAAATTTTCGAATATTGTTTCTCTTCCTAATAAGCCGCTGAAGAGAGGGTGTGGGGGCATTTTTATGAGATTGACAGGGCATATGATTGATTTTCCAAAAACCTCAAGAGTTATGCCTTCATAGCGGTATACCTCGATTGGATTTACACCGCCTGCTGTTTGAGTATGACTCAAAATACCTACATCCCAAGAAGAAAGGCCAAGAAGAGGATAAAGATCATACCTCAGAGATGTAATACTGGCACCAGTATCGAAAAGCAGAGACAAACCTATTTTTTTTCCGTCGGCTTGAATTAGATTTACAGGGACCAACGGGTACGCATCTATTGAGCCAGCAAGATTTGAAATAGCTTTAAAACGGATAGCGCTTTCAAACTCTTTTGTAAACATATGTTGTTTCCCATACGACGGGTTGAATTGGTATCTTCGTGATGAATGGGCTTTCAATGCTTTGATCATGGAGTTGCTTCATTAGGGAAATAACATTGTCTGAATCTGCAACGACAAGACCATTTTTTACAGCGATCCATTTACCAGGATAATTCTCCGTTAACTCAGAAAGATGTTTACTCACCCAATCCAAGGAATTGGCTTCACTGTGACTTTCGCTAATATTACGTAACTCCATGACATATTCAGGGGGAACAAAATTTTCCGCAGCAATACACCAAGATTTAATGAATAAATCACCTTTTTCTGTTAAGTGCCATTCTATTCCATACGTATCAAATTGCTTTAGTATTGATTCAGGAGTAGAGCTGCTAATAGATGTAGATTCAAGAATTATTTTTGCTACATCGGTTACTGATGATATACTCTCAAAAGATTCAATCATTTTGGCGTATCCTTATCAGGAGATTCAATGTTAACCTTTGTAAGAAGATTTTTCCCGAGATTAGAAGCCAGAGATTTGCTCACAGTAATTGAAGCACGTAAACGACAATGAACGGATTGAATAACTCCATCAGATCCGGGAAGGCCAGGAACTGTTTCATAGAACTGGAAGACAACCTCATGCCCAGTGTTAACTACCTGAGTGAAATCAGAATAAAACGTCAGAACATCCGGTCCTTGCTCAAAAATACGTTTTAGCTCTTGAAATCCGAGAGGCTTGCGTTCTTCCATGTGAAACACTCCTTTTTTGTTTAGCAAAGTGTTTATTGACAGAAATAAGTAACATTTAATGTTAACATGGCATAAAAAGCAACTTTAAAAAAAAATATCACAAATAATAAGAACATTTCAACAAATAATAAAAAAGGTAAGCGACTCATTTTTTAACAGAAGGATCAGATGCATAAGCGCTGGGATTCCCGGACACTTAGTGGTTCTTCAGCTATATGAATAGAGTAATCATAAAAAGAATGTTAGTGATTCAATTAAACATAGTAATCCATGGTCAAGTTCAGTGATCTATACAAGTTCGGAACCTCCTGGACACTAAAAAACTCCAGGAAGACATTGCAGTGGTAGCGTCTCATTATTTGTGAAATATGAGACACAAAAGCATCAATGTCTATCCATGAGTCACAAAGTCTTGGTACTGACAGCGAACCTGATACTAGGGCATTAAGGGAAATTAAAGAATATAATGATATAGTAAAGTATAGTAAAATGATCTATTTTGTGACCAAATTGTGACCACTTTCTCAAAAAATGACAAAAAAACAGGTAAGGCATCGGAAATTGAAAATCAGATATGTTCTTGATCTTCTTTTCCAATGCCTTACCGTGGTCTATCTTGTTGAAATCATTGATATACTTTTAATCCGTTGGCCTATGAATAAGAATTCTCTACAGGGTCACCACACGAGAGATCCCGGATTCATACTATGACAACAAGGATGAAAGCATAAACCAACACTGGCAACGGGGCTAAAATAACATATTTAATCCTGAACGACATTGGATTGATCGGCTTCGGTATTTCCACCGGCGTCGTTTCGTCCGAACCCTCGTCGAGAAGGTATTTCCATATCCTCCATTGAGCAGCGATTATGGAGATAAGGAGAAACATCGTAGAAGCCCACAGTAGCCATTGCCCCCGCATCATCTCCAAGCCGCAGCCGATGATGAACAAGCCGACTACGGAAAGAGCGAAATATTTCTTGATGTTCGGCACACGTTTTCTTTCAATCCCCGAATATGTGTACAAATAATAATATCTTGGGATCCTTGATGCAAACACAGCGGCAATCAGTGACATGACGGTCATGTGGAGAAGGACAACGAGTGACAGCGGAAACAGGGCGTATATATCCTTGTAATAAACGTCATAATTTTCAAACCTATATGCGGCTCCAGTAACCAAGAGCGTCAGTATACCTGTGGATATGATTAGGCATAATCTCTCAAGAACCACAGTCTGTGCTTCAAAAAGATTCAGATCCTTCGGCTTCAACCCTGATCCCGGTTTTATGAAAGCGATCCTGACCGTCACAGCAGACCACACAATGATCGAGATGGTAAGGGCGTAAACGATGTTGAAGATCTTCGATGCCTCGTGCGTCCTGTAAAGTTCCATGTATGCGGTCTTGTTGAGGCAAAGCAGGATGAGGCACAGGATCGCCAGCATGCTGATCCCGGCCCGATACCTTTTGAAGTGCATCGATACAAGCATCAGGGTTGCACACACGGGAACGAAAACAAGCGATCCTCCGAAGCAATAGGGAAGGCAGTCGTAATTCGACTGAATCAAATAGAACAGAATGCCTGCCGCTATGATGTCAACCACTTTATTCATGAATCCATCCACGGGCAATTTCATCTTGAATTCACTCTCCTCTCCATCCTTCTCTTACAATTTCCGCTCCCTTTATTATCATAAAGGGGCCCGGTCCCGCGTATATTCCACCGATATATGACGCGTGGAATCCTTCAATCGAACTGATAATCGTCCCAACTTGAAAATGATGCCCCGCAATGAAAAAAAGTGCAGCTGACACGGCTGTCGTATATATTCCAGCAGCAGTCATCAGGCTCCCTGTCGCGATTTTACCCCAGTTTCTGTTCGGGCCTTGGGGATTGACATAGGTATAATTTCCATCTTCGTCCCTGACCATTTGCCCCGGAGGGTTATCCAGAGGATTGTCGATGCCC
>Ga0116141_10001277_pt1 | contig 21362 bp, 9 predicted proteins | sample AD_UKC097_MetaG_FD_89744 | JGI IMG/M metagenome (GOLD analysis project Ga0116141, IMG submission 89744) | Active sludge microbial communities of municipal wastewater-treating anaerobic digesters from USA - AD_UKC097_MetaG | ecosystem: Engineered > Bioreactor > Anaerobic > Digestate | place: USA...
TGGTACCGGACCATGCGGCGCAATACCGATATGTTGACGGTTCCATCCGGCGCGAACGGTGTACTGAGGGCGGGTAAGATCCCTTTGAGTGCAAATGTGGTTTGTGTCAATGAATGACTCCTTCTGTTGAGTCCCGCGAGGGGCTACCAGGTAATGTGGATTCCTTTTCTGGAACTCTCCTCACATGCGAGCATCCATTCGAGAATCCGTCTCTCTTTCTCCAGCGGCATGAGGTATTTTTCTTTTCCTTCACAGGCCCGGATGACGTGAAGAATCTCGCCATCGTAGGCGTTTTCCAGGTGGTAATTCTCACTCAGCGGAACGGTTTCCCATTCGGGTTCATCGTGGAATTGAGATCCCTTGTACTCGCAGAGCCGGACAGTTTTCCAGTTCCATTCCACCGCCCCGCTTTCGCCCATGATTTTGCGGTAATGTCCGAAAGGACGCTGAAACATGTCCTGGTGAACCACCACTGAAGCGCCGGATTTCATGTCCAGAATCACATCGTAGACATCGCACGCTCCCTCATCGGTTTCGATGTTCTCGGACCGCATTCGTGCCATGCAGGAAAGTCCGCAGACATCGCCGAGCAGGTACTCCACCGTGTGGAAGTCGTGCGGAAGCATATCGAAACACATCCCGCCTTCGGAGCGTTTCGACGCGTAAAAGCGGCGATAGTCCTCGTAGGGATGCCAGTTGGCGACGTGATGCCCGACATGGGAGATCATGGCGAGCGGTTTGCCGATTCTGTCGCTGTCGATGATCTCTTTGACCTTGTGATGGACCTCGGCGTGGAGGTAGGTGCAGCTGGGTGCGACGAACACCTGCCTCTTGTTCGCCCCCTCAATCACCCGATCCATGTCATCCAGGGTCATCACGAGAGGACCTTCGCAGAATGTGGGAAGACGTAAGTCGATACATTTCAACAGGAAATCAATGTGCAAGTGCGGTGGGACACAGATCAGCGCCATGTCTGCGCCAGCCTCAACCGCACGGTCGAAATTTCCGAATCCCCGAACATGAGGCGATTGGGAGTGCATCTCCTCCAGGCGATCTGTCCGGGTGTCCAGCGCAAGAACATCCTCATATCCCAGTTTCTTGAGGACCCTCGCTCGACGTTTGCCCATTGAGCCACAACCGATGATCAGAAAGCGCATCTCGAATCTCTCCTGCCTGCAAGCATAGAGGCACCTGAGGTCTGTTTACCGAAGATACATGTAATAAGATATACGAGTGTCAATAGATACTTGTATAGCAGAATGATCTTCTTGTCAACCGTGGGGGTGGGACTTCGGGGGCTTAAGGGCGGGTGGTGTGTCGATTAAGTGTAATAAGATCAACCCCCTCTGTATCTCCCCCAAACTTTGGGGAATAGGCTGTCGAGCTCGTTGGCAGATCTTGAGACACACTCTCAGATGCCACCGTGAAGCAATACCGGATGTCACGGAAGAATGATTCTCCCGGGTCTTTCTTCCTTCTCTTCTTCTTCGGCAGGGGATTCGGTGGAGCCTTCCTTGGCCTTGGTGATATACCCCATCCGCAGCTCATGAAGAAGCCGCTCCAGCATATCGTCCTCGTCCGATGTGAGATTGCCTTTCGTTTTCTACTGGATCATGGTCAACAGGGAAATGGTTTGGCGCACGGATTCCAGATCTGTCTCGTACTTGTTGGTGACCGGATTGGGGACATGCCCCAAGCCGACCAGGGCCGATGTGGACATCATGAAAATGAAATCCTGAAAAGTCACTTCCCTCGGTCCGGATTGCTCGTTCATCGGGTGACACCTCCCACGTGATATTTCCACAGATTTTCCATTGGGATGGGATATGGCTCAAGAGGAATGGCGGGCGAGGGGATGTATTGGCGCCCTCACCCCAGCCCTCTCCCGGAGAGAGAGGGGGCAGTGACTCTATGTTTAGAAACCATCGCCTGAAAGGACATTGACACGCATGTTGTCAATCTCATTGCATCCAGAAATGTCCCAGTACAGCACCGAGCCGTCGTTGGCTGCTGTCAAGACAGACTGTCCATCGGGCAGAAAAAAGGCGCTCACTGTACTCCCGATGTATGTGGGACTGGAGAGAGTGAACAGAAGGTCCCCATTTGCTGCGTCCCATATTCTCGCTTCTCCCACAGAAGTGGACGCCGGGGTATAGGTTTCTCCGCCGGTGATAATCTTCTTGCCATCGGGCGAGAATCTCATGCACCAGAGACCACTCGTATGCGGTTGAAACTCAAAGATCTTATCCCCGGTACTCAGGTCCCACAATGCAGACATTCCATAAATCACGCCCACAATCGCCTTCGAGCCGTCCGGCGAGAAAGCGCCGTGATAGCCACGTGCCCTGAGTGTGCGGACTACTTCACCGGTCTCGACATCACATAGGGACATCCCGTCTTTCATGTCGATGAGAATACGGCGTCCGTCCGGCGAGAATCCAATGATTCGCCCTCCACCTGGAATAGAACGCACAAGCTGAGAGGTTTCCGTGTTCCAGACCATTACCTGATGCCTATCCTGCGCTGCAATCCGAGATCCATCGGGAGAAAACAAGACATTTTCAAAACGCCCCTCCGGTCCTGAGAAAGTGCGGACAGTTTTGCCATCAGCCACGTTCCACAAAATGCCTGATCCATTCATGCCCCCGGTCAGAATCTTCGTTCCGTCGGGGGAAAATGCTATAGACGGATGAAAGTGATGCGTGCGAATCATGCGGCGGATCATGCCGCAATGCTGAAATGTGCGAAGAAGAGCTCCTGTCCCCGTGTCCCACAACTTCACAGATCCATCCGCACATCCGGCAAGGATCTGCTTCCCGTCCGGAGAGAAGACCATTTGGTGTATCCAGTCTTCTCCATGCAAGCCCACTTGTCGCGAAGGTGTGACCACTTGTTCTGCAAGAGATGGGCCTGCCACACCGCAGACAATAACAAGAAAAAAAAACCTTTTCATTTCTTCCCCCTTCAGAAACCGTTTGCCAGGATATACGGGCTGGCAGTGTATGTAGTAACCCAACTTGTCTACCTGGTGTTCTGCAAACGAATTAGCCTGACATACAGCCAAACGAGAATGGAATCAGGCAAGGTACTACTGGCGACCAAGAACGCCCTCACCCCAGCCCTCTCCCGGGCGAAGAGGCCGGACTAAACCGTCCTCAACTGCAACGCCGTCTCCTTTCCCGAAGGCAGGGCGTAACGCTTGTGCCCCGGCGGAACGGGGGAGGGCAGTGAGGACAGATCCACGTGCTCATCCGCAGGGAGGATCAACTCGGCGCTGCAACGCTCGGGCAGCTGAATGCGGAGAGAGCGACTGCCTGGCTTTCCATCCGACTCAAACCGAATCGGTCCCGACGCGGTGTGCGCGACAAGGCTCACGTGTTCCAGATCGCCCAACTGCGGACGGATTTCGCAACGGGAGAATCCGGGCGCCAACGGTCGAATCCCTGCAACTGCCATGTAGAACAGGTAAAGCGGGGCGACCGGGCAATGACTCCATTCCGAGGCGGTAGAATCCGGCCTGGCATCCCAGTCTTCCTGCAAGGTGTTGTTGAGTCGAACCGAATCCATGGTGGCCCACCGCTCGCGGAAATCTTTCAGAATGACATCTATTCGTCCCGCCTTCGCCAGCGCCCAGAGACGCCAACCGGCATTTGCCGGATAGGAGAATCCCATCTCCGGCGGGCATTCCACCAGCATCCGCAATGCAGCCTCTGTTCTATCACCGGGACATTGATTGAAAAGGATAGAGGTTGCGAGAGACCGGTCACAGAAACGATCCTCTCGTTCCTCGGATCGCCACGGCAGATTCACACAAAACAGGCCTCGTTCAGGATGCCAGAAATGCTTCACCGCAGATTCCAGGATCTCCCGGGCAAGCGACTGCGAATCGCGAGCCAGACCGGTATCCCCGAAAGCCATGCAAAGAGGCGCGAAAGCATTCTCCAGCATGGCCGAGGCATACAGATTGAACGCGCATTTCTTATGCCGTGTCTGTTGATACGCGATGTGATCCATCCACACACACGGCGTCCCGATATCCTCTACCGGCAGAAGGCCGTCCGATCGTCGAATCCTCCGCAAGTACTCTACAAACCGTGTCAGAGCCGCGAACGGTTTCTCCAGGGATGACAGATCTCCCGAATACATGTAGTGATGAAAGCAATCGAATACAAATCCGATTCCGTGATCGAGAATGGGTCCCCACTTGGACAGAAAGAGTTGGCGCTGCATCACGCGGCAGAGACGATCATACGCAGGCCAGCAATCCAGAAAATACCCTTCATGAGTTATCCCTTGACTATAGGTATGGATATATCGTCCGGGAAGACGTGTCTCACCGAACGCGAAGTAGATCGCGTGAGCCTGATGACCGCAATCGCCGCTGTATTGCTGGCGTTCCCGCGCCATGCCGTCCACAAGAGTCTCCTGCGCCGAGTTGTGCAGCGTATTGATCGAGGCATCCAGAAGACTCTGCAAATCCGGATCGGAGCAGGATACTTGCGGGATATGAGGCCAGGGAAAAATCCGACGTCGGACACCGACTCGCTCAATTCGGACTTCCCCAACTATGCCGTGAATGTGTAGTTGCAGCCATCGTAACGATTCATAGTCGAACGGCTCGAAGGTGTTCTCGCCTTCTTTACAAACGAATCGTGACCAGGATTCCCAATGGGTATTCAGAAGGGGTGGGCCGCCAGTTTCGTGCGCCTCGTGTACCAATAATTCCACAACGGTTCCAGCGGGTGCATGGATCGTGAAATAGGGCCAACCGACAATCTGTTCGGCAAGTTCAAACGTCAATGCTGCGCCACGGGTTCCGTCGAGGACAACGCGCCATTTCCCCGGCCCCGTCTCATCGGCGCACGGTGAGCCGACCGCGCGGAATGCATTCGGTGTCCGGCAATCGAAATACTCCCGTGGAGGACGATCCCAGGCAATCCATAGGGATTCAGATAGATTCTTGACTGGAATCAATTCCTCGTTCAGTAGAGGAATACTCCGCGGAGAGAGGTCGCAACGGTCTTTGTCCCCGATGATATCCATCATGTAGTCATCATAAGTGGAACAGAGAACCGGCATGTCGGCGGGGCAGTTCTGTTCCATGGCAAGCAGCCAGTCCGCATCGGGGACAAATCCGGCGGTGGTCCAGCCATACGGATACAGGCGGGCGTCAAATTCCTCCTGCAAGGCTCTCAGGTACCAGCGGGTGTAATGTCCCGGCTGCCAGGAGCGCGCCATGTGCGCTTGCCAGGATGAATCGGAGACGAGAGATCTCGTATTCCCGTCTGCTGTTTCGATATCCAGTTGAAACAGGAATCCCGGTTTGCCGAGCGGCCAGGTACCTTCCCCGCGCCCGTAGAAGAGTACTTCGCAGCCAATAACATTCTTGCCCGGATGAAGAAGGGATGTCAGATCCAGCGGATCGGCCTCCAGGTGTTGCGGGTCCGCCGGTGCGGGTCCCCACTGAACCCGTTGCCCGTTCACAAACAGGCGGTAACGGCTGTCTGCAACAACCCACCCGGTTGCCGCTTTGGGAGCACCAGAAAGGTCCAATTCGCGACGAAACAGAACAAATGTGTTTTGCAGGCAGCGCCCGGAGGGATACCAGATCCATCGCGCCGGGGAAAGATCGAGAGTCTTTGATGTCATGTCATTCTCCATGGGGTAGGGGGCACGTTGCAACGTGCCCCTACAGGGAAGGTTAATCAAGGTGAAATACCTCTTCCATATTCGCCCACCAATCGCCTTCTTTGCGGTTTTTGATGGGAATCTGGCAGGGTTCGCAATGAGACCACCACTCTTGGGTCGTCTTGTCCGCGGCCATCTTTGCCATGTCCGCCTCAAAATCATCGCCTGTGTACTCGAAATAACTGAAGAGATAAATTCGCCCGTCATCCAATTCGTGCATATAGATCGAATAGTTTTCGATATGGCATTCTTTGATCATCTTCAGTACGCCCGGCCAGACGTTCCGGTGTAACTCTTTGTATTCCTCTACCTTTTCAGGATTGACTCCGATGACCATGCCATAACGCTGGACCTGTTTCGGCTGGTGGGCGCAGCCTGTGCCAAAGATCAGCGCGAGAACAAGCGCGGCAGGCAACAAACAAATCGGTCGAGTACTCATTGTTGCTTATCCTTTCGATAGCCGATCAATAATCAATATGTCCCATATTTCAAGACTAACTCAATCACACGTTTGTATTGCTCGAAGCTCACATCATCCGGGACCGAGTGGTCCGAATGGTAGATATAGCCCCCGCCTTTCATGGCGAACGGAATCTTTGTTCTGATTTCTTCCTCGATCACGGATGGATCGGGATGGGACATTGCGCGGGCATCGATTCCACCCATGAAGCATAGTCTCTCTCCAAAGTCCTTTTTCAGTTGAATCAGATCCATACCTGCTTTTGACTCCAGCGGCTGCAGGCAGTCAAATCCGGCCTCGATCAGTTGCGGGACGAGTTCGCTTACGCGCCCGCAGCTGTGCAGAAGAACCGGCAGGCCCTTGGAATGGAAGAAATCGCAGATTCGTTTATGCAGCGGAAACAGAAGGTTGCGATAGGTATGAGGGGAAAACAGGGAAGCGTTACGGTACCCCATGTCGTCATACATGAAAGCACCGTCGAACTCGAATCCGCCTGCCAGCATTTCCTCCGCGCAGGCGATCGTGAGGTCGATTGCGACCTCAAACATGTCGAAAACCCATTTGGGATCATCCAGCATGGCCATCAGCAGATTCTCGGAGCCGACGATCCCCTGGGTTCGGTCGTATCCGATTGCCGCGTTGTAACAGCACCAGCGTCCGGCCTCGCGCTCCCGGCGGTTGCGAGCCAAGTCCTTCTCCCACTCGATCCGGTCTCTGGCCATGGCCATACGGGGCCGGTGTTCTTCCCAGGCTTCCCACGAATTGATTGTAAATTCGATCATTTCCGGTGTGGAGGCCGTATGTTTCCAGTTTCGAAGGAGAGTGCCGTTGTTGTTTCGTTTGATAACATATTCGTCGGTTTCCTCGACAGTTTCCTCTGGGAGCCGGAACGAAGTATCCGCACCGAAACCGGACATCTCATAGTGAAAATACTCTTCCGGCTCGACATTTTCCGGAAATCCTTCCTTTCGCCAGCGAACAACGGTGGTCTCCCAGGGCGCATCCTGTATGGCCACACGATCCGGTTCGCGATGTTGCAGAGTCAGACTGATCCGTTCCCGTGAATTCATCCTGTGCTCCTGTTATAGCGATTTTGCTCCTCAGACGAGAGGATCTGATTGTACGTCTTGCAGGGAATGCATTCCAGGAGAATGCCGGGCACAAGGGTGCCGGAAATCGGAAAGAGAGATCTCTTGAGCAACGCCGGTCGGAATCAGTTCTCGTACCGCAGGCTTTGCTTGTCCCAGAACCAGGAGGGGTCCTGAACGGCGTGAACGGTGATATCGTCGACCGCCAGGGTTGCCGCATCCTTCACCAGGCCGGGAACCGCGCCGGGGAGATACCGATTCTGCAAGAGCAGGATCGGATTGATTCCAGCCTGAACGCGGAAGTCGCCGGTCACGGAGACTTTTACCCAGTCGCCGTTGCGGGGAAGGTTATCGTTGCTCATGTAGGTCACCGCCGTGTGCAGGCCGTTCGTCATCGCAATGGCAAAGTATCCTTCTCCGTTCTTCACCGCCTTGACATGGCATTGCGCGGTAATGGTGCGTGGAAATGTGATCCCGGGGAGCGGAAGCGGCCCGGCCAGGAGGCGCACATATCCGAGAGGATCGGTCAGGTTCAGGATCATCGATTGCGACCGACCACCTGCAAACAGATCATGGTTGTACAGCAGAGTAAGATAGGCCTCTCCTCCGCTCGTATTCGTCGGGTCAATCTGTACCATGTCTCCGAGTCCCAGCAGAACGGACTCGAATGTTCCATCGAACGGCGCGGTTTTGATCTCGGTTTTTCCCAGGGCGCGGTCCGTTTTCCGTGCGCTGCGGTAGACACGGATGTTGTCGATATAGACGTACGCGGTTGAGCGAGCATAGGGTCGGGCGGAAATCTGGATAACTCCCTGAAGGAGATCCGTGGGGCTGTCGTAGGTACTGGTAACGAGCTGATACTGCCCGCCGCCTTTGATCTCGTCGGCAGTAATCGTATTGATGGAAAGATTGGAGCTGTCGGCGAACAATCCGATGGAAATATCCGGCAGATCGCGGGGTTCCGCGGGATTCTCTGCCGCGAAATATCCCTGGATGGTAATTGTGCCCTCTCCCGTGTCGATATACGGTGTCATCAGGAGGACGCTCTTTCCGGGTGCGACCGTGACCAGCAACCCATGGCCGTCTGTAGCCAGCGGATCAAGAGAGAGAGGAACATCGCCCAGACGGGCTGTTCCGCCGCCCCCCAGCCCCACCATCCAGGAGGTCGATCCGAGTGTGAGCGCGGAGAAATCGTAATCGGCTTCCGCATCGCCGTCAATCGGCGGAATGCAGGAGGATACATAAATCAGCGCCCCGTCCCGGTCTCTTCGATTGTTCATCCGGTAGGCGCGGAGACTGACAGGCAGCGGGTTCTCGACCAATCCGCCGGGGAACGTACTGAAGAAGTAAGCTTGACCGCGCGCGATATTCGCGGCTTCCAGGCCCAGACCGCCTGTGAATGTCGCGGAGAATGGAATATCCGCGGCGTACACGCCGTTCGGAAGCATCTGGTTGTACATGGAATACGGCGTAATGAAACAGTAATCCTCCAACAGGGGCGCGGGATCTTTCATGAAGGGGTCGATCAGGAAAGTAGATGTTTTCACAACCACTTCATCACTCGCCGAGAACACGCCATCGGTCGCTCTGAAAATAATGGACCCTTCCGTCGGAGTTGCGGCAGCGCGGACGGAGATCACATTCTGATCGTTAATGGTGAGGTCACGAACCGTTCCCTTTATTTCGTAAGTCCATTTCAGTCCCGCCTGACCGGAATCCCGATCGATAACATAGTCATCCAAATCCAGTGCGGCTGTCAGGTCTTCGCCGACGGTCAGTCGCAAGTCGGGAATATTGCGGATTTCCGGCGCCAGCAGCAACGCCACCCAGACCGCCGTATTCGTCTGCGGCTCGGTTCCGGTGTCCGTTGTCAGGTTGGAAAGGCGGATGGTGACCAGGTGTTCGCCCTTCTGGAAGAGGCTGGTGACGTTTTCCGCGGGCCGGATGGGATTAGCGGCGCTGAATGTGACGGTTGCATTTGCGATGGTTCCGTCCGGTCGTGTAACGTCCAGAGCCAGCGTGTCATTGACCGACAGGGGACCGCTGCCGTTCTCGGTAGAGGAAAGAACGACGCGAACCGTTCCCTGTTTCGGTTCCACCGGAATATACACACGGTTTGTATTGGTGTAATAAACCCCGGTTCGGCCCGCGCTGATGCCGGGAGCCAGCTGGTTAACCGGCAGCGGGGTGGGTGTATTCGTGGGTGTATTCGATGGTCGGGGTGTCGGCGTACTGGTCGCTGTCGCGGTGGGTGTTCGTGTGGAGGTTGGAGTCTGTGTCGGAGTCTGGGACAGATCGCGGAGCGTGACTTCCCGGACCCGGTGGTTCAGAGAATCCACAACCAGAAAGCTGTCCTGGCTGTACAGTACGAGTCCAACCGGATTATTGAGCCACGCCAGGAGAGCAGGGCCGCCATCGCCGAAATAGCCGTTCTTACCGATCCCGGCGATGGTTTCGATGGTTCCGCTCGGGTCTACGCGACGAATGCGGTGATTTTTGTAATCGCTGATCAGGATGTTTCCGAGATCGTCGATCAACACATCCTGCGGATAGGTCATCTTGGCTTGCGTCGCCGGTCCGCCGTCTCCGGAGAATCCGTTTTGTTGGCCGATTCCGGCGATGGTTGTAATGATTCCGCTTGTGTCGACTTTTCGGACGACACTATTGAATTGGTCCACGATGTAGATGTTGCCCTGGCTGTCGAGATCAATGCCGGATGGATAAAGCAGCAATGCTTCCGTGGCGGGTCCGCCGTCCCCCGCATAGCCGAACTCCGTTCCCCCCACACCGGCGATAGTTCGAACCACGCCGGATGGATCGACTACACGGATTCGGAAATTGGAGCTGTCCACGACATACACATTTCCGGTAGCATCTACCACAAGGTCGGAGGGCATTTTGAACAGCGCTTCCGTGGCGGGGACGACCTCACCGCCGACACCCGCAAACCGTCCGATTCCGGCCAAGGTGGTAATGATCCCACCGCGGTCAACCTTGCGGATGCAATGATTGTCGGTATCCGCAATGAGAATGGAGCCGTCCGACAGTGCGGCGACGCCTTTCGGTTTGTTGAGTGAAGCATCGGTGGCGGGTCCGCCGTCTCCGGAGAAGGAGGCGAATCCGTTGCCCGCGTACGTGCTCACAATGCCTCGCCGGTCGATCCGGCGGATGCGGTTATTGTCGCGATCTGCGATGAAGACATTCCCGTCGGGGTCGACGGCGGCGTTCCAGGGGGTATTGAACCGGGCCTCGACTGCCGGAGAACCATCCCCGGCGAATCCCGCAATCCCCGCCCCGGCAAAATTCAATATGGAATAGGAATTCGGTGTCTGGCCGGAGGCAACGTGGGCCGCCCAGAGAAGGAAGAGGGTCGTCAGGAATACGATGAGAATAGAGTGCATCCACGGACGGGGATAAGATTGGGGGTGGGCGGCGGCGTACATGCGCATGTACGCCGCCGCCCACCCCCAATCTTATCCCCGTCCGTGGATGCACTCTATTCTCATCGTATTCCTGACGACCCTCTTCCTTCTCTGGGCGGCCCACGTTGCCTCCGGCCAGACACCGAATTCCTATTCCATATTGAATTTTGCCGGGGCGGGGATTGCGGGATTCGCCGGGGATGGTTCTCCGGCAGTCGAGGCCCGGTTCAATACCCCCTGGAACGCCGCCGTCGACCCCGACGGGAATGTCTTCATCGCAGATCGCGACAATAACCGCATCCGCCGGATCGACCGGCGAGGCATTGTGAGCACGTACGCGGGCAACGGATTCGCCTCCTTCTCCGGAGACGGCGGACCCGCCACCGATGCTTCACTCAACAAACCGAAAGGCGTCGCCGCACTGTCGGACGGCTCCATTCTCATTGCGGATACCGACAATCATTGCATCCGCAAGGTTGACCGCGGTGGGATCATTACCACCTTGGCCGGAATCGGACGGTTTGCGGGTGTCGGCGGTGAGGTCGTCCCCGCCACGGAAGCGCTGTTCAAAATGCCCTCCGACCTTGTGGTAGATGCTACCGGAAATGTGTATGTCGTGGACAGCTCCAATTTCCGAATCCGTGTAGTCGATCCATCCGGCGTGGTTCGAACTATCGCCGGTGTGGGGGGAACGGAGTTCGGCTATGCGGGGGACGGCGGACCCGCCACGGAAGCATTGCTGCTTTATCCATCCGGCATTGATCTCGACAGCCAGGGCAACATCTACATCGTGGACCAATTCAATAGTGTCGTCCGAAAAGTCGACACAAGCGGAATCATTACAACCATCGCCGGAATCGGCCAACAAAACGGATTCTCCGGAGACGGCGGACCGGCGACGCAAGCCAAGATGACCTATCCGCAGGATGTGTTGATCGACGATCTCGGAAACATCCTGATCAGCGATTACAAAAATCACCGCATTCGTCGCGTAGACCCGAGCGGAACCATCGAAACCATCGCCGGGATCGGTAAGAACGGCTATTTCGGCGATGGCGGCCCTGCTCTCCTGGCGTGGCTCAATAATCCGGTTGGACTCGTACTGTACAGCCAGGACAGCTTTCTGGTTGTGGATTCTCTGAACCACCGGGTCCGGGAAGTCACGCTCCGCGATCTGTCCCAGACTCCGACACAGACTCCAACCTCCACACGAACACCCACCGCGACAGCGACCAGTACGCCGACACCCCGACCATCGAATACACCCACGAATACACCCACCCCGCTGCCGGTTAACCAGCTGGCTCCCGGCATCAGCGCGGGCCGAACCGGGGTTTATTACACCAATACAAACCGTGTGTATATTCCGGTGGAACCGAAACAGGGAACGGTTCGCGTCGTTCTTTCCTCTACCGAGAACGGCAGCGGTCCCCTGTCGGTCAATGACACGCTGGCTCTGGACGTTACACGACCGGACGGAACCATCGCAAATGCAACCGTCACATTCAGCGCCGCTAATCCCATCCGGCCCGCGGAAAACGTCACCAGCCTCTTCCAGAAGGGCGAACACCTGGTCACCATCCGCCTTTCCAACCTGACAACGGACACCGGAACCGAGCCGCAGACGAATACGGCGGTCTGGGTGGCGTTGCTGCTGGCGCCGGAAATCCGCAATATTCCCGACTTGCGACTGACCGTCGGCGAAGACCTGACAGCCGCACTGGATTTGGATGACTATGTTATCGATCGGGATTCCGGTCAGGCGGGACTGAAATGGACTTACGAAATAAAGGGAACGGTTCGTGACCTCACCATTAACGATCAGAATGTGATCTCCGTCCGCGCTGCCGCAACTCCGACGGAAGGGTCCATTATTTTCAGAGCGACCGATGGCGTGTTCTCGGCGAGTGATGAAGTGGTTGTGAAAACATCTACTTTCCTGATCGACCCCTTCATGAAAGATCCCGCGCCCCTGTTGGAGGATTACTGTTTCATTACGCCGTATTCCATGTACAACCAGATGCTTCCGAACGGCGTGTACGCCGCGGATATTCCATTCTCCGCGACATTCACAGGCGGTCTGGGCCTGGAAGCCGCGAATATCGCGCGCGGTCAAGCTTACTTCTTCAGTACGTTCCCCGGCGGATTGGTCGAGAACCCGCTGCCTGTCAGTCTCCGCGCCTACCGGATGAACAATCGAAGAGACCGGGACGGGGCGCTGATTTATGTATCCTCCTGCATTCCGCCGATTGACGGCGATGCGGAAGCCGATTACGATTTCTCCGCGCTCACACTCGGATCGACCTCCTGGATGGTGGGGCTGGGGGGCGGCGGAACAGCCCGTCTGGGCGATGTTCCTCTCTCTCTTGATCCGCTGGCTACAGACGGCCATGGGTTGCTGGTCACGGTCGCACCCGGAAAGAGCGTCCTCCTGATGACACCGTATATCGACACGGGAGAGGGCACAATTACCATCCAGGGATATTTCGCGGCAGAGAATCCCGCGGAACCCCGCGATCTGCCGGATATTTCCATCGGATTGTTCGCCGACAGCTCCAATCTTTCCATCAATACGATTACTGCCGACGAGATCAAAGGCGGCGGGCAGTATCAGCTCGTTACCAGTACCTACGACAGCCCCACGGATCTCCTTCAGGGAGTTATCCAGATTTCCGCCCGACCCTATGCTCGCTCAACCGCGTACGTCTATATCGACAACATCCGTGTCTACCGCAGCGCACGGAAAACGGACCGCGCCCTGGGAAAAACCGAGATCAAAACCGCGCCGTTCGATGGAACATTCGAGTCCGTTCTGCTGGGACTCGGAGACATGGTACAGATTGACCCGACGAATACGAGCGGAGGAGAGGCCTATCTTACTCTGCTGTACAACCATGATCTGTTTGCAGGTGGTCGGTCGCAATCGATGATCCTGAACCTGACCGATCCTCTCGGATATGTGCGCCTCCTGGCCGGGCCGCTTCCGCTCCCCGGGATCACATTTCCACGCACCATTACCGCGCAATGCCATGTCAAGGCGGTGAAGAACGGAGAAGGATACTTTGCCATTGCGATGACGAACGGCCTGCACACGGCGGTGACCTACATGAGCAACGATAACCTTCCCCGCAACGGCGACTGGGTAAAAGTCTCCGTGACCGGCGACTTCCGCGTTCAGGCTGGAATCAATCCGATCCTGCTCTTGCAGAATCGGTATCTCCCCGGCGCGGTTCCCGGCCTGGTGAAGGATGCGGCAACCCTGGCGGTCGACGATATCACCGTTCACGCCGTTCAGGACCCCTCCTGGTTCTGGGACAAGCAAAGCCTGCGGTACGAGAACTGATTCCGACCGGCGTTGCTCAAGAGATCTCTCTTTCCGATTTCCGGCACCCTTGTGCCCGGCATTCTCCTGGAATGCATTCCCTGCAAGACGTACAATCAGATCCTCTCGTCTGAGGAGCAAAATCGCTATAACAGGAGCACAGGATGAATTCACGGGAACGGATCAGTCTGACTCTGCAACATCGCGAACCGGATCGTGTGGCCATACAGGATGCGCCCTGGGAGACCACCGTTGTTCGCTGGCGAAAGGAAGGATTTCCGGAAAATGTCGAGCCGGAAGAGTATTTTCACTATGAGATGTCCGGTTTCGGTGCGGATACTTCGTTCCGGCTCCCAGAGGAAACTGTCGAGGAAACCGACGAATATGTTATCAAACGAAACAACAACGGCACTCTCCTTCGAAACTGGAAACATACGGCCTCCACACCGGAAATGATCGAATTTACAATCAATTCGTGGGAAGCCTGGGAAGAACACCGGCCCCGTATGGCCATGGCCAGAGACCGGATCGAGTGGGAGAAGGACTTGGCTCGCAACCGCCGGGAGCGCGAGGCCGGACGCTGGTGCTGTTACAACGCGGCAATCGGATACGACCGAACCCAGGGGATCGTCGGCTCCGAGAATCTGCTGATGGCCATGCTGGATGATCCCAAATGGGTTTTCGACATGTTTGAGGTCGCAATCGACCTCACGATCGCCTGCGCGGAGGAAATGCTGGCAGGCGGATTCGAGTTCGACGGTGCTTTCATGTATGACGACATGGGGTACCGTAACGCTTCCCTGTTTTCCCCTCATACCTATCGCAACCTTCTGTTTCCGCTGCATAAACGAATCTGCGATTTCTTCCATTCCAAGGGCCTGCCGGTTCTTCTGCACAGCTGCGGGCGCGTAAGCGAACTCGTCCCGCAACTGATCGAGGCCGGATTTGACTGCCTGCAGCCGCTGGAGTCAAAAGCAGGTATGGATCTGATTCAACTGAAAAAGGACTTTGGAGAGAGACTATGCTTCATGGGTGGAATCGATGCCCGCGCAATGTCCCATCCCGATCCATCCGTGATCGAGGAAGAAATCAGAACAAAGATTCCGTTCGCCATGAAAGGCGGGGGCTATATCTACCATTCGGACCACTCGGTCCCGGATGATGTGAGCTTCGAGCAATACAAACGTGTGATTGAGTTAGTCTTGAAATATGGGACATATTGATTATTGATCGGCTATCGAAAGGATAAGCAACAATGAGTACTCGACCGATTTGTTTGTTGCCTGCCGCGCTTGTTCTCGCGCTGATCTTTGGCACAGGCTGCGCCCACCAGCCGAAACAGGTCCAGCGTTATGGCATGGTCATCGGAGTCAATCCTGAAAAGGTAGAGGAATACAAAGAGTTACACCGGAACGTCTGGCCGGGCGTACTGAAGATGATCAAAGAATGCCATATCGAAAACTATTCGATCTATATGCACGAATTGGATGACGGGCGAATTTATCTCTTCAGTTATTTCGAGTACACAGGCGATGATTTTGAGGCGGACATGGCAAAGATGGCCGCGGACAAGACGACCCAAGAGTGGTGGTCTCATTGCGAACCCTGCCAGATTCCCATCAAAAACCGCAAAGAAGGCGATTGGTGGGCGAATATGGAAGAGGTATTTCACCTTGATTAACCTTCCCTGTAGGGGCACGTTGCAACGTGCCCCCTACCCCATGGAGAATGACATGACATCAAAGACTCTCGATCTTTCCCCGGCGCGATGGATCTGGTATCCCTCCGGGCGCTGCCTGCAAAACACATTTGTTCTGTTTCGTCGCGAATTGGACCTTTCTGGTGCTCCCAAAGCGGCAACCGGGTGGGTTGTTGCAGACAGCCGTTACCGCCTGTTTGTGAACGGGCAACGGGTTCAGTGGGGACCCGCACCGGCGGACCCGCAACACCTGGAGGCCGATCCGCTGGATCTGACATCCCTTCTTCATCCGGGCAAGAATGTTATTGGCTGCGAAGTACTCTTCTACGGGCGCGGGGAAGGTACCTGGCCGCTCGGCAAACCGGGATTCCTGTTTCAACTGGATATCGAAACAGCAGACGGGAATACGAGATCTCTCGTCTCCGATTCATCCTGGCAAGCGCACATGGCGCGCTCCTGGCAGCCGGGACATTACACCCGCTGGTACCTGAGAGCCTTGCAGGAGGAATTTGACGCCCGCCTGTATCCGTATGGCTGGACCACCGCCGGATTTGTCCCCGATGCGGACTGGCTGCTTGCCATGGAACAGAACTGCCCCGCCGACATGCCGGTTCTCTGTTCCACTTATGATGACTACATGATGGATATCATCGGGGACAAAGACCGTTGCGACCTCTCTCCGCGGAGTATTCCTCTACTGAACGAGGAATTGATTCCAGTCAAGAATCTATCTGAATCCCTATGGATTGCCTGGGATCGTCCTCCACGGGAGTATTTCGATTGCCGGACACCGAATGCATTCCGCGCGGTCGGCTCACCGTGCGCCGATGAGACGGGGCCGGGGAAATGGCGCGTTGTCCTCGACGGAACCCGTGGCGCAGCATTGACGTTTGAACTTGCCGAACAGATTGTCGGTTGGCCCTATTTCACGATCCATGCACCCGCTGGAACCGTTGTGGAATTATTGGTACACGAGGCGCACGAAACTGGCGGCCCACCCCTTCTGAATACCCATTGGGAATCCTGGTCACGATTCGTTTGTAAAGAAGGCGAGAACACCTTCGAGCCGTTCGACTATGAATCGTTACGATGGCTGCAACTACACATTCACGGCATAGTTGGGGAAGTCCGAATTGAGCGAGTCGGTGTCCGACGTCGGATTTTTCCCTGGCCTCATATCCCGCAAGTATCCTGCTCCGATCCGGATTTGCAGAGTCTTCTGGATGCCTCGATCAATACGCTGCACAACTCGGCGCAGGAGACTCTTGTGGACGGCATGGCGCGGGAACGCCAGCAATACAGCGGCGATTGCGGTCATCAGGCTCACGCGATCTACTTCGCGTTCGGTGAGACACGTCTTCCCGGACGATATATCCATACCTATAGTCAAGGGATAACTCATGAAGGGTATTTTCTGGATTGCTGGCCTGCGTATGATCGTCTCTGCCGCGTGATGCAGCGCCAACTCTTTCTGTCCAAGTGGGGACCCATTCTCGATCACGGAATCGGATTTGTATTCGATTGCTTTCATCACTACATGTATTCGGGAGATCTGTCATCCCTGGAGAAACCGTTCGCGGCTCTGACACGGTTTGTAGAGTACTTGCGGAGGATTCGACGATCGGACGGCCTTCTGCCGGTAGAGGATATCGGGACGCCGTGTGTGTGGATGGATCACATCGCGTATCAACAGACACGGCATAAGAAATGCGCGTTCAATCTGTATGCCTCGGCCATGCTGGAGAATGCTTTCGCGCCTCTTTGCATGGCTTTCGGGGATACCGGTCTGGCTCGCGATTCGCAGTCGCTTGCCCGGGAGATCCTGGAATCTGCGGTGAAGCATTTCTGGCATCCTGAACGAGGCCTGTTTTGTGTGAATCTGCCGTGGCGATCCGAGGAACGAGAGGATCGTTTCTGTGACCGGTCTCTCGCAACCTCTATCCTTTTCAATCAATGTCCCGGTGATAGAACAGAGGCTGCATTGCGGATGCTGGTGGAATGCCCGCCGGAGATGGGATTCTCCTATCCGGCAAATGCCGGTTGGCGTCTCTGGGCGCTGGCGAAGGCGGGACGAATAGATGTCATTCTGAAAGATTTCCGCGAGCGGTGGGCCACCATGGATTCGGTTCGACTCAACAACACCTTGCAGGAAGACTGGGATGCCAGGCCGGATTCTACCGCCTCGGAATGGAGTCATTGCCCGGTCGCCCCGCTTTACCTGTTCTACATGGCAGTTGCAGGGATTCGACCGTTGGCGCCCGGATTCTCCCGTTGCGAAATCCGTCCGCAGTTGGGCGATCTGGAACACGTGAGCCTTGTCGCGCACACCGCGTCGGGACCGATTCGGTTTGAGTCGGATGGAAAGCCAGGCAGTCGCTCTCTCCGCATTCAGCTGCCCGAGCGTTGCAGCGCCGAGTTGATCCTCCCTGCGGATGAGCACGTGGATCTGTCCTCACTGCCCTCCCCCGTTCCGCCGGGGCACAAGCGTTACGCCCTGCCTTCGGGAAAGGAGACGGCGTTGCAGTTGAGGACGGTTTAGTCCGGCCTCTTCGCCCGGGAGAGGGCTGGGGTGAGGGCGTTCTTGGTCGCCAGTAGTACCTTGCCTGATTCCATTCTCGTTTGGCTGTATGTCAGGCTAATTCGTTTGCAGAACACCAGGTAGACAAGTTGGGTTACTACATACACTGCCAGCCCGTATATCCTGGCAAACGGTTTCTGAAGGGGGAAGAAATGAAAAGGTTTTTTTTTCTTGTTATTGTCTGCGGTGTGGCAGGCCCATCTCTTGCAGAACAAGTGGTCACACCTTCGCGACAAGTGGGCTTGCATGGAGAAGACTGGATACACCAAATGGTCTTCTCTCCGGACGGGAAGCAGATCCTTGCCGGATGTGCGGATGGATCTGTGAAGTTGTGGGACACGGGGACAGGAGCTCTTCTTCGCACATTTCAGCATTGCGGCATGATCCGCCGCATGATTCGCACGCATCACTTTCATCCGTCTATAGCATTTTCCCCCGACGGAACGAAGATTCTGACCGGGGGCATGAATGGATCAGGCATTTTGTGGAACGTGGCTGATGGCAAAACTGTCCGCACTTTCTCAGGACCGGAGGGGCGTTTTGAAAATGTCTTGTTTTCTCCCGATGGATCTCGGATTGCAGCGCAGGATAGGCATCAGGTAATGGTCTGGAACACGGAAACCTCTCAGCTTGTGCGTTCTATTCCAGGTGGAGGGCGAATCATTGGATTCTCGCCGGACGGACGCCGTATTCTCATCGACATGAAAGACGGGATGTCCCTATGTGATGTCGAGACCGGTGAAGTAGTCCGCACACTCAGGGCACGTGGCTATCACGGCGCTTTCTCGCCGGACGGCTCGAAGGCGATTGTGGGCGTGATTTATGGAATGTCTGCATTGTGGGACCTGAGTACCGGGGATAAGATCTTTGAGTTTCAACCGCATACGAGTGGTCTCTGGTGCATGAGATTCTCGCCCGATGGCAAGAAGATTATCACCGGCGGAGAAACCTATACCCCGGCGTCCACTTCTGTGGGAGAAGCGAGAATATGGGACGCAGCAAATGGGGACCTTCTGTTCACTCTCTCCAGTCCCACATACATCGGGAGTACAGTGAGCGCCTTTTTTCTGCCCGATGGACAGTCTGTCTTGACAGCAGCCAACGACGGCTCGGTGCTGTACTGGGACATTTCTGGATGCAATGAGATTGACAACATGCGTGTCAATGTCCTTTCAGGCGATGGTTTCTAAACATAGAGTCACTGCCCCCTCTCTCTCCGGGAGAGGGCTGGGGTGAGGGCGCCAATACATCCCCTCGCCCGCCATTCCTCTTGAGCCATATCCCATCCCAATGGAAAATCTGTGGAAATATCACGTGGGAGGTGTCACCCGATGAACGAGCAATCCGGACCGAGGGAAGTGACTTTTCAGGATTTCATTTTCATGATGTCCACATCGGCCCTGGTCGGCTTGGGGCATGTCCCCAATCCGGTCACCAACAAGTACGAGACAGATCTGGAATCCGTGCGCCAAACCATTTCCCTGTTGACCATGATCCAGTAGAAAACGAAAGGCAATCTCACATCGGACGAGGACGATATGCTGGAGCGGCTTCTTCATGAGCTGCGGATGGGGTATATCACCAAGGCCAAGGAAGGCTCCACCGAATCCCCTGCCGAAGAAGAAGAGAAGGAAGAAAGACCCGGGAGAATCATTCTTCCGTGACATCCGGTATTGCTTCACGGTGGCATCTGAGAGTGTGTCTCAAGATCTGCCAACGAGCTCGACAGCCTATTCCCCAAAGTTTGGGGGAGATACAGAGGGGGTTGATCTTATTACACTTAATCGACACACCACCCGCCCTTAAGCCCCCGAAGTCCCACCCCCACGGTTGACAAGAAGATCATTCTGCTATACAAGTATCTATTGACACTCGTATATCTTATTACATGTATCTTCGGTAAACAGACCTCAGGTGCCTCTATGCTTGCAGGCAGGAGAGATTCGAGATGCGCTTTCTGATCATCGGTTGTGGCTCAATGGGCAAACGTCGAGCGAGGGTCCTCAAGAAACTGGGATATGAGGATGTTCTTGCGCTGGACACCCGGACAGATCGCCTGGAGGAGATGCACTCCCAATCGCCTCATGTTCGGGGATTCGGAAATTTCGACCGTGCGGTTGAGGCTGGCGCAGACATGGCGCTGATCTGTGTCCCACCGCACTTGCACATTGATTTCCTGTTGAAATGTATCGACTTACGTCTTCCCACATTCTGCGAAGGTCCTCTCGTGATGACCCTGGATGACATGGATCGGGTGATTGAGGGGGCGAACAAGAGGCAGGTGTTCGTCGCACCCAGCTGCACCTACCTCCACGCCGAGGTCCATCACAAGGTCAAAGAGATCATCGACAGCGACAGAATCGGCAAACCGCTCGCCATGATCTCCCATGTCGGGCATCACGTCGCCAACTGGCATCCCTACGAGGACTATCGCCGCTTTTACGCGTCGAAACGCTCCGAAGGCGGGATGTGTTTCGATATGCTTCCGCACGACTTCCACACGGTGGAGTACCTGCTCGGCGATGTCTGCGGACTTTCCTGCATGGCACGAATGCGGTCCGAGAACATCGAAACCGATGAGGGAGCGTGCGATGTCTACGATGTGATTCTGGACATGAAATCCGGCGCTTCAGTGGTGGTTCACCAGGACATGTTTCAGCGTCCTTTCGGACATTACCGCAAAATCATGGGCGAAAGCGGGGCGGTGGAATGGAACTGGAAAACTGTCCGGCTCTGCGAGTACAAGGGATCTCAATTCCACGATGAACCCGAATGGGAAACCGTTCCGCTGAGTGAGAATTACCACCTGGAAAACGCCTACGATGGCGAGATTCTTCACGTCATCCGGGCCTGTGAAGGAAAAGAAAAATACCTCATGCCGCTGGAGAAAGAGAGACGGATTCTCGAATGGATGCTCGCATGTGAGGAGAGTTCCAGAAAAGGAATCCACATTACCTGGTAGCCCCTCGCGGGACTCAACAGAAGGAGTCATTCATTGACACAAACCACATTTGCACTCAAAGGGATCTTACCCGCCCTCAGTACACCGTTCGCGCCGGATGGAACCGTCAACATATCGGTATTGCGCCGCATGGTCCGGTACCA
>Ga0116141_10001278_pt1 | contig 21358 bp, 13 predicted proteins | sample AD_UKC097_MetaG_FD_89744 | JGI IMG/M metagenome (GOLD analysis project Ga0116141, IMG submission 89744) | Active sludge microbial communities of municipal wastewater-treating anaerobic digesters from USA - AD_UKC097_MetaG | ecosystem: Engineered > Bioreactor > Anaerobic > Digestate | place: USA...
CCTTCAGGATCTCTCGATGCACGAGATCGCGGAGATCCTCCAGTGCAAGGAACGGACCGTCGGAACCACGTTGTTTGCGGCCCGCAAGAAACTGATGGAAGAGTTGGAACCGCTCCTGGCCGATCTTCTCAGCATGAGCTGATCGGCAGAATACGGAAATGAGGTGTGCGATGAACCAACATTTGAGCGATCGACAGATTTCGGCATACCTGGACGGACGGATTTCCCCGGATGAGGCAGATCTCGTGATCCGGCACACCGGGGAATGCGCGGATTGTGCGGACCGACTGGCCCGATTTGCCCTTCTGGATCGGTCTCTGGCAGAGATGGAGTCCGCGCCGGTCGAGGACGCCATGTTGCAGCGGGTACGCAGCCGGGTCCTGCGCGAGACTGCGCGAGAGCGAAGAACGGCGGATGTCGGTGTGTTCGGCTGGTTGGGATATGTATTCTCACCAAAGGCTTTGACTTATGCCTGCGTCGCGCTCGTTCTGGTGGGCGGGGTATTGTTCCTGCGGAACGATTCCAGGCTGCCTGACGACGTAGATCCACTTACCGCCAAGTTGGACAGCACTCCCCCACCGGTGGCCAATCAACTTGCGTTGCAGACACAACAGGAGATCTATCGCCTGGCAACCGGCGCGCTGAGCAAAACCGCGAAAGAGACACTCGAAACCGTGTCCGAGGAAGGCAAATTTATTCACCAAGGCTCGCAAGACCTTCTTGCAACGAAATTTGCAGACCTTTCGCAAAAATCCTCCGCTCTGTTGACCAGTGCAAAAACGAAGGCTTCCGTGTTGACAGAGAATGCGGAGGAACACGGTTCCCGTGTGATGGACGCAGCAGCGAAGCAAACCGTTCCCCAGGCAGGCATTGCCGTGGGCATGACCATTCTGCAACTGCTGGGTGGCGTTGTGTGATTCGCTCATTCTGCGACAAAAGGAAAGGATCATTCAATCATGACTCCGATGAGAATTCATCGACTCTTCTCGCGATTCTTCGTGAGCATTGTCCTGATGGCCGGTGCGGCAAACGCCGCGTCTATCGACCTGGTGAAATACGTTCCCCAGGACGTGATCTATTGCAGGGTGTCCGACCGGACGAAAGGAGCCGAAGAAGCGCCGACATTACGCAATTTCGAGCAGAGTCTCGATGATTGGGTCCGGGCAATGGATGACTTCGCAGAGTGGCGGATTCTCAAACAGGAGTTCAACCTGCTGCGCAAAGAGATCGGCGTTCCCGATGAAATGTCGACTTGGGACTTTTTTGCGGGAGAGCGCATGGCCGTTGCGGTCCTGGGGATGGGCGATGGCGTGGGATTACGCATTCCCACGCTTCTATTGATCAGTCAGCCTGCGGATCTCGACTTGGCAAAGAGTGTCCTGACGACATTTTTGGATCGAATGAATGTTCAGGCCACCCCAAGCGAAGGAAGTGCGATCCCGGAGCACAGATGGATTGGGGTCGAATTGTTGAAAGAATCGAAGGCTCCTCTGCTGCGCGACACTCACGAGTATGAGGGAACGATGATCGAAAGCCTGAGTCTTGCTCCGGGAGTCCCGGGGGCGGGGATTTCCTTCATGGTTAAAGACGGCCTGCTCTTTGTGTGTACCAATGCCCCTGTCCTGGATCGTGTGCTGGATATCGCGGCAGATGGGAGTGGACATCTGGCCGAAGACCCCGATTTTCAGGCGCTGGCAAAGACTTTTCCCAAGAAATACGACGCATTCAGTTATTTCAGCTGGACTCGTGTGCTGAGCGGCCTGCAGGAATTGAAGAAATTGACCGCCTTCATCCCCGATGAGGCGGAACGGGTAAGGGCAGAACAGGCTGCGGATTACGGATTCTCCGTTTTGACGACGTTTCGGGCAAGCGCAAGCGCCTCGGTCTGGGATGGAAACATCCGAATCACCCGGAAATTCACCCTGCGGACAGAGCCGCGAACTTCCTGGCAGGGCGCTCGTCCTTTTCACCTTCTAAAAATGGCTCCACGAAAAACGGAAACGGTCTGGGCAAGCAACCTATTCTCGATTCAGGATCTCTGGAAAACGGCATGGAATGGCGCGGAACTCCTGTCCCCGGAAGAGAACATCCGGGAGAAGATCCTTGGCAATATCCAAGAACAAACCGGCCTGGATATCGAGAAAGATGTTGTATCCTGGATGGGGCACTCCTTCGGGATAATCAAGCTGCCTATCGACCTGGAATCCGTGGTTCCCATTAACCATTTGGCGGTGTGGATCGAGACAACCGACCCGGAGGCTCCGAAGGCGCTCTTTCTAAAAATCGCCGAGGCGATTCGGAAATCCTCCCAATTCCCGGTCACCGTACAGACGGCGGCCTACGAAGGGCGGGAGATCTCACGACTGGACATTCCCATCCCATTTTTACCCTATCAGCCCAGTATGGTGACCCTGTCGAATAGGGAACTGCTGATCTGTACAAATCCGGTTGTGCTGCAGAACCTGATCGATGTGTACCTGGGTCATGAGACTTCCCTGGCTGAAAACAGCGCATATAAGCCCCTGGCTTCGTTTCTTGAGACCTCAGCCAACAGTGTCGGATTCACAGATGTCGCCTTGTCCACGTATGCCTCCAGCAAAGCCCTGGAACGAGTTGCCTCTATTGGAGCATTCGGCGGTCAGGCCAATCCGAACGCCGCCAGGATTGCAGACGCGATCAACCGTGTTGCGCGGTTGATTCGCATTGTGGGAGTCTGTCAGGCAAAAGGAAAAGTGACGACCGTCGAAAGCAATCTGATTCGATCGGAGCAGAGAAAAGTTATGGAAGACCTGCCCGCACGGGTGTCGATCCCACCGGCTGCTCAACCCGGCAGGTCGTTAAGCGATATGGAGAAATGGCTTCCGGAACTGATCCGCGACCTTCACCGGAAAGACCGCAAGGAATTTGCTTTTCTGCTTGCCGAACGCATGGGAGATTGGTTCCCGGAACAGGCGGGCCAGAGCACGCCTTTCTGCGGAACTCAAACTGCAGGATGGGCAGATCGAGGAAGCCATTCAGCAATACCGTGCGGCGTTCCAGAAGGGCCTGGCAAAAAGCGAAATCGACTCGGTTTCCCGAACGCTCTGCGAGAAGGGTTTCACTGAGGCGGCAGAAACGCTGTCTCAGGAAATACAAAGCACTCCGTAAGAATTCTCAGCCCCGACCCCCTCTCCAAGGATGGAGAGGGGGAGTTGAGGGGGCAGGCACGGTGGCCTGCCCCTACGGCAGAAATCAGTTCGCAGGGGCAATCCCTCCGTGGTTGCCCCCGATTCACCGCCCGAAGGAAGATGGCCCCGCTAGCCCTCATGCTCCGGTCGGGGGCAAGATGCCCCCGCTCCTATGGATCGCTCCTTGCCTGAGCCATTTGGGAATGATAACCTAGTTGATTCCCCTGATGGGATGACATCATCACCGTTCAGAGAGCCGGGGATTCCTGACTGCCCCGAGCGGAGGTGGCATGAACAAGAAGGAATTAGCGCGATTTCGCAAGATTCTGGCGCACAAGAAAGAAGAGGTCACCGGACAGATTGCCCGATTGGAATTGAATTATTCCAACGGTCCGTCTCGTGATTCCTCCGGGTATGGGATCCACATGGCGGAAACCGGAAGCGATGAGGAGCAACTCGAGAAAAACCTCACGTTTTTGTCGCAAGAGGGCGATATTCTGAAGTTGATCGACGATGCATTGGAACGAATCGACCACATGCAATACGGCATCTGCGAAGGATGCGGCGGCTCTATCCCCAAAGAGCGGCTGGTCGCCAAACCCTTCGCGCGATACTGCATCTCATGCAGACGCCGAATGGAGCTCGCCGGGCACTCCCAATAAGACTCACTGGCCTCTTGCCGTTTTTGTTGCGGTGATTCTGGCTGTGTTGGGATTGGACCTGGCGACCAAAGAATGGGCGCGTTCCACTCTTCCCGGTTCATCGATTCCGATTCTCCCCGGTTTTTTTACGTTGGCCTACGGTGAAAACACCGGCATCGCCTTTGGTCTGTTTCAGGGACAAGGGCGACTGTTGACATTTTTTTCGCCACTGGCCCTGCTGGTATTAGGTAGTGCGCTTGGATGGCATGTGTATCAGGCAGGCCGATATTCGACGGCCTGCGTTTGTGGCCTGATTATCGGCGGTGCGATGGGGAATGTGTGGAGTCGGCTGACCGACGGTTACGTGGTGGACTTCCTGGATTTTCATATCGGGACCTGGCATTGGCCGACATTCAACGTGGCGGATAGTGCCTTGTGCTGTGGCGTTGCGGGATTCCTATGGCTCTCCCATTTGCTGGATCGATCGAGTAGGATTGCCCTGGAAAATAAAGAGCCATCCCATGAAAACGCCTCCGGGTAAATGAGGCGACTATTCCCGGGCTGTCTCGACCAGGCATTGCGACACCCCGGACCGACCTCCTGTGTCGCGGAGACCGCTATGCACCCTACCTTGTTTCGAATCGGGGGATTTCAAGTCACCACTTATGGTCTCATGCTGGCGATTGCATTTGCGGTCGCAGCGACGCTGATCATCCGGCGCGGGGAACGAGAAGGGATCCCCGGCGACTTTCTTCAGAATCTATTGGTTGTGGCCATGGTGGCTGCGCTGCTTGGAGCGCGCCTGCTGCACATTCTGGTCGATTTCGATTATTTCCTGGATCATCCCGCTGAAGTGCTGTTTTCCCGCGAGGGCTATGTCTTTTTCGGGGGATTTCTGGCGGGAACCGGGGCTTCAATCTATTAGATTCGGCATCGGGGGCAGGATGTTTGAAAGTGGCGGATGTGCTTGCGCCATACTTGTCTCTGGCGCAAGGGATCGGACGGTTGGGCTGTTTCGGATTCGGCTGCTGTTACGGTCACCCAACTTCACTGCCCTGGGCGGTTCAATTTCCCCGGACCATCGATCCGTCATCCGGTATGATTGATGGAACCCCCGCGTATCTGCATCACCTTGCGGAGGGATGGATTACACCCGATGCCGCCCATTCCTTGCCTGTGCATCCCAGCCAACTGTACGAATCGGCGCTGGCATGGCTTAACTTCTTCATTCTTATCTATTTACAAAAACGGGGATGTCAAAAAGGAGTGTTGTTTTTGACGTATTTGCTTCTCTATTCAACCGGTCGGTTTCTGGTTGAATTCACCCGTGGCGATCCACGGGGAGAGCTTCTGCATCTTCTTTCAACCTCTCAAGTTGTGTCCGTTGGGCTATTTGCGGTGGCTTGTGCGATGCTGATCTACCGAAAAGTGGTTCGGCTTTCTTCTTAACAGGGCTTCAAAATCTCGAAAACCGGTGTAAAGTTTCTTGACATTTCGATGGAATCGAGTATTCTATGCTATATATCCTGCCCGAAAATAGAGAACAGATCTCATGACTCGTCGAAAAGTGACCTTCGCAAACATTGTTTATCGCAGTCAAAAGATGGAGCGGATTGTCCGAACCGCCCAGCAGGTGGCGCCAACGGATGCACGGATCCTTCTGATTGGAGAGAGTGGGACAGGAAAAGAACTCCTGGCGAGTGCCATTCACTCGTCCAGCGACCGGTCCGGGGGAAAGTTTGTGGTGGTGAACTGCTCCGCATTACCGGGCGATTTGCTTGAGATGGAATTATTCGGGCATGAAAAGGGAGCGTTTACGGGAGCGGTGTATTCCCGCCGGGGTAAACTGGAGCAGGCCGCGGGCGGTACGATTCTATTGGATGAAATCGGCGATATGGCGTTCTCTGCTCAAGCGAAATTGCTGCGTGTCCTGGAGGAGGGTGTCGTTGAGCGCCTGGGAAGCGGCGATTCCATCCCACTAGATGCCCGCATTATTGCCGCATCCAGTCAGCCCCTTGTGCGTCGCGCCCAGGATGGCGATTTCCTGCAAGAATTGTATTACCGACTGAAAGAGGTGCATTTGAATCTGCCGCCGCTGCGGGATCGCAAAGAGGACATTCCGGTTCTGGCTGATTATTTCTTCGGGTTGTATAACCAGCAATATCACAAACAAATCAAAGGGCTTTCGGACGCGGCGCTGCAATTCCTTCTGCGTCACGATTGGCCGGGCAATGTTCGGGAGCTGCATCATGTCATTAAATGCGCCGTGCTGATGAACGATGGCAGCGATCTGGTCTGGCTGGAACATATCCCCCTGGACATCCACCTGTCCGAAACGGCGCGGAACACACAGGAAGTGGAAACAAGAGCGGATGAGGTGCTGGATATCCTGACGTTGGATGAAGCGGAGAAACGTCATATTCTCCGCATCCTGGAATTCACGCGGTTTAACAAGAGCCAGGCCGCGAATATCCTGAAGATCTCCCGCCCGACCCTCGACCGGAAAATTGAAAAATATAAATTGCATGAGATTCGCATTCGGGAGAAATCGCCCCGAGAACGATAACCCGCCGGTTTTTCGGGACCAGGACCGCACGAAGAATCTTTCCGGGTTTCTTGACGACCTCCGGTGAAAAAGGATACTTTCATCTCTGGGGAACACAATCGGATACGTTACGGAGTCCCCAGAAGATGAGTTAGCTGCCTGAGAGCGGGTTTCTATTCCATTCGGAACCTTGCTCGGAAAGGAAGACTCATGAACGGAAGGCTTGATTTGAACAGACGGATGTTACGGTTGGCGCTGATCTTTCTGCTGGGAATTTGTATCCCGATCGGCGACGCAGCCGCCCAGAACGCCGAAGAATCGGATTCGGGATCGGGGGTGCTGCTTGCGCAGTTGTCACGCCGGTCCTCTCGAACATCTTCCTACGGCAGCGGTGGATACGGATATAATAATAACAATTACGGGAATTACGGTGGAAGCAGCCTGGGAAGTTCAAGGTCTCGTTCAAGTCTCGGGAGTTCTCGAAGCAGCCGGTACGGTTCGAGCGGGTATAATAGCGGGTCCTATGCCAACCAGGGATATAACCAGGGGAACTATGGATCAGACTCAAGATCCAGTCGATATGACCGTTCGAGCCGATACGACCGGAGTTCATCCAGTCGGCGGTCCCCCACCGGAGAGGCCGGGCTTTCGGGAATGAATGCGACAGGCGCTCCCGGCGAGCAACAGGCGCAACCGAATGAAGAAACCACTGCCCGATCCGGCCGTACCAGACGGTCCTCCACATCGAAATCAGGTAGCGGGCAATCGGGACAAGGCTCGGTCGAGGTCGAAGGTGCCGCTGCACCCAAGCCTGCTGCTGCCCCTGCCGTCCCACAACCCAAGGCAGCGGGGGGGCGAGGTCGTACAGCCGCACCGGCGGCTCAAGAGCAGGAAGCTAGACCCCAAACGCAGCTCGCGACGCTTTATTTGACGGTCAATGCAGACGAAATCCTGATCGGGGATGTCTTCGCGGTGGATGTCGAACTCTCGAATCCGAAACGCACGGGATACAACCGGCTTGCGGCAGTTTTCCGCTATGATCCGGTGTTTCTCAGGCCGGTTGTCACTCCCCCGTCAACGGAAGGGGAATCCCCGCAACCGGCTCTGGCCATGATTGATGACGTCACCTCCGCACCTGCTCTGAAAGGAGTCGCGGCGGTTGCTGAAAAAGCGCCGAGTCCATACCTGCGCGAGGCATTCAGCCGGGAGGATAAGATTTCCCTTTATCAGAATATTGTGGATCACGAAAAAGGCCTGGTCAGCTACATGTTTGAGATCACGGGTGAAACCTCCACCGCCCAGGGCCGAGTGGCAAGCGTTTATTTCGAAGCCCTTCAGCCGACCCAACGCACCCAGCTCGAATTTTATTTTCCTTCGTCTACCGCCGAGGGAAAAACAGGGGAGGGACAGTCGGAAAGTGCGGAGTTGGGAACCGGGCTTTTCCTCAATGACGAGGATCGCCTGGGACTTCCTTTGCTGCCGGGGGACGGAACAATCAGCCGATGGGTCACGATCTTCAGTGAGAAGCCGACAAAGGACCGTGTCCGCAGCCTGGATCGAGACGAACTGGCGCAGGAAGAGGTTTACCGCACACAATTGCGCCTGGTACCGGATGCCGATCAGGTCGTAATCGGTGATGAATTTGATGTCCAGATCGAGTTGGACAACCCCGATCACGACCAGTTCGACCAGGTAAGTCTTCTGATCGCCTATAATCCCCGTGTGCTGGAAGTGGTCGATTACGACGAGAACAACATCATTGCGCGAGGTTTGAATATCCACGATGGGTCGTATCGGGATCGATTTCCGTTCGATCTCGGGCTGACGAACAAGGTCGATCCGGAGAAAGGGTTGATCGATTATCGAATCCGGGGCTATCGTGAGCCGCTTCGTTCCGAAGGCACCCTGGCCTCCATTCGCTTCCGAGCGCTCAAGTCCACCTCGAAAACGACACTGCGGATCATCTATAGTCCGGAGGGGAAAGACCCGACGACAGGTCTTTTCTTCCGACTCCAGGATGTTTTGGGCGATTCCTCGGATCCCAGGGACGGGATGAATACCTGTTCGATGCAGATCGGTCGGCTTCGCAGCGCGGCGGCGGCGGCGGGGACATCGACGAATCGCGAGGGCAGCTGAACGAGAAGACAGAGGATTTCCCCGCTTGTCGGGGAGACTACCGAAACCGGTTCGATTTCAGGTAAGCTTGGCGCGGACCGGATTGGGAGAGAGTACCGGATGTGAACAGCGCAGGAATCCGGATGGCATGATGTTTCATGCCGCCCCGGATTCGGCTGTTTTTCGTTGGATCAATATGGGTTCCTGACTCCCTTCAACCAGTGGGGGACAATTGATAAAATTCGTTCCCCATTCAGGTAACCCACGAGAAAGGACGGTCATGGCCAAAGGACCCCTGGTCGCAATCGACATTGGGCAACATACTGTGAAGATGTTGGCGCTGAAGCGGACAAAAGCAGGTGCTGCCGTTACCGGAGCCGCTTCTCAGGCAATCGGCCTTTCCCCGCAGGCTCCCGCCGAAGAAATCGCCCAGCGCGTTTCGGAAATTATCAAGACGCTTCGCAAGAACCTTTCAGGGGGTAGCATCCGCGCCGCAACCGCGCTGAGCGGACGAACCACGTTCAACCGGTATGTCCGCATCCCGGTCGTCAGCGGTCGTCGCCTCCACAAAATTGTTCAGTACGAAGCGCGCCAGCAAATCCCCTTTCCGATCCACCAGGTCAATTTCGATCATTACATCGTTCCCCCCCCCCCTCAGTCGACCGAGCTGGAGGTCATGCTGCTTGCCGTTCGCAAGGATGTGTCCGGTGAATTGGTCTCCCGTCTGAAAAACGGCGGGATAAAGACGGATATTGTCGAGGCAGGTCCGGTGAGTCTATTTAATGCGTATATGGCCACTATCGGACCGGCAGAAGAAGAAGTCACCGCAATTATCAATATTGGTGCGAGTGCCACGGATATCGTGGTGGAGCAGGAAGGGCAGCTGCGCTTTTCGCGGAGTGCTCCCTTTGCGGGCAACAACCTGACCGACCTGATTGCAGAACGCCTCAAGGTGGATTGGAACGAAGCGGAGAGTCTCAAAATCCGTCCCGCATCGGAATATGAGAATATCGACGGGGAAGGACCAACGGCAGTCGATGTCGCCACGATTCTGGAAGAAGGATTCGAGCGGATCATCAGCGATATCCGTCGATCCCTGGATTTTCATGTATCGCAGCCGGAGGCCTCGCCGGTGACACGGGTTCTTCTGTGCGGTGGAACCGCTCGCATGGAAGGTGCGGCGGAATTTCTGGAAGATCGACTGGGTGTTCCCGTGACATTGGCGGATTTCACCGCTTCCGAAACCTTGGACTGGTCCGGATCAAACAAAGAGAACTATCGTGGCGAGGGGATTCTTGCGGGCCTGGCGGTTCGATGTGCGGACAAGGCCCGGATCGCCGTCAATATCGCACCCGACCAGGTCATTCACCGCCTGGAACTCGAACGTCGCATGCCGATGCTGTCCCTCTGCGGTCTGGTGTTGCTCGGCATGATTTTTTACAGCTACATTGCCGTGCAACAGTGCATCGCACGGGATCGACAAGTCTTGGATCGAATCGGGAGTGTCATTAATCCGACGGGGATTGGCCCGCATCAAAAGGAAATCCAAGCCCTTCGGGCGGAACAAGACAATTACATGAAGCGGTTCGACAGGCTGAACCAGGTGGCTGTGAAACGCGGAGTGGTTACGAATCGATACATCGAGATCCTCTCAATGGTTCCCGAGGAAGTCTGGCTCACAACGGTTTCCCTGGCCAGCGACAAAATGACGATTCAGGGAAAAGCTCTGAACGACCTGCGTCTCAATGAATTTCTCTCTAACCTCCGCTTATGTCCGTATTTCGACGACACGGGTGTCTCGCTGAAAAACAGCCTGCCATCCGAGGATGGGAGTACCGACTATACCATTGAGGTGAATGGGGCCGAGAGATTCTTGAATCCCACAATGGAAGAAGTGGATTTCATCCGGAATCTAAAGAAGTTGTTGAATATGACCATTATTCTGGCGCGCCTGGAAGACATGAGTGGCGGCGGCGGTTTCGGGATGCCGGGCGGATTCGCCATGCCGGGAGCCGGGGAGGTTCCCGGAATACCCGGAATACCTGGAATGCCCGGGGCTGCCGACTCCGCCGAGTCGGCACCGGCTGAATCAGCCGCTCCGGTGCAGGTCGAGAAACCGAAAGGCCCGTGGCGAGCACTCGTCGGGATTTTCCAGGTGGACCAGGCCAAAGAGAAACTCGAAATTCTCAATAAAGTTTATAGTGCGGTCCAGATGAGTAAGGTTGAGAATTGCGAAGCGATCCAGCTGCGATATTTCGATCCGATTTTCAATCCGAGAGAGCAGCAGGAAGTCAAGTTGGAGGAGATTGCGGCATTTGCCGAGGGGGAACGGACCGAAGACGAGATGCTGGCGGTCTTGGAGAAATCCTATCAGACACCGGAACCGACCCCGCCGCCAACCCCGACCCCGCCACCCGAATCGGAGGGCGGATACGGGTACGGCATGTATGGCTACGGCTATGGCATGATGGGTGCTCCGAGCGGCGGTGGTGGCGAGGCTGAGGCCGGCGGTGAGGCGGCCGTTGATGAAGGCGCAATATAACTGTCACCCGTGCTGCCGTGCGTTCCGGCTTCCGGACGCAACAGAATCGGGGCAATGACAAGGAAACCTGTATAGACGGAGAGATGCGTGGCTGCGTCAATCAACAAAGAACAGATTATCGAACTTGTCAGTAAGTATCGGGATATTTTGGTACTGGTGGCATTGCTGGCGCTGGCGGGCTGGGGATATACCCGGATGCAGTCGACGCTTTCCATGACGGTCGAGGACCGGATTCGGATGGAAGTGGAAGGTGTCAAAGGGGGCGGGGGCAAGTCGGAAGCGCTGGATTCAACCAAACTGGTGGAGAATCTCGAGGGGAAGCGCTCTCTCGCCGTATATACCCGAGTGAAGAATCCTTTTGGAACTCCGGCCGAGCAGTTGCGCCTGCGCCAGGAAGTCCAGCAGTTATATCAAAAGGGAGAGGATCTGTTCAAAGCGGAGAAATATGAACAGGCCATTCAGCAATTCAACCGCCTGGTTCGGCTGGATGTAACGGAGACTCGAATCGAGTACCCGGTCCGTCCTTCCGAGTATATCCGAATGGCCGAGCAGCGTTTGAATCTGCGGAACCTGGAAACGACGCTTGCGCAGGTACGTCAGAACTCCGAGCAGGCTGCCGCCCTGGTTTCCTCTTCTCCGGAGCGGGCGATTGATTTGTACGAGCCGGCATTGATGGCGCTGAAAAATCTTGTCGAAGCCGATCCGCAGGGAGAGGCCATGGGGCCGGATCGGTTTAAAGAGGTATCGGGCCTGGCGACAGAGATGGAGCAGACCGTCACCAAGCTGAAGCGAGATCGGTTAGGCTCCGGGTTCAACCAGGTCACCGTGGCGCTGAGCACCGCTGCGCAGCAGGGCGCGGGCAATGCCACCACCCTCCTGCCTGTCCTGGGACAAGCACGAGAGATTTTGCAGGAAGCCCAGCAAGTCGATCCGGACTCGTCCGTGGTTCCGGCGGCACGTCGAACGGAATTGCAGACCCTTGTGGAAAACACCGACAAGATGCTGGTCGATTCCGCCGAAGCCGTTGCAGAACAAGTGCGGACTTCGGTCGCCAATGCCATCGGACAAGGCGATTTCAACACGGCCAATTCGCAGATCAAGTCGTTCGCGGCCCTGTGCTCCCGTCACACCGACAATGGGATTCTGGCCACAGGGCAGGTGGAAATTCTTTCTTCGTACTTGAGTGCCGTGATCGGAACGGCCGGTAAAGAATTGACCCAGCTGACGGAGGCGCTTTCGAAAGGGGATCTCGCCAGTTACGACGAGGCCAAGAAAGAGGCGCTGCTGGGGCAGGTTGCCCAGGCATTGACGCTCGGCCCCCTGCTGACCGAAAGAGACCGAACCCAGCTGCTTCAGCTGGAAGATAAGTTGCGGCGAGCCAAACCGAAACCGACCCTGAACACCGCCTATGATCTCATCTCGTTCAATCGGTCGGGAAACCGATACCGAATCACCCTGAAAAGCAAGGGAGACGGGAAAGATATTCCGCTGACCCTCGAGTTGAAAAAGAAAGATCCGTCCGGCTTTGTGTTAGGACAAGTTGACAGCAAGAAACGCACTGTTATATTGTCCAAACTGCCGGAATATGCACTGTCCGAGTTTCAGATCCCTTGATTCGAAAAAGGAGACGATAAAAGGACGGTTGTATATTCGGATATTGGCGATGGACCTTTCCCCCTGAAGCCAAAAGCCCGGTTTCTCTGAATCGGTATCGTTGGGGACAAACGGGTAAGGGATTTCACGAAGGGGCGATATGGCCTGCCGATAGAGGAGTCGGTATTCGTCCGGTTGGAGATACTGAGCTGATCAACGTTGCCTGACTTAACAAATACACGATTTGACCACACCGAGCTGGAGTCTTGGTATTGTCAAAAGGAGTAGCCTCGATGGATAAGGTGAACCGAGCCGACTCAACTCGGCCTTTCGTCACACCCACCTCATTCTTTTATTGCCTGACTACGTTTGCGGTGATTGGTTTGGCTTTTACGGGCGGAGCGTACGCGGCTCCCCTGGCGCGGGGTGCGATGGTTCCAATGGCGGTCATTGGGGCCTCGGATTCATCCGGCGATGTGGAGGCGGTGTATGAGAAGGCACTGGCCCTGGAGAAGGAAGGCGAGATCCTGAAAGCCATCGAGGCGTACAATGAGGCTTTGCGTCTGTCGCCGGCCCATGAGCGTGCCCAGCGCCGTCTGAAACGGCTTCGCCGGCTCGGTTACGAGGTCAGTCCTGCCGCTGCCACCGTGACGAAGAGTGGCACAAAGGGAGCTGTGGACGAAGCCACCCAGTCGGCCCTGGATCGGGCGCTGGAAAAAGCCCGCATCTACCTGGACGCCCGACAGCCTGCCGAGGCCGAGAAAGTGCTGCGGGAAGCGCAGGTTCAACTCCCCGATCAACCCGAACTGTCCAAGATGCTGGACGAAGCCGCCGCTCTGCGCAGCCAGCTCACCCAGGAAGAACAGACCCGCCAGGCGGCAGCGGACGCTGAGCGAGTTCAAGCACTCTCCGCTTCCGCCAGCGAAAAATTCCAGGAAGGAATGACCTATTACCGCGCAGGCGATGTCATCAAGGCCGTCGAGACCTGGATGGACGCTCAGAAAATCTATCCGGATCACGGACCCACGCGCGATGCCCTCGCTACCTCCAAAGAAGAATACGAAAAGGCTGTCAAGGCCAAGCAGGAAAGCGAAGCCCTTGCCGCACAGGAAAAAGCCTTCGAAGAGAAACTCGACCTGAAATACGGCTATGAAACCAAGGGCGATTCCGATGTCAGCGATGTCCTCAACACCCTGTCGAATCTCTGCGGACTGAAAATGGTCATCGGGGAAGACGTTGCCGGCAAGGTCAATTTCCGCGTGGATAAAGACACGACCATCCGTCAGATCCTGAATTTAATCCAGGAGAACTACGGCTTTGCATGGGAGCGCAAGGCCGACACCATTATCGTGAAACGGGGATTCAAAACCCGCATCTTCCCGCTTTCCGAGGAACAGTATAAAACCCTGAAAGCCATCCTGGAGGATCCGAAAACGCTGGAGGATTCCAGCAAGGATCTTCGCACGATCCTGTACGGAGCGGATGGCTCTATGAAAATGCCCGGCAAGGAACTATTCCTGAACGATCGGACCCGTTCCCTTGTCGTCACGGATTCGGAAAACAATCTCGCGAAGGTCCAGGAATTCCTGGATCACATGCCCACCATAGCCGCTGAGGATCGCCCGCTGGTCACCCGGATTTACCAGCTTCACCCGGAAATGGCAAAGAAACTGTATCGCATTATTGAATTGCGTCTGTATCAGGACGTGGGGCAGTACGGCGGTTTGACGGGAGAAGGACGTCGCCTCTATCTGAGTCCGGACAATACGCTCATTGTCGTTGACTACCCGGAGAACATCGCCATTGTGGAGGAGATCCTGCAGGATAAGCAGATTCAGGGCGATCTGGAAGAGGGAAATCTGACCGCGCAGCATTTCGCGGTTACCGATATGTTCGATATCGGTCAACGGGAAGAGGATCTCGACCGACGGGTCCAGACGACCCGCATGGTGGTTGAGGTTCTCGAAGCCATGCTGTATGGAACCGGGAAACAGGAAGCCATTCTCAAGGGTCGAAGAATGTTCCCCAATGAGGAACGCGGAACGATTGATGTGGTCGATACGCCCGAGAATATCAAGCGAGTCAGCGATTACCTGGCTAGTATCCGTGGGGAAGCGCAGCAGGATGTTTTGATTGAAACCTATCGTATTCAGCATATCCCCGTGACGGATATCGCGGATGTGCTGGGATTCCTTTTCTTCAATCAAACCCAAACCACACGGACCCGGTTCCTGGACGTCCAAGGGCTGGATACACTGGGCACAGATGAATCGGGGCAGGAAATCGATATTTCGAGCGGCTTCGAGGAGAGTTCCCGCGAGCTTTACAACATTCAACAGGGTGGCGGCGGCCAGGATTTGACCACCCTCTTTTCCATGTCTTACTTCCCGGATGTGAACACAAATACACTGGTAGTTTTGACCCCGGATAAAGAGGCGCTTGATTTTATTACCAACATCATCAATGCGTTCGACAAGCCGCCCCGCATGTTGGAGATGGAACAGCGGACAGTCTCCGTCTCCTTGAAGGATCTGCGCGCTGTGGGGCTTGACTATCTCATCACGAATCCATTCCGCAGCCAGATTTCCGTCGATCCCAAAGAATCGGATCAGACTCTGGCGATGATCCAGGATCCCACTGGAAAACAGACCATGAAATTCACCGTGGATACGTTCGGCGAAAGCCGACTGAACTTCATTTTAACCCTGATGGAGGAGATGGATTCGGCGGAAGTCCTGGTCGCACCCAAGATTTTGCACGTGCCCAATGCAAATATGAATGAGCCGATGGTCTTTGTCGGAACCCAGGAACCGTACATAGATGAGGCAGAAATTGATGATCAAGGGGATGACGACCCGACGAACAACCGTTTGACATTTGATTTCCAGCGAGCAATTACCGGTGTTATCATGCGGTTCTATCCGACCATCCTGAACGACGACCATGTATTAGTCGACTTGATGCCGAATAAAACAGAGATTTATGCCCGCTCACCGGTTATGGTCCAATCCGGTGAGGCAAGTGGAAGCGTGGATACCTCCGGGTTGTCGGCGTTGGGAGTACCGTTCTTTTCTCAACAGGCTATGATGGCCACAGTACGTCTAAAGAGTGGCGAGACGGTAGTGATGGGCGGCATGATGCAAGACTCCACCAATGAGGTAGTACAGGCTGTGCCGTTCATCTCCAAGTTCCCATTGATCGGAAGTCTGTTCCAGGATGTGTCGTACAACATCACAAAGGTGACGACGTTGTGGTTTGTGACGGTTCGGATTATCGAGAGTTCGTCCGAAGGTGACACAGTTACGGCCACCACAAGATAACTGATTCTTCCGGGAGGGCGAGACTCCCGCCGGGCCGCAAACAGTCGGCAGGAGCCTCGCCCTTCCGTGGGCATACCGGGAGATAGTGAAAAATCTCTTGCAAACTCCGAGGAAATGCGATAGAGTGTCTTTAGCGCAATGAAACCACCAGCCTGAAATCGCCGAGTCCGGCTCAGCTTGGGTCTCAAGCGGAATTGAAGGATACTCTTCAGTATAAGCTAACAACCGTAATCCATATCAGTTCTTTTCCTATAGATTGTCTTGTCGGCACAGGCATGTATGCCACCGACGATTGAAGAGTCTGACTCTCGATCCGATGCAAGGGATTTGCAGAATCCATCTGGCCCGAACACGGTGGGTTCAGGAACCCGGTCTGCCTGGGCAGATTCGACCGGGGTGATTCCGTATCCGTTTCGGGCAATTTGAGAAGCCCAATGCAGTCTTGGTGTGATCCGCCGACAAACCGGGTTGAATCCCTCTCCGGTGTGGTGGTATGAAAACAGCTTATCTGGTAGACGGAAATTCCTATTTCTTCCGGGCTTTCCACGGAATCGGGAACCTTTCCCGTTCCTCGGATGGAATGCCCACAGGGGCGGTGTTTGGCCTCGTGAATTCACTTCGCCAGATGCTGCGGACCTATTCTCCCGACGCCCTGATTGTCGCATGGGACAGCAGGGAGCCGACCTTTCGGCATGAACTGGATGATTCCTACAAGAGTAACCGGGAGGCCACTCCGGAAGACCTGGTGGTTCAGATCCCCTATATGAGACAGGCATTGAGTGCAATGGGCATCCCGATGATCGCGCGCCCCGGTTACGAGGCGGACGATATCCTCGGAACACTGGCCGACCGCCTGGCGCGGGAGGGCTGGGACGTTGTGATTGCTTCGGGGGATAAAGATTTGATGCAATTGGTCGGGAAGAACATTCGGGTGCTGCGGCAGCATCTGAACAACACCAAGATCTACGGAGAGAAGGAAGTCCGCGAGCGCTACCAGGTCGGCCCGGAGCGACTGCGGGATGTGTTCGGATTGATGGGGGATACGGTCGATAATATTCCGGGAGTTCCCGGCATTGGGGAAAAGACGGCGGTGGATCTGGTGGTCCGATTCGGGTCCCTGGAATCGCTGTACAGCAACCTGGACCAGGTGAAGGGGCAGAAGCGCCGCGACAGCCTGCGCGAATACCGGGAGCAGGCGTTTCGGTCTCGGGATCTGGCGACAATTTGCCGCGATGTTCCGCTGGAACTTGAAGAGAAATCCCTCGCGCCACCGTCGCCGGACACCACGGAGTTGCTCCGTGTCTATCGAGAACTCGAATTCCGAACGCTCGCCAGGGAACTGGAGGAACAACACGCCACGGCGCACGTTCTCGACACGGAATCGCGCTCGGCTCCGACAGCAGCAAACTATGAGATCGTTCCATCTCGCGACCGGCTGCAAACCGTTGTGGAAGAGATTCGGAAATCCGCGCTGGTTGCAGTGGATACCGAAACGACCTCCCTCAACACGAACATCGCGGACCTGGTCGGCCTGTCGCTTTCAATTCGTGCGGGTCAGGCGTGGTATATTCCGGTTGCCCATCGAGACGGAGACTGTGTCCCGTTGAGCACGGTGAAGGAACTTCTCGGCCCCCTACTTGCAGATCCGCGTTGCCGGAAATGCGGGCAGAATCTGAAATTCGATTACCAGATTCTGAGTCGAAGCGGATTGACGCTGGCGGGGATTGTCCATGACAGCCTGGTTGCCTCCTATTTATGTGAACCGGAACGGTCAACCCGGAAACTGGACGTCCTGGCGGCGGAGCATCTGGGGATGCGCATGACGCCTATCGAGGACCTGATCGGTTCCGGGAAAAAGCAGAAGTCCTTTGCGGAAGTGCCCATTGAGCGGGCGGGACCGTACTCCTGCGAGGATGCGGATGCGGCGTTTCGGCTTGCCGGTTTCTACGAGGAACGGCTCCATTCACTTGGCCTGAAGCGGCTTTACGAGGAAGTGGAAATGCCCCTGGTCTCCGTGCTGGCAGAGATGGAGATGTGCGGCGTGAAAGTCGATCAGGGGACACTGGAGGAACAGTCGCGGGAACTGGAAAAGGAACTGGAATCGCTTCAAGAAGAGATTTACCGGGAAGCCGGACGAGAATTTAACATCAATTCCCCTTCGCAACTGGCTGCAATTTTATATGATGAAAAGAGACTACTGACCGGTCGAAAGAAAAGTACCCGCGCGGACATACTGGAGCAGTTGGCCTCCGAGGGACACAAGATCGCTGTCCTGATGATGGAATACCGCCAGCGGGCAAAACTACAATCCACCTATCTCGAAGGTCTCAAGGAGCTGATCGACCCGCAGACGGGTCGTGTGCATACAAGCTACAATCAGACGATTGTCAACACAGGGAGAATCTCCAGCAGTTCGCCCAATTTGCAGAACATCCCGATTCGGACGCCGTTAGGGCATCGTGTGCGACGGGCCTATGTCGCGGAGAAGGGAAATCTGCTGTTGTCGGCGGATTATTCGCAGATTGAATTGCGGATCATGGCGCACCTGTCGAAAGATCCGGGGCTTCTGGAGGCATTCGGAAAAGGGGAAGACATCCATCGCCGAACCGCTGCGGAGGTGTTCGGTGTTTCGCTCCAGGATGTGAGCAGCGACATGCGGCGCAAGGCCAAGGAGATCAATTTCGGTTTGAATTACGGCATGAGTCCGTACGGCTTGTCGCAGCGCCTGGCGATTCCGGTGGAGGAAGCAAAGGACTATGTCGAGCGGTATTTCGACCGGTATCCCCGTGTGCGGGAACACATGGATGAAATAGCCCATGAAGCGGCAAAGAACGGTTGTGTCAGGACCATCCTGGGTCGTCGGATTCCCACTCCCGGTTTGGGAGATTCCAACCGGGCGCGTGCCGAGAATGCGCGCCGTGCAGCGATCAATGCACCGATTCAGGGTTCGGCGGCGGATTTGCTGAAGAAAGCGATGGTGGACTGCCATCGCCGTCTTGCGGGCAAGCCGGTGAACATGATCCTGACCGTCCATGACGAATTGGTGTTTGAAGTAAAAGAATCCATTGTGGAGGAAACCGCTCAGGAGGTTCGTGAAACCATGGAAACCGCCCTGGCGAAGGAGATTACGGTCCCCACACCAGTGGAGGTTTCCTGGGGAAACAGCTGGGCCGAGCTATGAATACGCGGAAGGTGGTAGGGTTGGTTGGACTGCCGGGAGCGGGAAAAAGTACGGTGGCGTCTCTCCTGGTCCGCCGGGGAGCACGCCTGATCGAAGCGGATCGTCTCGGTCATGCGCTTCTGGAGAAAGGCGGGCAGGAATATGAGGCATTGGTCGCTCGGTTCGGGGCCGGGATTCTCACGGCAAAAGGATCGATTGACCGGAAAGAACTTGCGGAACTCGTTTTCAATGATCGGCGCTCCCTGGAGGATCTGAACCGGATCGTGCATCCGAAAATGACTGAGCAGATCCGACAGGCGATTGTCGAACATCAAAATAGTGAAACCGGTTCGGAACCGGTACTCGTGATTGATGCCGCCCTTCTGCCGGAATGGGGATTGGCGGATGAACCGGATGTGCTGATCGGGGTTACCGCCCCGAAAGAGGTGAGAGCCACAAGGCTCAAAGAGTTACGTGGTTGGTCCACAGAGGAACTTAGGAAACGTGAGGAAGCCCAATGGGAAGAAGACCGAAAATCAACGAAAACCATGCTAATAATCGACAACCGAGGAACTATGGAAGACCTCGACGCCCAGGTGGAACGTATATGGCAGACCCACCTGCGCCCGTAATGAACGACGACCGGAACTCCTACTATGCCCACAAAGCCCCGGACCCGGGACTCCCAAAGGACAACGACATCGAGGAGCCGGTGATCACCCGGAAACCCGCCCTGGCCGTTGCGGTCCTGAAGCGGAACACCATCTCGGAACTGACCAGGATGGCCCAGGAGATGGGGCTGGAAAGTTATAGCGGGCTTCGAAAACAGGAACTCATTTATCGCATCCTTCAGCACCAGGCGCAGGAAGAAGGTCCCGAAGGCGTCATGGAAGGAGAAGGCGTGCTCGAATGCCTGCCGGAAGGGTTCGGATTTCTGCGCAGCTCGAATTACAACTACCTTCCCGGCCCGGACGATATCTATATCTCTCCTTCCCAAATCCGTCGATTCGGTCTTCGAAAAGGGGACATGGTCAAAGGATTGATCCGACCGCCGAAAAGTGGGGAGCGCTATTTTGCCCTGCTGAAAGTGACCGAGATCAACTACGAACCGCCTGAAGCAGCGAAAGACAAAATCCTGTATGACAACCTGACGCCGCTGTTTCCCTCCGAGCGATTTCGGATGGAGACCACGCACGATAAAATCACCGCGCGGATCATCGACATGATCGTCCCCATGGGCAAAGGACAACGTGCGCTGATCGTGTCTCCCCCAAACGCGGGGAAAACGATTCTTCTCCAGGGCATCGCTCACAGTATCACCGCGAACCATCCCGACACGACATTGATCGTTCTTCTGATCGACGAACGTCCCGAAGAAGTAACCGACATGCAGCGGTCTGTGGACGGGGAAGTGATTTCCTCGACATTCGATGAGCCACCCGAGCGACACGTTCAGGTTGCCGAAATGGTAATCGAAAAGGCAAAACGCCTCGTGGAATATAAGCATGATGTGGTAATCCTGCTCGACAGTATCACCCGCCTGGCGCGTGCCTATAACCAGATCGTTCCGCACAGCGGCAAGATCCTCTCCGGCGGTATCGACTCCAGCGCGTTGATTCCACCGAAACGATTCTACGGCGCGGCGCGAAACATCGAGGAAGGCGGAAGCCTTTCCATCATGGGCACGGCGCTGATCGACACCGGCAGCCGCATGGATGATGTCATCTACGAGGAATTCAAGGGCACGGGCAACCTGGAACTGCACCTCGACCGCAAACTCGCCGAGCGCCGAATCTATCCGGCCATCGATATCAACCGGTCCAAGACACGGCGGGAGGAACTCCTGATGGAGCCCCACGAGCTGGAACGGGTCTGGCTGCTGCGGAAAGTGCTGAACGAGATGAACGCCAGCGAGGCGGTGGAACTCCTGATCGAGCGTCTCAAGAAGACCAAGAGCAACAAGGATTTTCTGGATACGTTAGGGAAGTCGGATCTTTAAAGGTCTTCCAAGAGACAGGACTGCATTTGCCGGACTGACATTCCCTCACCCCGACCCTCTCCCGGAGGGAGAGGGAGCGTCTCCATGACGTATTTCAGCCGATGTGAACGTCCGTCTGCTTTAATTCTTTCCCGTCAGCTTGCATTGGCGTGCCAGCCGCGAATCAGCAGGAACAGATCCTTCTTGTCTACTTTTCCATCTCCGTTGAGATCCGGCCACTTGTACGCAGGCGTAGGCGACCCGGTGGGGGTCTGCGTTGCCGTCGGCGATGGCGTA
>Ga0116141_10001279_pt1 | contig 21358 bp, 13 predicted proteins | sample AD_UKC097_MetaG_FD_89744 | JGI IMG/M metagenome (GOLD analysis project Ga0116141, IMG submission 89744) | Active sludge microbial communities of municipal wastewater-treating anaerobic digesters from USA - AD_UKC097_MetaG | ecosystem: Engineered > Bioreactor > Anaerobic > Digestate | place: USA...
CGCCTCTCCCAAGCTTCCCGGGAGCGAATCAATTCCTTTGCTTTCACGCTCGTCAGGGGTCATCTCGAAAATATCCTCTTCAATCGGACCGCCGAGCACATATTTCTCCTTCATCCCCTTCATGCCGGCTGCCAGCATGACGGCAAAAGCCAGATAAGGATTCGCGGCAGGATCCGGGCAGCGAAACTCCATTCGTGTGGCATTCGCTTTTCCCGGTTTGTACATGGGAACGCGGATCAGGGCGGATCGATTTCTTCTGGCCCACGATATGTAAACCGGGGCTTCATAGCCGGGAACCAGTCGTTTGTATGAGTTGACCCACTGTGCCACCACCGAGCAAATCTCTTTCGAATGTTTCAGGAGTCCCGCAATGTAGTTTTTACCGATTTCCGACAGATAATACTTGTCATTCGGATCAAAAAAAGCATTCTCGCTTCCTTTGAAAAGAGACTGATGGACATGCATGCCGCTGCCGTTTTGGCCAAAGATCGGTTTGGGCATAAAGGTGGCGTAAACGCCGTGCTGTAATGCAACTTCTTTAACCGTCAGGCGATATGTCATCGCCGCATCCGCCATGGAGAGGGCATCCGTGTATCGCAGGTCAATTTCGTGCTGACTGGGCGCTACTTCGTGGTGACTATACTCGACCGGAATGCCCATGCTCTCTAACGCCAGAATCGTGTCCTTCCGGAGATCGCTGGCAACATCCAGAGGAGTCAGATCGAAGTAGCCGCCGTGATCCAATATCTCGGTGCTCGAGGAATTCTTGAAATAGAAAAATTCGAGCTCCGGCCCCACATAAAAGGTAAACCCCATCTCCTCCGCCTTTTTCAGGTTCCGCTTGAGTGCATATCGTGGATCCCCTTTGTAAGGAGTGCCGTCCGGATTCAGAATGTCGCAAAACATCCGGGCTACGTTCATGCCGGCACTAGCCCGCCAAGGAAGGATTGCGAAAGTATTCGGGTCCGGTTTTGCAACCATATCGCTTTCTTCTATTCTGGCGAATCCTTCGATGGAAGAGCCGTCAAATCCCATTCCCTCCTCAAACGCTCCTTCCAATTCGGCCGGTGAAATCGCAAAACTTTTTAACATGCCAAGCACATCGGTAAACCACAGCCGGATAAATCGAACATTTTTTTCTTTTACCTGCTTTAATACATATTCTTTGTCTTTTGCAGCCATTTTGTACTCCTTAACTGTTTTTGTTATTCAAATCGAAGCCGTTGCGTTTTTAGCGATATTGGAAAGTGAATCGGCTCTCCATGTGATGAAAATTACTCTTCTTTCTAAATTCGCGATTCAGAAAAAAACCGTTGGAAATAAAAATGGATCGATCGATGTATATTGGTTTAGCAACATCCATGCCAGATAGAATCATTGCAATTCCATCGGATGGCAGGATTAGAAGTGGTTTCCAAACCTTTCATCGTTTTTACGATCAAAAACGGTAAGATGCATTCAAGCCATTGAATAGATAGAGTATTTTGAAGATTGAAAACATCTCTCAGATGCAGAGATGGAGCCTTGCGGCAGGTTTTGAAAACACCTCAAAGCTGTTTTCAAGCCGAAAATGTGAAGGCCGAAAGGCCGGCGATCGATTGGTAAACTACAAATTTGTAGGAATAAAAAATTATATCTACAATTATGTTCGAAATCGTACCGGATCAATCTGATATTTGTTTACCCTCAGGCCCATAATTCGTTCCGTGACTCCAAGGAGCCTGGCCGCTCTGGCCATATTGCCGCGAGATGTTTTAAGGGCATCCATGATCAGATCCCGCTCCAGGTTATCCAGTGAATCCTGCATCGTACCTTTGTAAATGGTTCCGCTATAAGTCGATGTCTGAAGCGTTGGAGGCAGTTGATGCCCATGAATAACCCCGTCATTGCTTAAAAGAGCGGCACGTTCAATGCAATTTTCAAGTTCTCTGACATTGCCGGGCCAATGATAGCTCATAAACATATCCAATGCCTGTGTACTGATGCGTAAGATCTTTTTATGATTCGCCCTGGCATATCGTTCCGCAAAAAAATCAGCCAGAAGCGGGATGTCTGTTTTTCGCTCACGCAAAGGGGGAATATAGATCGGGAACACATTCAATCGGTAATACAAATCCTCCCTGAACTTTTCTTTTTCTATCAAGGATTCCAGGTTTCGATTGGTTGCGGCGATAATCCGAACGTCGGCCTTTATCGTCGCTGTTCCTCCCACCCGTTCAAACTCGTGCTCCTGAAGCACTCGCAGGAGTTTTATCTGAACCGCCGGGGAAAAATCTCCGACCTCATCAAGAAAGATCGTCCCTTTGGATGCCATTTCAAAACGCCCTTTTCGCTGGGAAACCGCTCCGGTGAAGGCACCTTTTCCATGGCCGAACAACTCACTTTCCAGGACGGTTTCAGGAAGAGCGGCACAATTGACCTTGATAAAGGGTTTATCCGCCCTCAGGCTGTTATAATGAAGGGCATTGGCCACCAGTTCCTTTCCCGTCCCGCTCTCGCCGCGAATCAGAACCGTGGCATCGCTTTTGGAAACCCGTGCAATCAGATCATAGACTTCTTGCATCGCCTTTGAATTTCCAATGATGTTTGTCGGATGGAAGCGCTCTTTCAATTCGTTCTGCAGTCGAACATTTTCCTGAATCAGAAGTTCGCGTTCTTCCTGAGCCCCCTGGCGAAGTCGAACTGCTTGCGCCACCATGGACGCAATGATGGATAAAAGGCGCAAATCTTCCTTGAGCGATACGGACTCATCAAATAACCGGTCGGCGCTCAGTGTGCCGATAACTTCATTTCCGATTTTAATCGGAACACATATGAATGAGATATCTTTTTTTTGTAGATTTTCACGGGAACGTGTGCGGTCCAAAAACAAGGGCTCATCGGATATACGAGGAACAATGAGTGGATGGCCGGTCTCTACGACTTTCCCGGTGATTCCTTCACCGATCTTGTATCTACCTCGTTTTTTCTCGTTTTCGGACAGACCGTGCGCCGCGTCGATGTAAATTTCACCGGTCATTCGATTCAGCAGGGTCAAGGTGCCGCGGGTCATGCCCATCCGTTCCGCCAGAGCACTCAGAACCGGCCCAACGACTTCGCGCAAATTCATGCTGCTCCCCAGCGCCTGGCTTACTTCCCATAGCAGAGATAATTCCTCGATTTCTCTGTTTACCTTGAATTCCTTGTTTTTGGTATTGCTTCTCATGAAAAAAATCATCCTTTTGTGAAAGAAATGAGTAACGGAGCCCCGTTTTTACTCCATGGAATCCTTATCTTTATCGGTCATCCGTCATTTTCGTGTTTTTTTGCAGGCACAGGTCGTGATTGTTCATGTACAAATCGATACGTCATTGACGTAATTTCTGTATTTATCCCACAAATTTGTATAATATTCAATATAATTATACGAATCTGTAACATTTTATGGATATTTACATTTTTTACAGACATATTTAATTTCTTTAAATTCATATTGTTATAAATATTATGCTCTTATGGCACCTTAATTGCAGATTTCTAAATTGTAAGTATCACCTGGATTATTTATAAAAGGTAAAGAGTATTCAAACGAATGCAAAATCACTGTGAATCCTCCTCGAAAATGTTGTTACAGAAGAAAGAGCGACTGATTGCCGGGTTCCTGGAAGGAAAAGAACCGGCCTTTATGGAACGCCATGCCGGTATTCTGGACGATTACTTCCGCGAGAGCTTCGAAAAAAGCGAAGTCGGTCCGAAAATGGGGATGGGTAGAAATCCGTTTGCAATTATTGCGCTCGGTGGTTACGGAAGAAAAGAGCAGTGTATTCATTCCGATGTGGATCTTCTTTTTCTTTTCAAAAAAAGAATACCTGAAGAAGTGAAGGATCTTATTCGTGAGGTCATCTATCCACTTTGGGACATCGGTTTTGAAATCGGTTATGCCATCCGATCGTTGAAAGAATGCATCCGTCTTGCCGGTACAGACTTCAATATTCTCACCCCGCTGCTGGATGCTCGCCTGATTTGCGGAATTTCTCCTTTATATTTTGAACTAATGGAACAATTGCGTTGGAAAGTAATTCTCCGGCGCAAAAAAAAAATAAGCAACTGGATCGTTGAAAAAAACCGGGAGCGTCATAAGTATTTCGGAGACTCCGCCTATCTTCTCGAACCCAATCTCAAAGAAGGACAGGGTGGTTTAAGAGATTATCACACGATGCGATGGCTTGCCGGGATAAAATCCAAGCTCGGCCATCCCATGGATCTGTCGGCCTGCGGTTTCCTTTCTTCCTCGGATTCCAAGGCGCTGTCCGGAGCTCTCTCATTTATATGGAACGTAAGGAACCATCTGCATCGTTTGACCGGTAAAAAATGTGATCGGCTTCATTTCGAATACCAGATCAAGCTGTCCGAAATTTTAGAGTTCGGTACGGAAAACAGGCATCATCCGGTGGAACAATTTTTGGGGAAACTCCACGCCCAAATGGATTTTATAAAGGAGCACCACCGAATGTTTCTTTATGATCATGAAGTTCGGAATGCAAAGCCGTCCAAGCCTCCCGGAAAGGGATTCAATCCTCCAATGATCGAGGGTATTGAAATTTGCAGAGGTAGACTTGGATTTGCGTCGCCGGAAACGGTTTGCCACAATCCGAAACTTTTAATGAAGATATTTGAAGAAAGTGCTCGACTCGATATTCCCTTGAGCCCGGAAGCGGAAAGACTTGTTAAAAAATCACTCCATCGGTTCACCGAAGATTTCAGAACCTGCGCATCCATAATTGAATCTTTCGAAAGAATCTTGTCGGCGCCGGGCTGGGGATCCGATGCCCTGAATAAGATGCTGGATACCGGTCTGCTGTTACGATTCATACCGGAATTTAAAACGATCGTGAATCGAATCCAGTACGATGCATATCATCTCTATCCAGTGGACAAACATTCGGTCCGGACGGTCCAGTTTCTTAAAAATTTCAACACACCGGAAGGTGAAGGCAAAGAACCGCTCTGCCGAACTTTGTATGCGGAGCTTGCCGATCCACAGCTTCTTCAATGGGCAGGGCTTCTTCATGATATCGGCAAGGGAGTGACGGCGGAGGGACATTCAAAAAAAGGGGCGGAAATTGCCCGGGATATCTTAACAGATAAAGGCTACCCCTGCGAAGATGTTGAAACCGTGTCTTTTCTGGTTAACGAGCATCTGTTCCTGATCAAAACCGCAACCCGGAGGGATATCAACGATGAAGAAACCGCTGTTTTTTGCGCGAGGAAGATAAAAGATATCGAACGCTTAAAAATGCTCTACCTTCTGACGATTGCCGATTCCATGGCAACCGGGCCAAGGGCATGGAATGACTGGACTTTTACGCTTCTGAGGGATCTTTTTCTTAAGACACTGAATATTCTGGAAAAGGGAGAACTGGCTTCCAATGAAGCGGTGAAAAACATTGAAAAGAAAAAATTGGAGATTTTACAATCCGCAAACACGCCGCAGACCAGACAGGATCGGGAGGTCATTTTCAATTTCATGTCCCCCCGGTACCTTGTTTATACAGCAACGAAAGAAATGCTGGAAGATATCAAACTATATAAAAGTCTTGGAAACAAAGAGTTTGTTTGGAACATAACCAAGACCTCCGGCTCAAACACGAGGAGTGTTAAAATCTGTGCAAAAGATCGTCCCGGATTATTTTCAAAAATCGCGGGGGTATTTACCTTGAACAACCTCGACATTCTTGGTGCTCAGGTTTATACTTGGCGAAATCATATCGCCCTTGATATCTTCGAGGTCAAACCACCCCTGGATCAGTTATTCGAAGATGAAAGATGGGCTCGCGCGGAAAAGAATCTTGAATCCGCCTTGTCGGGAAAACTGGATCTTGCCTCTACCATTCGTGAAAAAATCTCTGCGGATCGATTATTTCAAACTCACACTCCGATAAGACCACCTCGAATTATCATCGATAATAGCAGTTCCAGCTTTTTTACAATCATCGAAATTTTTACCTATGACTTTCCCGGACTGCTTTTTACCGTTACGGATATTCTTTTCAGATGCAAACTGGATATCTGGGTGGCGAAAATTGGAACGAAAGTCGACCAGGTGGTCGATGTTTTTTACGTCCGGGATTTTGATGGGCAAAAGGTGGATTCACCAAAAGATATCGAGACAATAAGGAAAACTCTATACAAAGTACTGTCGGATTTCGATCCGGAACCTCGATCCTTCAATGTCTCGCGGTGATGGATGGAAGCCTCCGAATAAATAATCAAAAATATTGAGATGGATCCGCAGTGCGCAGCCGAACCGAAGGCGTTTGCTTAACAAACAGGTGCATAATGAAGGAGGATATTTAAAAAAATGAAAGTAAAAAGTATTCTTATTGCCGCAACCCTATCCCTTTTACCGTTTTCTTCCGTTTTCGCAGCGGACGCATTAAACTCCGGAGATACCGCCTGGATGATGGTTTCGACCGCCCTGGTAATGGTCATGACGCCTGCTGGCCTTGCGCTTTTTTACGGAGGCATGTCAAGGTATAAGAACCTGTTGAATACCTTTGCGATGACAATTGTTGCGTACTGCTTGGCAAGTATTATATGGATGATGTGGGGTTATTCGATCGCCTTCGGACCGGATAAGGCCGGTATCATCGGAGGTCCGGAAAATCTCTTTTTGAACGGGATCGGAACCGACAGCCTCACGGGAACGATTCCGACCTACGTGTTCATTGCTTTTCAGATGACATTCGCGGCAATTACGGTCGCCCTTGTTCTCGGCTCGATTGTCGACAGAATGAAATTTTCGGCATGGATTGTATTCACGATTCTGTGGGTCACCTTCATTTATTCTCCCGTCGCGCATTGGGTGTGGGGGGGTGGTTGGCTTTCTAAGATCGGCGCGCTTGATTTTGCCGGCGGAACGGTTGTCCATATCAATGCAGGTGTCGCCGGCCTTGTCCTTGCTCTGATTGTCGGAAAACGAATCGGCTACGGCAAAGAGGCGATGTTCCCTTCCGGTATCACGTTAACCGGTCTCGGCGCGGCCCTCCTGTGGTTCGGCTGGTTCGGCTTCAATGCGGGGAGTCAGCTTGCGGCGGATGGTATCGCAGGATCCGCATTTCTGGTGACGAACACCTCCGCTTCCATGGCGGGACTTTCATGGATGCTCGCTGAATGGATGTTCAACAAAAAGCCGACGGTTTTAGGGTTGGCTTCCGGAATTGTCGCCGGTCTGGTTGCAATCACTCCGGCCGCTGGATTCGTAAATTTACCGGCATCCCTGGTTATCGGATCGGTCGCGGGGGTGTTAGGATATTTCTGTGTATCCAAATTGAAACAAAAAATGGGTTATGACGATTCCCTGGATGCCTTTGGTGTCCATGGAATGTGCGGTCTGTGGGGCGCGCTTGCTACGGGAATTTTTGCGAATCCGGCGGTCAACAGCGCAGGAAAGGGCCTCCTTTTTGGAAACCCGAAGCAATTGTTTATCCAGATTCTATCAATCCTCGCAACCGCAATTTTCACAGCAATCGGAACCGTTATTGTTGCCTATGTAACGCGTTTTGCCACCGGAGGTCTCCGTGTAGAAGAAGAAAAAGAGATGGAAGGTCTTGACAGTTCGCTGCACGGGGAGAGGGCTTTTGAGATAACGTCATGACAACCGCTTTTATTGAACCGATTGATTGGGAGTACCAGCCAAATCATTTTCATGTATATGGGCCGATCCGGATTCTAAAACGCACCATCACGAAGCGACTTTTTATAAGAAATTGTAATACGTTGCAGTCCTTCCGAGTCCGAAAGAGGTCAATGAAAACGAATAGGAGAAATCATTATGAAAAAAATCGAGGCGATTATTAAGCCCTTTAAGTTGGATGACGTGAAAACAGCCTTGAATGAAATCGGCATCCAGGGAATGACGGTGATGGAGGTAAAGGGATACGGTCGGCAGAAGGGGCATAAAGAGATTTATCGCGGTGCGGAATACGAGGTCGACTTCATTCCTAAAATCAAGATCGAAATTGTTATCGATTCATCCATGGCGGAACGGGTGGTGGAAACGATTCAGCAGGCGGCAAAAACCGGCAAGATTGGTGACGGAAAAATTTTTGTGTCTCCAGTGGAAGCAGCCATCCGGGTGAGAACCGGCGAAAAAGGAAAGGATGCGATTTAAGCCTGGAGATATTCCGTTGAATTCATGTGGAGGTTCATTCGTTCTCGGATTCCTTTGATCGTGGTTTCTGAAAGAAGCGCTTTCGCATGCGCTTCCGCATCCGAAATGATAAGATTTTGAATCCTTTCCTGAACTACAGGGAGAAACTTCGGGTCAACGCTCAGGCTTCGGAGGCCGATTCCCAACAGAAATGGGATGTAATCCGGCTCATGAGCCATCTCACCGCAAAGGGAGACATCCTTGTTCTTCCGAATCGCCGCTGCTACGATTTTCGCAATTCCCCTCAATACGGATGGGTGATAAGGACGGTAATAATCGGCGACCTTTTCGTTTGCCCGATCCACCGCAAGCATGTACTGGATAAAATCGTTTGTTCCGATTGAAATGAAATCCGCCTCGTGGACAAGTTCGTCGATAATCTCTACAGCGGACGGAAGTTCAATCATCATTCCGATGGCCGGACCCGGTTGATGCGGCAAGTTTTCCTCTATCAATGCAGCCATACATTTGTGGACGATTTGTTTGGCCTCACGGAATTCATCCAGTGAAGAAATCATCGGAAACATGATTCGGACACTTTCAGCTTCAGCCGATGCGCGAAGAATGGCACGAAGCTGCTGCTCGAAAATATTCTGGTGACGTAATGAAAAACGGATGGATCGAAGTCCCAGTTCCGGGTTTGCCTCCCGTATCGCATCGCAGTAGGCAAGCACCTTATCCCCCCCGATATCCAGAGTTCTGAATGTCACCATTTTCCCCGGCATTTCTTCAAGCAACCGCTTGTATACAAGATACTGCTCTTCTTCGGAAGGAAATGTCGAACGAATGAGAAAAGGAAATTCCGTCCGGTAAAGGCCGATCCCTTCGGCCTTTAAATCACGCGCAATCGAAAGCTCGCTCAGAAGATTGATATTGGCAAAAAGATAAACACGCTCGCCGTCTCGAGTCCGGGTGGTTGGAGACATTGTTTCCCTTAAAGGCACTGCCGCCCTTTTTGCCTTGTTTCGATCATCGAACTGCCGCACGATCCTTTTTTTAGGATTTACATAAATATTTCCGATTTCTCCGTCCATTAATACCGGTGTCCCCTCCGGCAGACGCATCAACTCCGGCCGGTCGGCGATGACAAGAGGAATCTGCATCGAGCGGGCGAGAATCGCTAAATGAGACGTAATACCGCCGCTGACAAGTATCATTCCTTGGACGTTTTCAGAGGCAAATTTCAGAATCTCCGATGGATACAGCTCTCTTGCAATTACAATCCGATTCTCTATCAGTCCATATTTTTCGGTGGCGGGATGATAAAGATTTTTAAGAAGCCGGCCGGCAAGGTCTTCGATATCATTCACCTTTTCTCGGATATATACATGAGGGTTTTTGGAAAAAATCGCAATATAGCGCCTCGCGACCGATCGCACCGCCTCCGGAGGTGAAATACCTTCCTTGATTTGTTGGACCATTTCGCTGATGAATCTCGCGTCCTTCAGAATCATAAAATGGGCGGTAAAGATCAGCGACGCACTTTCAGGAAGACGCTCGGCAAAGCGGGCTTGTAAATCTTTCAACTGGTCGGCGGTGGCTTGAATCGCGCGGTGCAAATCTTCCAGTGTAAGCAGGTTATCCGATTCGGAATCGAAATTGGCCAGGATTCCATCGCTTCTTTCCAACACCGTTGCCGGTGCATATGCAAACCCACCGGCAGCAGCCCTGCCTTTGACAAACGAAAGACTTTCCAAGACGGCGGCGCCTGGAGGCTTCGCGCTGATCCGGTTTAGGTCCATCAGGAGACGGGCATTTTCAATGGCTCCGGAAAGTTGGGATGCAGTGGCACGGAGGGTTCGAACGTCTGTTTGATCAAAATAATCGGGCGCTTCGTGCTGGACGACAAGGACGCCGATCTTTTCAACTCCCCGCTGAACCGGAACCGACAGAAAAGATTCAAATCGTTCCTCATCCGCTTCTTCAAAGTACTTGAATCTCGGATTACCACCGGCGCTGGCTTCCAGAATGGGTTTCATTTCTTTCAGGGTTGTTCCAACAAGCCCCTCGCCGGGTTTCATCCGGATTCGGTCCACAGCCCTGGGATTCAGCCCGATGGTTGCTTTTAGAACGAGTTCCTTGGATTGCTCGTCAAAAAGATAAATCGAACAGACATCCGCGCCCAGATGCCTTGAGACCAGGGCCACTGTGTGTTGAAGAAAACTTTCAATGTTTTCGCTTCCCGAAAGCAATGCCGCCAGTTCTCCAATATCACATAGCAGATCGAGAGGATCAAGTCCTTTTTTCTTTCCGCCGGGCCGTCTCATGCGGGTCTTTTTAGAATTCATTCGGATGATTCCTGTCGAAGTTGATTACTTTCTTTCCGGCAGATTACCGCCAAATCGCCTTCGTGTCAATTCATAAATACAAATATGTAGTTAATTTATTAACTATTATCCACAATTTTGTCCGAAAAAGGATCAAAACCTACATAAATGTACTTTTTCATTTTTGCACAATGGCCCTTACAAAATTTATTTATCATTATTTCAAATAGATAAATAAACCCCGTCTCTTTCCTGCGTGAAGGTGGCATATCCCTTGCGCAATTATAAAATCAAACTCCCGGGAACCTACAAGAAAAACTCTAAAAAACGAAAAGAGAGGGTTTAGATGAAAAAAATTGAAGCGGTGATCAAACCATTTAAACTGGACGGGATAAAGGAAGCCCTGAACAAAATCGGGGTGACGGGAATGACAATCGCTGAAGTCAAAGGGTTCGGCCGTCAGCGGGGCCATAAAGAAGTCTATCGCGGCGCGGAATATCAGGTGGATTTTGTGCCAAAAATAAAACTGGATATTGTTGTGGAGGCATCCATGGTTGACAAGGTGGTAGCCACCATTTTGGAAAATGCAAAAACGGGCAAGATTGGTGACGGCAAAATTTTCGTGTTGCCGCTGGAGCAAGCCATTCGAATCAGAACCGGTGAATCAGGCAAAACAGCAATTTAAATCATTCATAAGGAGGTAATTTTTCATGAAAGCAATCCTTTTATCGTTAATATTCACAGGAGCATGCATTTTCCCTGTCTGGGCCGGAGACAATCCGCCCACGCCTGAATCCAACAAAACCGCAATCGAACTGGTCCAGTCCCATGCCGATTATGTGTGGACGCTTGTTGCGGCGGTCCTTGTCTTTTTTATGCAGGCGGGTTTTGCTCTGGTGGAAACCGGATTCACCCGTGCTAAAAATGCCATCAACATCATGATGAAAAACCTCATGGATTTTTCGATCGGTTCACTGGCATTCTGGGCAATTGGATTCGGTCTGATGTTCGGGGCATCCAAATCCCACTTGATAGGAACTTCCGGGTTCTTCCTCAGCGACTTTAAGCCGGACGGCGATCCCTGGGTGCTCGCCTTCTGGATGTTCCAGGTGGTATTTGCGGCTACAGCAGCTACAATTGTATCCGGTGCAATGGCGGAAAGGACCAAGTTTTCAGGCTATCTTATTTACAGCATCTTTATCAGCGCCCTGATTTATCCTGTTTTTGGAAGCTGGGCATGGGGCAGCTTATACCAGGGAGACGGCTGGCTTGAGAAGCTGGGTTTTATTGATTTTGCCGGATCCACCGTGGTTCATTCGGTGGGAGGATGGGCCGCGCTGGCAGGCGCCATTGTTCTTGGACCGCGTCTGGGCAAATACACCAAGCAAGGGGGCATAAAGCCGATTCCGGGGCACAATTTACCGATGGCCGCCCTTGGCGTATTTATCTTGTGGGTGGGATGGTTCGGCTTCAATCCGGGCTCCACCACGGCGGCGACAAAAGACATCGCCATGATTTTTGTCAATACAAACCTGGCTGCGGCAGCCGGAGCAGTACTGGCAATGATCACCAGTTGGGTAAAATTCGGAAAACCGGAAATCGGCATGAGTTTAAACGGTGCCCTTGCCGGTCTGGTGGCAATTACCAGCCCCTGTGCCACGGTGTCTCCGCTCAGTTCAGTGATCATCGGGGCGGTTGCAGGTATTATTGTGGTCTTATCCGTTCTTTTCTTTGACAAAATCAAAGTGGACGATCCGGTCGGTGCTGTTTCGGTTCACGGCGTGAACGGAGCATGGGGAACATTGGCGGCCGGCATTTTCAATATGGGAGGCACGTCTGCAAAAATAATCGGGGTACAGGTCCTGGGGATTGCATCCTGCTTTATATGGACATTCACAGTGGCTTTCATCCTGTTTAAATTAATCGATAAATCTATCGGCCTGAGGGTTTCGCCGGAAGAAGAACTCGAAGGGCTTGATTTTGGGGAACACGGCGGTACCGCCTATCCCGACTTCGTTTCATCATATGGTGGAATGATACCGGTCAAAAGCGATGAAGGGGTCGCCGTTCCAAAGACAGCAGCGAGTCCGGCACGGTTCACGCAACCGGCCAAGGGCTGAATCAATATCCAAAAACCCGTTTAAACCATGAAACCGTCAAGATGAAAGGCAGGGCCGGTCTCGAAAATTTCATAAAATATTTTCGGTTGATGAAGCTCTGCCTTTTTTGCCGGGAAAACCCGTGCGGCAAATTTCCGAATACACCGCTTCAGGCTCTCATTATTCATCAAGAAGGCTTTGCTCATATGGGAAAGGAGAAAGCGCCCTTTTCAGGACACCATGAACATAGGATATCGCAACTCCGTAATTGGTTATCGGAACCTTGCATTTTTTTGCTTCGTCGATCCTGCTTAGCATCTCCTGTCTGTTGATCATGCATCCGCCGCAGCTGATCAGCAGGTCGTACCGGGTGATGTCTTTTTGAACCATCGGACCGGCGTTCGTTTCGAAAATGATGTTTTTTCCGGTATATTGTTTAACCCATCGCGGGATCTTGACCCGACCGATATCATCGGCTACCGGGTGATGGGTACAGGCTTCCATGATCAGCACCTTATCATTATCTTCAAGCCTGTCGATTTGCTTCACTCCCCTTACGAATTCCGTCAACTCTCCCTTGTGCCGCGAGAAAAGAATGGAAAAGGTGGTAAATTTAACATCCGGCGGAATATCTCCGGATACTTTCAACACAACCTGAGAATCACATATGACAAGGTCGGGTTTTTTGCGCAAATTTTCCATTACGTACTCGATTTCCCGTTCTTTCGCGGTAACGGCGATCGCGTCATTGTCAAGAATATCTCGGATAATCTGTACCTGTGGAAGTATCAATCTTCCCTTCGGCGCTCCCAGGTCAATCGGCACAACCATTAAGACAAGATCCCCATGATTGATGATATCACCGATAATCGTTTCTTTTTCGACAAATATCTTGCTTCCGATATCTACAATAAGTTTTTTCGCCTCTTCTATGTTTTTTCCGGAAAGGCAGCTTATCGAAAGATGCCGGATACCATATTTTTCCAATATGGGAGGTTTTTCTTCATCCGGTCGCTGCAAATCCGACTTGTTAAAAAAAACGATCACGTTTTTTCCCCGTGCGACAAGATCATGAATCAACGCCTCATCGGTCTCATCAAAATCGGAAAATGTAGATATAATCACGGCAAGGTTAATCTTTTTAATAATCTCCTTTGTTCTCTCGACCCTTTTTTTGCCGAGGTCTCCGATGTCATCGAGTCCCGCGGTATCATACAGGTAAACCGGGCCGATCCCCTTTATTTCCATAGTCTTGCCAACGGGATCGGTGGTCGTGCCGGCAACATCGGAAACGATTGCGATGTTCTGACCGGTGATGGCATTTATAAAGGAAGATTTGCCCACATTCCTTTTTCCGAATATTCCGATTTGCAGTCGGTTGGCGATTGGTGTTTCCTTCATTTTTTTAAACCCACCATCCTTATTTTTTCAGGAGACAGCAGTTCCTCAAGTTCTTCCTTCGATAAGATATTTTCTCCCAGGATTATTTCTTTAACGGGTTTCCTCGTCACCCTGAATTTCCGGTATACCTGGGAAGCCTTGTCATGACCGATATATTGTGAAAGGTAAGTCACAAGAGCAACGGAATCGGACAGATTGGCCTCGATCTGTTCTTCATTTACCTTTATATCCTTAATAACCCGCCGGTCCAGCCGGGAAGTTGCGATTTGCAATAATTTCATGTTCTTTAACATCAGGTAGGAAATCAGCGGATAAAACTGGTTCAGTTCCAGGTTGCCGTGCCCGGCCGCCTGTGCAATAACCCCGTCATTGCCGATGACAAGAAATGCGGTTTGAGAAACAAACTCCAATATGACCGGATTCACCTTGCCCGGCATGATGGACGATCCTTCCTGTACGGCAGGAAGGTGCAACTCGCCGAAACCTCCGGATGGCCCGGACGATAGAAGTCTCAGATCCTCGGCGATCTTCAACAGGTTCACGGCAAGCGTTTTCAGAAGGCCGGATACCTCAACGATACTATCGAGATTCTGCGTGGCTTCATACAAGTTTTCCGCACGTGCGACCCTGAGTCCGGCAATCTCCCTTAATTTTTCGATTACCAGAAAAATATATTTTTGTGGTGCGTTGAACCCGGTCCCGATGGCAGTACCTCCGATATTCATCACCTTGATTCGCTCCCTCGCCTTGAAGATTCTCCATCGGTCGCGGGAGATGGCTTCCGCGTAGGCGGCAAACTGCATGCCGACCGTCATGGGAAGCGCGTCCTGAAGCTCGGTTCTTCCCAGTTTCAAGATCGATGAAAACGCCCTTTCTTTCTGTTGAAGGTCGTTTTGCAATGCAACCAGTTTTTTTTCCAGGATATCGAGATGCATCAGGATGGCGATTTTAAATGCCGTCGGATAGGTATCGTTGGTGGACTGGTGCATATTGACATGGCTGTACGGATTGATATAGAGGTAATCTCCTTTCGGCTTCCCGGCAATCTCCAGCGCATGGTTGGCAATCACCTCGTTGATGTTCATGTTGAAGGAGGTTCCCGCGCCCCCGCACAGAGGGCTCACGATGAAGTCCCCGAACAGATTGCCTTCGATAATTTTATCAATTGCCTGTATGATGAATTCTGCTTTTTCCTTCTCCAGATACCCAAGATCCATGTTGGAAATCGCAGCCGCCTTTTTTACAATCAAATAAGCTTTTATAAAAACAGGATCATGCCTCTCCCCTAAATCTCCAAAGTTGTCGTAGGCTCGAAGCGTGTTGATGCCGTAATAACATCTTTCATCAATATGCAGTTCGCCGAGAAAATCTTGTTCCTTTCGCATGTTCTTTTACCTGCCGTTGGATTTAATGATCGTAACCGATTGCCATAAAAATAGCCATCTTTACAATTGGTTTTTTTAACCAAACCATGTGATAGGACTTCAGGGAATAGGAAAAGACCGGTTCACACGCCGGCGGAGGGGGAAAAGTTTCGGAATCGGACGCTACCGGGCATCTTGGTAAAATGATCGGAATCCTTCTCTTGAGTGCTGGAAGAATTATTCTCCGGATTCGTATTCAACCGAGTTTAAAAATTCAGCTGCGGATATTCTGTCTTTCACTTCGACGAATTTGTGCAACTGCTTCTTCCTGCGTTGAATGAATTCATTTAACGCACGTTTGCCCGGGCATTCGCTTGACCCGCCAAACGTTCCGCATGCATATGAAGCCCAAACCATCGCCGCCTGCATGGAATCAAAAAAATCCTGAAAGGTGAAATTTTTCTTTCCGCTGAGATATGAAACCATCCCTGAACCGAAGGCGTCTCCGGCGCCCGTCGGATCAACCACCTTCCCGATGCGGATGGGACTCGCCAAGATAAGACCATCACTTCCATTTTTATAGGTTCCGATGGCGCCGAATTTGTCCAGAGTGATTACCGCAGTGATTGAATTTTCTCTCAACCAGTCGACAATCTCAAGTAACGGCGTTTTCCCGGCCCCGTTATTAAAAAACCGTTTCATTTCTTCCAGATTCAATTGAAAAAGATCAATACATCGGAGATCCTCTTTCCAGAAATTTTTTCCATGCTGGAGTTGACTGGCCCCAAAATTTGCAAACAGAAGAGATTTCTTCCAGTAGTTGCCGATGATGGTTTTTGTCACTTTCCCCGGTTCCGAAGAAAGTGCATCACTGTAAATATGCCCGATCATGATTGCATGGGGGCTTCCATCGATAAGGGTCTCAATCTGTCCCAAACGGTTTTGAACGTGTTCCCGGAAATTTTCCATCCCGACCAGTTTTTGTGAGAAAATCGTGCGGCTTCCATTATGAACGATAACGGTGGAATGGGGGCTGTTGATGTTCGGTACAAAAAAATCTTCTGATTTGATGAATTCAATGGACTCTTTCGAAGCACCGTTTTTGAATCCGGTGTTTAACAATTTGTTTTGAATCGATAGGCCGATCAGGTCTTTTCCGATGGATGGGATCGGAAAGACATCAAACCCGGCGTTCATCAATCGCAACGAATAATTGATACAACTTCCTCCCAGAAGTTCCGTGGAATCCACTTGATTTTTTTTGCCGATTCGGAACTCCCCACCCAACTGCATCACATATTCGATATTGCCGCTGCCAATCGTAACAATTTTCGCGTAATTGCCATTGTGATTCTTCATCTTTCATCCCGGCCTTTGACGTTTCATAACGCATTTTCATTGATCATTATCGACGGCGTGCATGAATCTCTTGACTTCATCCCGGCAGATGGATCTTTAAAAATCCGATGTCTCCGGACTTTTGGAGCCGAATCGCTGAAACCGGCATTTTAAACCTGCCGGCAATATTTCAACAATACCGCGCATGATTTTTTCCCATCGATTTTTATCGTGATGGGACTTTTCAGACGTACATGTTTTAAATGCTCGGTTTCGGTATCGGACGGTAAAGATCTCAGCCAGTTCCAGTCCAGAAAATCTCTTTTATCTCCCGAAATGGTAATATAGCTGATTCCAAGAGATGTAATATTATGAAAAAAATGAGATCCTTGGGATGGTTCGACCTGCAGGTTTTCCGCTTTTGTTTCAATGATCACTCGGACTCCTGAAATATCTTTCCATTGGACGGGAACACCGAGCCATCGATCCGCGGAACCCCATCTGCCCGGACCGATCAGGAGATATTTATGATTTTTTGAAAAAATCCCTCTGTTGATCCCTCTTATTTCATCCGCTATTTCAACCGTATGCGCCGGATCAAACGTATCGGGCTTGATAAAAACGATATCGGAAATATCGCGGAGGATACCGTTGCCCATGGCTCTGCTTGAAAAACAAAAGGCACGGTTGATTTCGCTTTCTGTGATCTCGATTTCCATGGGGTGCCGGACCATGGGCATGGACCTGATTTGCAGAACTGAAAATTCGGGTTTCTGATCGTTTTGAAAGGGAAAATTTACCGCAAATTCAATCTCAATGGGACTGCCCATTCCTCTTTCGCCTGTTTTTAAAATCGCGGACAGTATTTCGGGAAGCGGGAATAATTTATATTTTAATATCGAGGCAAATGTTAACACCGGATGGCCTTGACCGCCCGCAGTATCCCGAATCCTGTGATCCTCCGGAAAGTAGGTACTGGAAAGAAATTTTACCGGGGGGTGATCTGCGGCGTCATATATCGACAGCTTCTCCAGCGCCAAATCCCTTCTTGATATCACTTTGGCGGGAAAATTCGTCATTTTCAGCGCGTAAAAGAAGCGCTGGGAATTTTTCAGGATATCATCCACCATGGAAAACTGGAGAAGGAACTGGGGGTATCGGGGGGAAAAGCGTAGTGCGGTTCCGCCTTCCAGTACGATTTTGCCAAGGCCTAAGCCGATATGGGCTACACCGTCTTCAGATTTCATAGGGGATACCGGGTAGAAGTTATATGATTGAACAATTCCCGAAACGTCTGGATAGAAGTAATCTCCGACACTTCCACCTGCCATCTGCTGTACGATCACCGCCATTTTTTCTTCCTCGATTCGGAAAGAGGTGCTTCTGGCAAAAGATCTCGGCGTTTCCATATACATGGAGGCATAGATCAGCTTGATGACGTTCACCAATTGCGCGTGCCTGACGGAAAGATCCGGGTGATTGTTCGGAATCATGAAGGTATCATAAATCCCGGCACAGGGCTGATAACGTGCATCTTCCAGAAGGCTGGAAGACCGAACCGCCAACGGATAATTCACGTGTGCCAGGAATACCTGGAGGTCCCTCAGCAGCCGATCGGGAAGGTCGGCATCTAAAAATATCCTGGTTAGCTGGTCATCTTCGTAATCCGTGCATAAAAAATTTCTGAGCTTGTTATGGGTGATAAATGAATCAAAGTCGTCCGTGGAGATAACCAGAGTTTTCGGTATTCGAATGATCACATCGGGAAATTTTTCATGGAAGCCGGAATCTTGCTCCATCAGGGCGGATAAAAAGGCCAGACCTCTCGCCTTTCCACCGAGAGACCCCTTGCCGATCTTCAAAAAATCGGTTTCAGGATCAAAGTCTTCAGCCACAAAATTTGAAACGATCCCTGCCTGACGTTTTTTCCGCCTCTGCCGGATATTGGAAATAAGATAATCTTTGATTTCCTGAGCGCTCGAAAAATCAAGCGCTTTCACACCGCGAAGTTTTGAAGCAAGGAATATTTCGCCGCGGGCCATCAGCCAATTTGAAAAGTCATTCCGCTTTGCATGATAATCGATCGATTCGTTTGGAATAGTAGGTAAAATCTTTTCCATAGCTCGAATGCTGGAAGCATGGGTCATCACTTTTCCGTCGGGGAGCTGAAAAATAAAATCGCCGAAACCCAGATGATGAAGAAAAAAGGATCGAATATCCGCATGAAGAGACGAAGAATTTTTATCTAAAAAAACAGCCGGTATTTTTATTGCCCGGTCACGATTCGACTCCTCCGAGCTAAATACCAGCAGCGGCATTTCAGAATGTTCCTTTTTGATCATTGAAAGAAGTTTCAGGCCTGCATGTTCGTCTAATTTTCCATCTTTTGGAAAACGGATGTCCGATAGCACGGTAAGCAAGTAAGGTGCGTATTTTCTGTAAAGATCTGCCGCGTCTTCAAAGTTTTCAGCAACCAGTATTTTCGGTCGTGCCCGCATCCTTCGCAACCGATGCTCCTCATTGATCGACTCCTCCATGGTTGCCTGAGTCTGCAAGATAATTTCCTTATAAAGCACGGGCAGCAGTGAAGAGGTAAAGAAGGGAGAGTCTTCCACCACAATAATAACCCTGACCCATGCCCGCTGAGTGTCGTTGATGATGTTCATTCGATCTTCAACGCTCATTATAATGGCCAGAAAAAGGTCTGAGTCTCCATGCCAAACAAATATTGCATCGATGGAACCGCGGTCCGGATATTCCCTTTCAAACAGAAAATGATCGGTGCTTTGTGTAAGAAGGATTACCGGGAGTTCCGGGAATCTCGCTTTGACTTCCCTCCCGAAAACAAACGGGTCCATGTCACCGGAACTGAGGCTTTTTATTGCCAGATCAAACTTTTTTCGGGACAAGGCGCAGAGGGCTTCCTGAGAAGTAGAAACCCAGGTAAGTCTTGGAGGAGCGGAAAGGTTTAATCCCTGATATTCATGGCTGATCCTTTTGGCCAGTCGCCCATCCTCCTGCAAAATAAATGCTTCATAAGGGCTGGAAACCAGGAGGATCTCATAGATCTTTTTTGCCATTAGATCATGGAATGCCTGGAAGGAAAGATCAATATCATCCTGTGGATGCGTTTTCGAAATTGACATGTTTACCTTGATTACCTTTCAATAGCGTAATTTATTCTTTCATCCGGGTGGTTTCAATTTTTTTACTGGGTTAAAAAATGTTATCGGATTGGGATTTAATTCAAATCCTTGAACCGCAATAAAATCAACCATTCCATATCCGAATAAGATAATGGATCAGGATGAAGAAGTAAATTGAAAAAGGCGCCGCCCTCCTGCAAAACACACACAAGTGACAGTGGATGGCGTCTTAATATAGATAAGCTTCCGGCAGAATTAGAGACACTATGATTACTCTCTTTTATTACCTCTTTTATGATGATCTCTTTTATTGACGCTATACCGAATGGATGTTAGAATTTTTATTAAATTGAAAATCTTGCGCGAATACCCTGCATTGGAACATGAAACCAGACGCAACCCTATTTGGAAAATATATAAAAACCCTGGCGGATATCAGCAGTACCGTTACCTCCGGAAAAGACCTCGAAGAGGTTTTAAGGCTGACGATGATACTTACCGCAAAGGCAACCGGAGTTGAAATTTGTTCCTTATGGGTTATCGATGAACATTCCAGCCCGGCCAAGATTCAATTGAAGGTCTCGCAAGCCGCAGACCCGGAGTATATGAAAACGCGATGTCTCAACATAAACGAAGGAGTGGTGGGTCATGTGGCATCGACCAGCCAAACCTTGATCATAAAAAATATTTTAACGGAACCCCGCTTCAAAGAAAAAGAAATGGCAAAAAAGCTTGGCCTGATTTCGTTGGCAAGCCTGCCGATTCGGGTAAAAAATGGGAAAACGATTGGTGTGCTCAACTGCTTTACCAACGAACCCCATGATTTTACAGAAATCGAGGTCAACCTGTTAACGGCAGTCGCCAACCAGGCCGCAATGGCGATACTCAACACGGATCTTTTGATGAAGATCGCCAAGCTTCAAGAGGATCTGGAAAATCGAAAACGGGTGGAGCGTGCCAAGGACATACTTATGCGTCGGCGCAACATGAACGGAGAAGAGGCGTTTCGGTGGATCCAGAAACGCAGCATGGATTCCCGCCGATCTATGCGAGAAGTTGCCGAAGCGGTAATTCTCTCTGAGGACTTGGGATATTACTCCAGCATCCCTCATGCACTGAAGTAATCCATGCCCTTGTCAATTTAGGGCCAAAAAAGATTTTTCACCCAATGATCAGCAGGCTCCATCGCCTTCCTTAAGCCTTAAAAATGCATCCCGTATTTTATCCGTAACGGGCATTTTGGATGTTGATTATAGATTTGACTTCAAAATGAATCTAAATAATATTATTATACAAATGACTCAGGTATTACACAATGGCGTGTAAAGCCTTTATTTTTAAAGTCATGCAGACGAAGGCGTCTGATCCCGTCTCTGTTCGGGATGACGCCTTTTTTATTTCCGTCGTATTCATTAGCAGGGTGTTGAAAAGGCCGTCAGGCAAGGCGCGCGGCGATACGACAAGCGCAGCATATTCAAGCATATGTGAGCATTGGCGAGAGCCCCGCAACGCTGAATGGCGGCCTCAGGCGCAGTTTTTCAACACCCTGTTA
>Ga0116141_10001280_pt1 | contig 21350 bp, 19 predicted proteins | sample AD_UKC097_MetaG_FD_89744 | JGI IMG/M metagenome (GOLD analysis project Ga0116141, IMG submission 89744) | Active sludge microbial communities of municipal wastewater-treating anaerobic digesters from USA - AD_UKC097_MetaG | ecosystem: Engineered > Bioreactor > Anaerobic > Digestate | place: USA...
GAGCCCGCCGATGTGAACCGGCATTATCCCGACGACCTTCTTCCTCATCGACTCCTGTTTGTATCGCCTCTCGCAATCATCAAGGTCGAGATGGAGCGTCTCGGGGTCCACATCCACGAGCACCGGTTCGGCGTTCATGTACCTGACGACCTCAGCCGTGGCCGCGAATGTCATGGTGGGAACCAGCACCGCCTCGTCGCTCCCGAGGTTCAGTGCTTCGAGCGCGAGGTGAAGGGCGGCCGTGCATGAATTCACGGCGACGGAATGGGGGGCTTTCACCGCTTCGGCGAACCCCTCCTCGAACCGCCTGGTCTTAGGTCCCGTCGTAAGCCATCCCGACCTGAGCGTATCCACGACCTCGTTTATTTCTTCATCAGAGATGCCGGGCCTGAAAAAAGGCACTTCCATCATCAGCTCCTTCGACCCGGTTCGATCGGGTCAACGCTATTATCTGACACACGCTTTCGGTTCATTTTAGTTCTTTTTCCATGTAAGTGCCCCCCGTCGGGTTATCGCTTTCCTTAATGACATAACCGAGCTTCTCATAGAATCTGATCGCTCTTCCGTTGTCGCTCGCAACCGTCAGGTGCATCCTCGAGAAACCCCGTTTCCTTGCTTCACTTTCGCTTTCCTCCATTATCTCCCGGGCGACCCCGGATCCCTTCACACTGGGTATCACGCAGATCGCCAGGATCCCGAAGCTGTTTGGCCCGGCCGTTTCCCCGCATGCCGGCCCCAATGGTCTTTTTTCTCTCCCGAAAAGAGACTTCAACACTGTTCCCGCCCTGCGGAAAAACCTTCCGTTCAGGAAAAGCCCCGGATTGAGAACCGTTCTGCATGCGAGGAACATCCAGTTCTTTTTCAGGTATCCCCTGAGCGACCCTCTCGAGATTCCGCCCACGCAAAAGCCGACCACCCTTTCGTCGATCGTCGCAACTATGGGGTAATGACTGTGAGGCCCTTCAAGCTGCCAGAGGTAATACCGTTCCACCGCTGCGATTCCGAGCCTCGTTATCAGGCTGTCGGGGAACGCGCTGATGTGAGCTTCCGACACTCCGCGAAGGTCGTCCCTCGTCATGAGCCTTATCGTGTTCGTCCCGTTCTCTCTCTTCTCCCCGATCATCCCTTCAGGACCTCCAGGAACGACTGGGCCAATTTTCTGTAATCATGGTGTTCCCTGACATAAAGATTGCCTTTAAGCCCCATGGTTCGCCGCTCCTCTTCGTCAAGCCCGGCGAGAGTCTCCGCCGCCCGGGCGATTGCTTCGGGGTCCTCCGCCCCTATGCTTAGCCCGCATCCCGCGTCCCTCACGGGATCGTTCCCCGCCTCCACCGCGTTGATTATCGGCTTGCCGGCCATCATGTAGTCCAGGAGCTTGTTGGGGCTGATGCCGAAGCGGAAAAGCTCGCATTTCTGAAGGCTGATGAAAAGAACGTCCATCTTGGCCAGGATCGCCGGTATCGCGGTTTTCGGAACTGAAGGAAGAAACGAAATGTTTCCAAGCCCCATGCCTTCTGCCTTTTCCATCAAAGCTTTCCTGGCAGGCCCGTCGCCCAGGAGTACAAGGTGTATCCTTTCGTCCTTCATTTTTCCCGCGCTCTCGACGAACGCGTCCAGGCTGTTGGCAAGGCCGTGCGCGCCAGCGTAACATACCAGGAACTTGCCATCCTGCTTAAGGGCGGCGATCTTCTTTTCGTGTTCTTCCGGAATTGCCCCGTCGGTATTCATCCAGTCCTCGTCCACTACTCCGTTGGGTATGTGCACGAACTTACCGGGGCTCATCCCGTGGGACACCATGTGCTCCTTCGCGAGGGGCAGAAGGGAAACGACCTTGTCCGACCAGCGGTAAGCCCTGTTCTCCGCCCACTGCATGACGATGATGAAAGGATGTTTCGGCGACATGCCTCCGAGTATCATCGGCGAGAGCGGCCAGAGATCGTGAACCTCGTATATCAGCTTCGCTCCAGTTCTGCGAGCTATCGACCTCGCTGGAACGATATCGAGAGGATAGGTAGACGAGGCTATCACCGCCTGCGGACTCAGCTTTCTGCCAAGCTCCCCGGCATGGATGCGAAGCCTTGCCACGAATGCAAGCATGTTAGCCACCCGCCGCGGCCCGTTTCCCGAATATCCGGGTGTCTCAGCCAAAGGTAACGCACTCCTTCAACAAGCTCTTCAGTCACCGGGCCTTGTGTCTTCGGCTGGATGACCCTGACATGGGAATGTGAAGCGGCAACGATGGTCACTTCGTGGCCTGCTTTGACCCACTCCTTCGCGAGGTGGAACGGACGGTATTCCATCCCCAGCGCAGGCGAGCCTGCATAGTGGTTTATCAAAAGGATCCTCATGAATGCCTTCTAACCACTTTTGATATGACCGCCCTGAATTTGCCTCTTTCCGTTTTCTCTATCGATTCCACTTCTTCAATGGCCGTCTCGACGGGGCCGAGTCTTTCAACGACCCTTCTTTTCAGCTCGATCTCGTCATCCGTTGAGAACGCCTGCCCGGGAACTATCCGCAACAGGATATTATCGAGGGATTCCTGGACGACCTGCCCTTCGCGGACATTCTTCATCCCGACGAACAGCCCGTGAAACCTCACAGTCTCACGCCCGTCCGGACCGATCACAGTATCCTCAAGCCTTCCCACCAGTTCCTTCAGCAGCGGCATCTCCCTGCCGCAGGGACATTTTTCTTCGGAACACACGGCATAATCTCCGGTCCTGAACCTGATGAGCGGCTGATCGAAGTTGAGAAGCCCGGTGGCAACTATCTCCCCGGTTTCACCCGGCGAGACGGGACGGCCGTCATCGCCGAGGAGCTCGATTATCCCAACATCCGGGCTCACATGCAAGCCGTGCCTTTCGCATTCCGACGCGAGACAGCACGCTTCCACACCGCTGTAGGCGTCGAACACTTCGCATTCGAAAGCTTGTTGTATCGTCCCCCGCATCTCTTCGGTCAGTTTTTCGCTGCTGGTCAGGACCGCCTTTACCGGGAACCTTCGAAGCCCCTGCTCGACGATGAATCTCGAGAGGAAGAACCAGCTCGAGGCGTATCCGACCAGGTAAGCGGGCTTGAACTTCCGGATGGCTTCGAGGTACAGGGAAGCGGTTGTAGGGGATATGTGGAATGCGGACATGTAGAGCTGGCCTTCCGCCCAGTTCTTCCGCCAGAAGGGCGGAGAGGAAACTCCCCTCGGCACGACGAGCCTTCCGCCGATCATCGCCATTCTTTCCCTGTTGTTCACGCCCGCCCAGTTCCTGCATCTCGCCTCATAAAGGGCGCTCCAGCCCTGATGCATCCGAGCGGAGAAAAATATCGAAACCGGGGTTCCCGTAGTGCCGCTCGTGTAATAACAGTAAAGCTTCGTGTCCCTCGAAGACTCGGAGACGAAACTGCCCGGGTCGCTTCTGATGGCTTCCTTTTCAAGAAGAGGGATGTCTCCCAGGTCCCCGTGCTTCAGATCCCTTATCTTCGCTTCATCAAGCCCGGTGGCTTTGAACGCTGAACGATAATAGGGGACAGTCCTGAGAGAATGAATCAGCAGTTCTTCCAGTTTCCTCTCCTGGTAAGCTTTCCATTCGCCAGAGCCGAACTTCTCCCTATTCTTCGCCTCACCGAGAGCATGCGAGAAAACGCCCCCGAAGCGCCTCTTTTTCCAGGACAGTCCGTACAGGCTTATCCCGAGGTTCTGAAACCACACCGGAGAATGGGCGTAGATATTTCCCGAGCTGAAGATCTTTCCAAGCTTGCCGCTCAATTGCAGAGCCTCCCGAAAAGGCCTTCCCAATCCTTTAGTATCGAGCGCTTCGTGTATTTTTCGCTCGCCGCCATCCCGTTCCCGCTCATTCTCCTGTAAAGATCCCTGTTCTTCAGTAGTTCGACGACCTTTTCCTTCATTCCTTCGATGTCCCCGTATTCAAGAAGGAACCCTGTCCCGCCGTTCTCGATCACATCGGAAATGCCTCCGGCATCGTATGCCACGACTGGTTTCCCGGCGGCCATGGCTTCGGCCAGGACTATCCCGAAGCTTTCGTACCTTGTCGCGTGGACGAGCACATCGGCTTCTGCCATGACTTCCGCCATCTTCTGGTGGTTGACCTTTCCGAGAAATACGACCCCTCCGGGAAAACCTCGTCCGCGGTTTTTTTCAGCCTTCGCTCCTCAGGGCCGCCACCGGCTACCCATAGTTCAGTACCCGGGACCTCCCCGGATATCATGGAGGCGCACTTGATCAGATGGTCGATATTCGCGTAGCTTTCGAAATTCTTCGCCGACAGGAGGACTCTTTTTCCAGACGGATGCTTTTTTTCCCCTGCCTTCCGGAAAAGTTCCACGTCGGCAGTGTGGGGGATCACCTCGTACCTGGCCCTGATCCCTTGATCGATGAAGGATGCGAGCATTTTTCCGGTAGGCACCACGACAACGGTCGCGGACCTGAGGGCAAACTTCTTGTGAAAAGGCCAGTTCTTTGCCTCTTCCATGGCCATGCCGCCGACAAAATCTATCACGGTCTTTTTTCCGAGGAGCTTGCCCAGAAGAACTGCCGGAAGGTCTATCAGAGAGAGGCTTTTCCCGCTTCCGGAAATGATTGTCAAACAATCCGAATTCAAGGCAGCCCTCAAAACCGCGAAGAAAAGGCGCCCCGCGAACACCGGCGCGAAGCCTCTGCGGCTCTTGTTCACCCGGGTGACGCGGTGACCCCCCTCTTCGAACATTGTTGAGAGAACTTTCGCGAGTTCAACCATCCCTCCTGTCTGCGGGCCGAAAGGCGCGATGATTGCGATCTTTCTGCACTTCATGGGCGCTTTTTTTTTCCTTTGTTCCGCCGGAGGTATTCCTCTATGCCGGAGACCAATTCCCTGGCACGCGCCGGAAGAGTGTTCTTTCCTGCCAATTCGAAACCTTTGCTTATCATCATTCTCCTCGACGCTCCGTCTTTTATGACTCTTTCTATGCCGGCGGTCAAAGCGTCCTGATCTCTCGGGGCAACGATCTCCACCACTCCCTCCGTGAATGCTCTAACGGACCCGACATCAGTTGCGACTACAGGAACGCTGTTCGCCATGGCTTCCCATATCGTCCTCGGGAAACCTTCGCTCGCCTGTGAGGCGTTAACGAAAATGTCCGCATCCCTGTAAATGCTCCAAAGCTCTTCTCCGACGGGCTTGAAACCATGGTCGGTGACCAGATGTCCTACCCCGAGCGAGTTCGCCTGATCTAGCAGCTCCTCCATCATTCCGCCTTCCGATGTGTCCCATCCGGCGAAATGGAGCTCGCATCTGTAACCTTTTCCTACCAGACCGGCCAGGGAGGAGACCAGCAACTTCAGGCCTTTCGCCTGGTCGTACCTGCCCACATAAAGGATCCGGACCGTCTCACCCAGGCAGGTGTCATTCCTCTCGAAAAAATCATTATCGTCAAGCGTCGTCGTCCTGGTCTCGACCACTCGGCCGCCGTACTGCACGAATTCGTTGTAAAGCTTGTTGCTGTTCACGAACGAAAGGCACTTCTTCACTTCTCTTTTCTGCATAAGGTTATAAGTTCGGAGATAAGCCCCGATGAGAGTCTTCCTCCACAATGGCTGGCGAAGGTCCTCTATCCCGTCGACATAATTCCCGACGATAAGGAGCACGGGCATGACTCCCGCGCCCCGCGCCCACCTGCATAAAGGCGGCAGGAGCGGGGACGGCCCCCTCACGAGAAGAGCGTCCAGGCCGCTCATGTGTCTTTTCGCGACCTGTTCCAGGGAGCCGGGGCAAAAGGTCCTGCGCGGAGAGTTCTGTTTTATTCCCAGGTCGGCCAGCCTTACGTTTGAGCGCCTGATACCGTAATCGAAATGGTAATGGTCCCTTTTTCCCGGCCGGTGGAGGAAGCAGATCACCTCCTCGCAGTGGGCGGCGAGGCTGTCTATGAACCTTCCCTGGACCCCCAGTGTCTTGATGGTTCCATCCTCCTCTTTTACCGGGATGTGGTAATAGTAGCCAAGCCTGAGACTAGGCATGCCCTTTTCCGAAGAACTCCCGGATGAGCGCCCTGGATATCGAGGCCGAGGATCTTCCGCTGCCGAAAACTTTCTTTATGGCGCACATGTCAAATTTTCGACGCTTTGAAACCATCTTCACTATCTTGTCGCTGTCATGTCCGGCGAGAACGGCGAAACCGCCTTCCACGAGCTCGACCCATTCACTCCCGTCCCTCAGGACGACGCAGGGCGTCCCGTGGAACGCCGCCTCTTTCTGTAATCCGCCCGAATCCGTCAACACCGCCTTGGCGTGGCGCACGAGCACCTGGGTCTCCAGGTACGGCAAAGGCGGGGTGACCGTCACTCTCTTCCCAGAGAACTTTTCCAGAAGAGGCCTTGTGCGTGGATGGGCAGGCCAGATGATCCTCGCGCCGTCGTCGGCAAGCCTGCTTATCCCTTCCCTTATGCCCGTCCAGTAAGCTTTCTTATCGGTGTTCTCCGCCCTGTGGACGGTGACCAGAAGGTACTCGCCGGTACGCGCTGAGTACTTCGACAAGACTTCGTCCGCGAGGGACGAGAATATTTTCCTGTTGGCCAGAAACAGGTCGAACATGACGTCGCCCGTCCTTATCACTCCTTTTGTTATTCCCTCCGCCCTGAGATTCTCCACGGCATTCGCTGTGGGCGCGAACAGGAGGGAGGAAAGATGGTCCGCAACCACGCGGTTGACCTCCTCGGGCATTTCCCTGTCGAAGGAGCGCAGACCGGCCTCGACGTGGGCGACGGGGATATTTAGCTTGGCCGCCGCAAGTGCGCCGGCAAGGGTGGAATTGGTATCTCCGTAAACGAGTACGGCCCCCGGTTTCTCTTTGTTCAGGACGGATTCTATAGCCTCCAGCATCCTTCCCGTCTGCGCTCCGTGGGAAGCGGAGCCGACCTCGAGGTTGTAATGCGGCTCGGGCAGGTTGAATCCCCGGAAGAAACTCGCAGACATTTCCCAGTCGTAATGCTGGCCTGTGTGAACAAGCACTTCGCTCAGTTCCGCAGCCTTTAGCGCGGGAGTAACCGCCGCCGCCTTGATGAACTGCGGCCTGGCGCCGACCACAGTGACCAGCTTACTTTGAGGAGGACGCATCTTCATGCCTTATTCTCCCGGCTTTCAAGGGCAGGATGTTTCGGAAGGTCGCCTCCGGGTGTTATCGTCCTCGCCCTGTGGACATATTCTATGGAAGGCCTGGCGTCCGCGATACCGAATCCAGTTCCATCGAGGGTGCGTCCGTAGACCAGCGTGTGCAGGTCGGTGAACCCCTCGCTGAACTCGATCTCTTCTCCGTCAACGGTGATCGACCTGAAAGTGGTCTTTTTGCCGGGTTCAGGCTCGAAGGGAAGGTCGTCGATGTCAACCGAGAGGAACCATCTGACGTCGGCGTTCTTCAGGACCGCGGCTCCGGCGATCGCGAGTTCTTCCCTTAGGTGTACCTCCGATTTTTCGGGCGCACCGAAGAGCCACATAAGTAGGTCGAAGAAATGAACGCCTATGTTCAGCGCTATCCCGCCGGAGCGGTCCTCCTGCCCTTTCCAGGAGACCTGGTACCATGGACCGCGGGCAGTAACGTACGTAAGCGCCACATCGTGCCTTTTCTGAGGAGAAGCCTCAAGCATCTTCTTTAGGGCGACAAGAGCCGGATGCACCCTCAGCTGCAGGACAGTGAACACGGACCTTCCGGTCTCTTCCGAGATCCTTTCCAAGCCGTCGAGGTTCCATGGATTGATGACCAGGGGCTTTTCGCAGATGACATCCGCCTGGTTCCTGAGCGCCAGCCTTATGTGCGCGTCATGAAGGTAGTTCGGGGAACAGACCGAAACCCAGTGTATCCTGTTCTCGTCCGGGCCCCTCCTGAGCTTGTCCATGTGCCGGTCGAACCGTTCTATCTCCCTGAAGAACCTCGTTTCGAAGGAATAACGGTCCAGCACCCCTACGGCGTCGTGGGGGTCGGTCGCCGCCACGAGACGGTTCCCGGTGTCGGATATGGCCTTGAAATGCCTCGGAGCGATGTATCCCGCCGCCCCTATCACGGCGAAGTTGCTGCTCATGAATTTCTCCTCTCTGTCAGGAATCAGCCGGGAGTTTGACTATTTGAAGGATGGACCAGATCGTCATAATAAATTCTTCCCGTCCTCAGTTCCTCGGGAAGCTCCGCGTCCTCGTCAAGGTCCAGGCATCTGAGCGAACCCGGCGCCGTTTCGCGGTATCTTAAGCCGCTCTCGGGACAGGTGTAAACGCCGTCAGCGTCAGCCTCCCTGAGTGGCACGCCGTGGCGGCTTATCCAGCCGGCCTTCCTCGCGGGGACCCCCAGCATCAGCGCGTAGTCGGGAACATCCCGCGCCACTACCGCTCCCGCGCCTATGAAAGCGTATCTTCCTACCGTAATGCCGCAGACTATGGTGGCGTTGGCGCCTATGGAGCAGCCCTTTCTCAGAAGGGTCTTCTCGTAAAGGCTGTGGCGAAGCACCTGTGACCTGGGATTGGTAACGTTCGTCAGGACGCATGACGGCCCGAGGAAAACGTCATCCTCGACGACTGTTCCCGTGTATATCGAGACATTGTTCTGGACCTTGACGTTGTTACCGATCACAACGTCGTTCGCGACGTTGCAGTTCTGACCGAAGATGCACTTCTTCCCGATCCTGGCTCCCTTCTGGATGTGGCAGAAATGCCATATTTTCGTACCTTCGCCTATTTCGCACGGTTCGTCCACATAAGAAGATTCATGCTTGAAATAGTTCATGCCGCCTCCGATCCTGTGAGCCCAGTCAGCTCCATTCCCTTTCAAGTATCATTGTCATTTTTTTCTCGTTTTCTCCGGCCAGGTGGTCTTTGGCGAAAAGGTAACCGTTCTTTATCATCGTCTTTCTCAGGTTACGGTCCCCGGCGAGTTTTTCCACTGCGCGTTTTATGCTCCCGGGGTCCTTCTCGATGAAGTAAAGCTCCCTCTCGTGCTCGCAGACATCGGCGATCCCGCCCACTCTTGTGACTATCACCAGGGTCCCGTGAGCCATCGCTTCTTGTATGACCCTCGGAAAGCCCTCGTGCCTGCTTGGAAGGATCAGGATGTCAGACCTGCGGTAGAACTCGAACAGCGGCGGGCCGAAGGGGACCCTTCCGTTCCATGCGACAACGCCGTTTAGGCCTTTTTCCCCGCAGATCGCTTTGAACTCATCGATGTTGTCTGCGTCACCGCTGCCTCCGATGATGTCAAGCCTTACTTTCATCCCGGAAGCTTTCATCATTTCCATCGCATCGAGAAGCTCCGGGACCCCCTTGTCGCGGCATACCCTTCCGACGAACAGCAGCCGCATCTCCCCACCCTGGCACCTGTCTTCGACATGGTGAAAATCCGATGCCGACAGCGAAGATGACGGCGAATAGAATATCTCTTTGCCCAGCCTCTCCCCGTAGCGCCTGCAAAGCTCAACGCTGTTCGCTATGACGACGCATTTTCTTGCAAGGGAGGTAGTCTGCTTCTGCCTCCTCCTGTTGAGAACCTCCTGTAAAACGCCTTTCAAACCTGAGGCCCTGAGACTGCCCGCCAGGGAGACTCTCGGAGGTTCCCCGACCAGGTAAAGGGCCTTGTTTTTGCCACAGTAACTCTTAAAGACCGTCTCTTGCCGGGGAGTGGGCGCCCTGACGATCATCGCGTCCATATTACCGCTCTCGGCATCGACCGCCTTTTCAAGCGATATTATCCGTTTTTTTCTGGTAAGGATTCCTCCGGGCCGTCCGGCGTTGACGAACCTGATGTTGGCGCCCGAGATCCTGTGGTCCTGCTCGGGCCTCCGCTCCGAAGTGCTGAACCCGATAAAGACCACTTCCTTCCAGCAGCAGCTCAACGCCTCAAGCCACAAACCTATGAACGACACTATGTGAACCGATCCGTCGCCGTCCACGAAGAAAGGGGCGTGATAATGCACACCCAAACGGCTTTTTGCTCCGGCTATCATTAGCCCGAACCCGCGGGAAAGTTCGTTCTTTCAAGGACGAGCCTTTTGTGTTGGGCTCTGGCTCTGACTTCAAGAGATATTGCCGCTGAAGCCAAGAACAGCATCAGAAGGTAATAATTGCTGAGAGTTTCAGCGAATACGGCCTGCACTGAGAAGTTCAGCCAACAGCAGTACATTCCGAGCCTCGCGGGATGTTTCCATTTTTCCTTGAAAGGAAGGACCACGGTGTAAGTTACGAGGATGATCCAGGTTATTATCAGTATCCAGCCGCCTTCCACGACGGTCGTCAGGTACTGGTTGTGCAGGAGGTAGCCTTCGATAAATGAGAACTCCGTTCCGCCCACGGAGGTGAACCGTGTATTGTAACCACCGATACCCAATGGATTCTTGGAGATCAGGATCAACCCTTTCCTGAACATTTCGGGCCTACCCCTGCTTTTTTGCATCTGGTATTCTTCATCCCCGAAATCGAATCTTCTGACCACATCCGTGCTTATTTCGGATGTCTGTTTGATCGTCCAGAAAATGAAAAGCAGTGTCAAAAAAACCCAAGCCACTTTTATCAGCTTCTGTCCTCTTCCCTGGAGAGTTTCGTTCTTGAGAAGGATGTAGGAACAGGTCACCGCGAAACAAACGAACGAAGCCCTTGACTGGGAAATGAAGATCGCGAAAAAGGTCCATCCGACCAGAGCGGTTGTAAGAACCTTGAAAAACACGCTTCTTTTCTTTGATATAAGCGCCAGGATCGCGCACGCGCCGTTGACGATGAGAAGCCCGTAAACATGGTGGTTGTAGCTACCCTTATAACCCAAGTACGCGATATATCTGTGAGGGAGGCTTCCCCCGAACTCGAAGAACTTTTCGACGATGAAAACGCTCCATGACATCCCCACAATCGCTATGAGGACAAGCGCGGCCCCCAGCACCCGTTCGCTGCACGCGGCCTTCCATATCCCGTAACCGGCCAAGAAGTAGAGGGCCAAGGCTACCGGCTGGGGCCACGATTTTTCCGGGTGCGCGGCTATCAGCGTCGCAAGGGTCAATCCCACGACCCACAGGACAGCCGCGATCGGATGCCACGGGAAAACAAGGTCCCGCTTTTTTTTCATGACGACCGCGTAAGTGAAGCCGAAGAGGTAGATCCAGTATTGGGATATGGCCCCGGGCAGGCCGAAAGGGTTCGGGAAATCGAACTGGTGGGATTCGGCCGTGAAGAAGAACACGGCCACGAAGAACACCATCGTGAAGCCCAGGGCAACCTTGCTCTGCTGGCTTTCGTAAAGGAGCTGTCGTTCAGTCTTGAACAATCGTTCCATATCAATGATCCCTTTTTGGGCAAAACGCGGCGCTGAACAGAAGTTTCCAGGAACCCCTTATGAACAGGTTTCTAAGATCCGCGCGAACGGCTTTGAGGAAGCTGCCGAAAGCATTCACGCCTTCGCCGTCGCCGATCTGTTTCTTCATCATCGAAAGATGGTGCTGGCCCATCGTGGCTCTTTTCGCCCGCTTTATCGCGGAGCTCATCCTCGACCCCGCTTCGGGGTCCTTCTCGAGTTTGTTCAGGACTTCGATCCATTCCAGATGAAAATCGGGAAGGGATTCGAAGCTCTTCGTTCCCCTGCAGAAGCGGAAATTGGCGAGGGTTTTTCCGGGAACGTATTCGATCTTGAACCTCAACCCGGCGCGGAGCCACAATTCTCGGTCCATCGCGAAATGAAGCTTCTCGTCAACGCCCGACAGTTCGTCGATCACTTTCCGTCTCATGAAGACCGTCGGCTGTTTTATCCTGTTGCACTCGAGGAGGTCTTCAAGGACGAACGGGGAAGACTTCGCGAGGCGGACCGGACGGCTCTCCTCGTCCATGATCATTATGTCCGTGCAGATGATGTCCGCCTCCGGGTGGGACCCGAAGTACCCGACTGCGAACGAAACCGCCCCGGGGTTGTAAGTGTCGTCGGAGTTCAGCCATCCTATGATCTCGCCCTCCGCTCTCCTGAAACCCTTGTTCAGCGCGTCGGACTGGCCGCGGTCCTTCTCGGAGACCCAGACAAGGCCGGTGTATCGGGCGAGGAGTTCTGTCGTTCCGTCCGTCGAGCCCCCGTCGAAAATAATGTGCTGGATCCGTCCGTAGTCCTGGTTTCTGACGCTTTCGATCGTCTCCCTGATGTAGGGCATGGAGTTGAACGAAGGAGTCACTATCGACACCAGGGGCATATCCGTAATGCGGGTCTCCGCCCTGTTCGTCATCGCTTTCTTTCCAGTTCCACGGCCTCGGCGGCGATGGAAACAAATGTCTCAGCGAACCGTTTCATTCTTTCGGGATAAGCTCTCCGCGCCTTCTCTTCGAGCTCAGGGTCGGGGCCGGGGCGGCCCCCGGTCCAGGCTTTCTCCATCAAAACAGCCAGCTCCCCGGGATCCGAGGGATCGAAATACTCCGAATCCGGCGGGTCCTGTTCGCGGTGAACTGACAGGTTCGAAAGCAGGACTCGCTTCCCGACGGATTTGGCTTCTTCGACGGTCGTGCTCCATCCCTCGAAGAATGACGGGTTCAGCACGCAGACGGACTGGCGTATCAGCCTGTAGACATCATCGTGGGGAACGAGGCCCAGGAAAGCGGCCTGGTCCCTGAGCCCCCACTCCGAGAGCTTCTGGATGAGCTCCGCGAAATGAAGCGGGTTCCTCGAATCGACGGGATTTCCGGTGAATACGATGAAAGGAGCGATCCCCTTTTCTTTCAGTATCTTCATGGCCTCGAACACGGCGATGTGGTTCTTGTGCTTCCAGAACTGGTTCGGCAGGTAGAAGAACTTCTCGGGAAGATGGTACCTGCCGGTCACGGAAAAAGCGTCATCGCTGTAAAGGTCCCGGGGGATATGCGCCACGAAGTTCATGACTCTCCCCTTCCCTGCCATCTCCGGTGCGAAATCCCGGAAATCCTTTTCCGCGTCCCTGCTGCTGAGAAGGACCAGCGTCGAATTTTCCGCGCCCTTCCTGAATTTCAGGTCGAGAGAAGATATCTGGCTCGGGGAATACATCTCCGGAAGGTGGCGGTGCTGGAAATCGGGGATCCAGTAAAGTACGGCGACGCCCCTGCCGGCTTTCAGCCTTCCCGGGAACACGATATCGGCGCCTCCGCCAGGAATGGACTTTATCGTCCTGGCCAGCAGATGGTCCCTGCCGGCGAATCGGACGGTCAGCTTGCTTATCAGGCTGTGGACGGCGCCGCGGTCGGACGGGTATTTCACATAGCTGAAATTCTCACCGGGACCCGGCTGTTCCATTTCCTTCTCGGAGAGGATGAATACCCTTGCTCCCGGGGCGTAGTCTTTAAGCGCGGCGAGCAGGTTCTTCTGGTATGTCAATCCTCCCGTCCACGAGGCGCCTCCCGAAGGAGTGTAGGCTATCCTCAGGGACCCGGGCGCGCCGATCGTCATCAGGCGCTCCTCCCCGCTTTCCCGAGGCTCTCCTTCCAGACTTCGTCCAGCGCCTGCCTAAGGTTCCTCGACGGGTTCCAGCCCGACGCAGTCCTGAGCTTGGAGTTGTCGGCCTTCTGAGTAGGCCTGTCCACCTTTCTTTGAAGCTCCGGCACGGAGACCACTTCGACCTTATCCCCGATAACTTCCGAGAAAAGGTTGACGAGCTCCAGCACGGAATGCTCTATGCCCGTCCCCACGTTGAAAACGTCAAAGCCATTTCGGGTCTTCGCCGTTCCGAGCGAGAACAGAGCCTCCGCCACATCTTCCACGTGGATGTAATCCCTTCTCGGGGTCACGTTCCCCAGCCGTATCGCGCGTTTGCCTTCTATCAGCTGATCGACGACGGCAGGGATCAGGTGGGAGTTGGTCTCCCTCCTGCCGACCGTGTTGAAGAGGCGGGCGGCAACGGTCTCCCTTCCCGTTTTTTCGGAGTGGTATTGAAGAAGATGCTCGCAGCTCATCTTTGATATGCTGTATATGTCGAACGCCTTCAGAGGCGAATCTTCTCTCAGCACTCCCGTGTTCGAAGGGTCGTAGAGTGCTCCCGTCGAGGCGAAGACAACCCTGCGGGCGTGACTTTCCGAAACCGCCTCCAGCACTCCCGCGGTCCCTTCAACATTTACCCTTAAAGCCTGCCTGGGTTTCTTTTCGCATGTCGGTATGTGGTGCACAGCCGCCATGTGGAAAACTATCTCGGGGTCGGCCTTCCCCGTCGCGTCAGCCAGCGCCGCGGGATCGAGAATGTCTCCCTCGAATATGTTCTCAGGCGGGATCTTTCCCAGAAAAGACCTTTTCCCTGTCGAGAAATTGTCGTAAACGAACACTTCGCAGCCCTTGTCGCTGCAGACATCGGAGAGATGGGAGCCGATGAACCCGGCGCCACCTATGACGAGGACTCTTGTTCCGCTCACTCTTCACCATCCTTCCCGGCGAACCTGAACACGCACGATAAACGATTATTATAGAACATTGCAAGGCCCGAAAACTTGACTGTAAGTTTCTTCAAGCAACGAGACCAGCCTGTCGGACTCGGCGGACAGCCGCCCGGCCAGCTCATCCCTTATTTCTATGATCTCCATGAGTTTTGCAGACGCTTCTCCGGGGTTCAACCCGTCCCACTGAACTGCCCAGGTATCGAACCCGATCCTCTTCAGCAGACTGGACACCTTTCCTTTTTTCCCCGTGTAGTCTATTGACAGAAAGGGTATCCCGAGGGCAAGGCAGAAAAGATGCCCGTGATAACGCATCGCCACCGCCGCGTCAGCCTTCGAGAGCGACCGCGCCACTTCTTCCAGAGGCTGGTATTCCCGCATAACGACGACATCGGGGCGCCCTCCCAGGTGTGAAGCCACGGTGCGGTTGAAGACGCGGTCGTCGCCTCCGACCCACGGCGCGTTCATGGCGAGCATCTCGACGCAAGCCCTCCCCGCTTCGCAGATCGGCTCGAAGATCTTCGCGACCTTCGCGGCGTTCTCCGCGTTCATGTTTTCGACCTCGCTTTTGTTCTTTCCGGCAGAGAATTCACCGGTAGTGGCTCTCAGAAGCGTCGCGATCACCGGGCCGTTCCCGCTTCGTCCGCATTGCCCGCGCGCACGGGCCCACCGCTTCATGTAACCGAGAGCGGGGTCGCAGGCCGCCCCGAAAGATCTTCCGGGAACAAGCCTCGCCGCGCACTCAGCGCTCTCCTCGTCGCGGAAGAACCCGGCCGTGGACAGTTCAAGGATGTCCGCCGCGACCGCTTCCATGTTCCCGGTGTGGAAAGGTCCCATTCCGCACCCGAATACCACCCTGGCTTTCTTGCGGCGGTTCGCCTCTACGAAGATGCTCCTTATGAAACCCATCGAATCGGATTGCATGAGGGGGCCGCCGCCTATTATCACGGCGTCGCAGTCCTCGATCAGGCGCGGATCGGCGCCCTTCCGGATCTCTACCAGCCCGGCTCCTTCGAGGCCGTCCACTTCCCCGCTGGTCTTCCTGCTTATCTTTTCGTCGATCGTCGTCAGGGTTATCCTGCAGGACGGAGATCTCTGCCTTAAGAACCTGACCAGTTCGGCGAGTATCGCTTTGTCGCCCGTGGTCTCCGTTCCGTACCAGCCCGTTATCAGGACATTTTCCCAGGACCCGGGCGACGGCCTATCTGGAGAGTTGACTGCGGGAAGCACGATCGGCTTGAGCGATCTTCGGGAAGCTCTCCTTCGTCCGGCCGCGCCAATGATATCGACGCACTTCCGGGAAAGCGGCATCAACCCGAGGAACCCTTCATATGGAGGAACCGCATCTCCCCGCGCCACGCACTTTGTCGCGTGCCTGTAATAGATCTTCTTTTCCGGGGAGATCCCGGGGAGCCTCGCAAGCCTGTCGAAGAAGAGGGCTATATGAAAAGCCATGTCCTCGCCAAGCGCGGCCGGTTCGGCTTCCACCCGGAAGAGCCATTCCTTCTCCCCGGATATTTCCATCTCCCGAAGGAGATCATCCGCCAGGAAGCAGTTCTCGGGAGTAAGGGTGATGGTCTTGACGGGAGAGTTTTTCGGAGGCGCATTTCTGCCGATCAGCCTCATTATATCGTTTCGCAGGGAAGCTGCAGCCAGTTCCGCTCCCTTTCTAAGAAAGCCCGTATTCAGAAGATCTCTCCTTTTCCATCGCCCTTCGGGGGACGGGGATACCCTTTCAGTGAAATAGATGGAGCCTGGGAAGCCTCCAGAGCGTCTTGGCGGCGATAGCTTTGATATTGCATCGTCTGCTTGAGGCGTAACCGGCGAACCTATCGGCATACTGCTTGTAAACGTCTTCTCCGGTGAACATGTGTATAACTCTCAGGCAATCGATCGCGTTCAGATGGTATGTCGGGCATGAGATGTGCGGGAAACCCTTCCTGAGCGAATACCTTGACCAGAAACCCGAATCGTACATGGGGAGCATCATCTTCAAGGTCTCCAGCCCATCGGTCATCAGCCCGCATGCTCGCCTGTCATCCATGAAGATCGACATGTCCCTGAGGCCCAATATGGCCCTCATGTGCCCGACCAGCACATAATTCGGGGAAGCGCTCGGGTATGTCTCGAAGAACCTGTGCCCGTCTCCGAATTCCGTGCATACGCCGCCGTCTTCGGTAGATCTGGTGAAGGGAATGACCGCTTTTCGGGCGGCTTCAGCGTAGCAGTCGTCTCCGGTGGCTATCCATGTCCTCGTCAAAAGAGACATGGCAAGCCCCTGGGCGGAAGCATCCAGGAATCCCGGCTCAGCCCCTACGTCGGGAAGAGGAAAATCGAAGATCCATCCGCCCTCCTTCGCGCCTCCCCGCACCTGGTTCTCCAGGGCCCAATTCGCGTGCAGAAGCCACCTTTTCTTCCAGTAGCTCCCGCCCTCCCTAAGATGCTTCTGATAGGCTCTGATACCGAAATCGAATATCTGGGTGGGGGAATACTCGATCTTCCCGTTCAGCCTGCAGACCTTTATCCCCCGCTCGTCGAAAGTCAGGTTGCGTTCAGCCCAGACAGGTTCGAAGTAATAGGGCAGAGGATATTGAATATCCAGTTCCTTTGAAATGCATCCCGCAGCCTTTGGCAAATCGCTCAGCCACCACTTTACCCGCAGGATGCTTTTTGAGATCGTTTGCGATCTCACGCTGTTAACATCCCCATGCTGCTAAACCCGATAGGACAATCAAAGAACCAGTTCAGGTTTTCACCTCTCACATAAAAACATCATTCTGGGTTCGGGATTCGACGGCAGTTTATCCACCTTTCTAAAATGTTTCTTCAATTCTTCTGAAAAATTCTCCGGAGTATACCAGGAGAAAGCGTCGTTGTACCATTCAGACACATACTTGTCTTCTTTGGGAATGAACTCCACGAGAAGCCACTTTCCCGTGAAGTCGGAAAGCCTCGAAACGATCTGCTCGAACTTTTGCTTCTGGCGGAAAACAAGGTGATGCACTATCGCCAGCCCCAGGACCATATCGCAGCGCAATCTCTCCGTCGCGGGACGGCAGCGAAGATTTATCCCATACGCGGGGGTCGGATTCGTGAAATCGAGCACCAGGGGCAATATCTTCTGTTTTCTCGCTTCTTCGTTGGAATATAGCTTGTTTATGCAAGTGTCATCGTAATCTGTCGTAATGACCCTGCTTCCATACATTGCGGCGAGTTTTGAGAACCAACCTGTGTTTCCGCCTATATCCAGAAGTGTCTTGGGCCGGATATTCTCTATTACGTCGTGGACGGTTTTTCTTTTAACTATCCACGTCTCTTTTGTCGTCAGATCGACCTCGTCTTTGGAATAGTCCGACCACCTTGTTTTCTCCAGGGGAACTGAAATCTTATCGATACGTTTTTTAAAACCACCTATCGAATCATCCACTATCCAAGGATTCCTGAACAGGATCGAAGCGGCTGAAGTCACGATCTGCCGTCGTCTGCCGCTTTTGATCACTGCCATGAGGACATCTTTCTGCCCAAGTCTTCTTCCCTTCATAGTTACTGGATCTACCAAGAGAGACCTGGCCTGACCTGCAAAACCCGCCGTCATAAGCCTCAAGGGGTTAAAGAATGTACCGGTGAATTCTTTGGAAGGCCTCCATCGGCCAGATGCCTTCTTTGGTACTATCGAACCGAAGTCTATGAATCTTGGGGAACATCCGTCAAACAGAACGTTCCAGGGATGAGCGTCCTGAAGTTCCAACCCGATTTCAGAAACTGCTTCTGAAATATCCAGCGTAAGCATGGCCGCATCCTTCAACATGCTTCCGCACCATTCGGTCACATAAGACACGAAAGGCAGTTCCCTGTGTTTCAAGACCAGAGGATATCCCTCCAGTTCGATCGACGCTATCTCAGTTTCTATTAGTCCGAGGTCAAACAGCTTCCCGATCACCCTGCTTTTCAGCAGGTCCCTGCATACGAATTCATGGGAATGAGACACGGCTCTGTACAATCCGCCCTCCCAACGAAATAAAAAACCGTTGGGATCAACGCTCGCGCTGCATAACGGAGTCACGTCCCTTTCCTTGAGCCTTATTATGTTCATTTTTTGCATTCCTTTCTGTTCACCGATTCATATCAAGATCGACATTGAGCGCTTTTTTAACGAATCCCTGGATTCTGCTGTTCAAAAGAGGTTCGCTTATCCTGGACAATTCCCTGGCATCGTTTCTGAACGCACTTCTGAGAAGCAAAAGGAAAATTGCGCCTCCGAAAAAGGATGCAGAAACAAGAATCGCCGGCACCAAGTTTTTCAACAATGGCTCTGCAACAAGAAGATAAAGAAAAACGGATCCTCCCATGATGCAGGAGGCAAATAGTGCCGGAAGCATCGGCCTGATGATCTGATAAAATGTTTGTTTCATGCATCTTCCCATTATCTCGAATCCTATCAATCCGAATGCGGTTCTCACGACTGTTATCGCCAAAGCCACGCCGGCTATACCGTAATGGCTCCCAAGCCAAATGGCCGAAAAATAAAACGGTATAGTCGCAAGACCCAGCTTGAAACTTATGTCTGTCCTTCCGAGCGCCTTCCATAAGGCGCTTCCGACTCCTCCAACGGAATAACGAAGCGCGAAAACGATCATTATCCGCAAAGGGAGGACAGCTTCCTCCCATTGCTTTCCGTAGAGCGTGAGAACGAAGCTGTCGGCGAGGACGAACAGGCCTATCAGAAGTGGAAATGACAAAAGGGCGAGTACACGTTGCATTCTGGCCACGGCTTCGCGAAGCTTATCTGCGTTTTCCGATATCATCGACAAAGCTGGAAGTGCAAGCCTGTTGGCCACTGCTGTTATATTTCTTGGAACAATGTTGACTGCCTGGTAAGCAAGGTTGTACAAGCCCAGCAACTCGCTGCCCAGGATTTTTCCTATCAGAAGCGTGTCACCTTCAGTCAGGAGAAAACTGGTGAGAGTTCCACCGATGACGTTCGCGGAGTATTTAAATATCTTCCGCCATTGCCTGAAATGAAAATTCAATCCCGGCAGCCATCGGGCCATCCAAAATACGATCAAGGTCCTGACCGGTGCGGCGACAAATCCCGGAACTATCAGACTCCATACGCCGAATCCTGACAGAGCCATCAGAACCATCGTGACTGAAATCAAGATCTCCAGAATGGTGTCACGGATCATCAATCGCTGGAAATCCAATCCTTTTTTCAGAAGAGCGTCAGGAACCTTTGAAGATGTTTCCAGAGGAAATTTGATCAGGAGAAACAGCAGTATCAACCCGAGGGATGGTTCACAGTAAAAAGCGACTATGAACGGTGATAACAGCATGCCCACGAGCATTGCAGCTGTGGCGAACGTCAGGTCCATCCAGAAAGCGGCCTTGGCTCGCTCCTCTTTTCCCTCCTTGTTGTCATAGATCACGAACTCGCTTACGCCTTCCGCACCGAGGATGACTAGAAATCGCATTATCACGGTAGCCAAGGCGACGATCCCGAACTCGGCGGGTTTCAGCTGTCTCGCGAGTATCGCCATGACGCCTATGTTCACGACGTTGGTAACGATCATCCGGCCATAGATCCACGCTCCTCCGCGGACCACTTTCGCGGCAAGGCCCTGCTGCCCGGGTTTTGCGGCTGGCGAATTCATCGCCGGGAGCCGAAGAAATTCAATGCAGGGAGAGTGACGGCGCCGCTAGAACCAGGAAGCACAGAGGTCATTTCCGTCGGCTCGCGACATACCATTCAATGGTTTTTTTAAGACCCTCCCTGAACCTTGTGCCGGCGGTAAAACCGAACTCTTCCCGCGCCCTCGTAACATCGAGGCACCTTCTCGGCTGGCCGTCGGGCTTTGTCTTGTCCCAGGCGATCTCTCCTTCGAAACCGGTCAGTTCGGAGATGAGTTCCACCAGCTCACTGATCTTGATCTCGAAGCCGGCCCCGATGTTCACGGGCTCCGGCTTTTCATACTTTTCCGCGGCCAGCGCGATGCCCTCGGCGGCATCCGCGACATAGAGGAACTCCCTCGACGCCTCGCCGGTCCCCCATACTTCCACCTTCCGGTTCCCGTTCTCGCGCGCATCGACGAACTTCTTTATCAGCGCGGGTATCACATGCGACGAACCGGGGTCGAAATTGTCCCTCGGCCCGTAAAGGTTCACCGGAAGGACGAATATCGAATTGAATCCGTACTCCTGCCTATATGCCTGGGACTGCACAAGCATGGCCTTCTTGGCGATCCCGTAGGGAGCGTTGGTCTCCTCGGGATAACCGTTCCAGAGCTCATCTTCCCTGAACGGGACAGGCGTGTACTTCGGGTAGGCGCAGATCGTTCCGACCGCGACGAACTTCCCGACCTTTTCCTGCCGTGCGGCTTCGATCATCTGGATCCCCATTATCGCGTTGTCGTAAAAGAGAGTGCCCGGGTATTTCTGGTTGAATCCTATCCCCCCGACCTTGGCGGCGAGGTGTATCACGAGGTCCATCCCGCCGACGGCTTTTTTACACTCGTCCCATTTGCGGAGATCCGTCTCCTCGATGAGCGGAACCCTTATGTTCTCTTTCTTCAGCCCCTTCCGCACGAGGTTCTCTATCAGGAAGGAGCCGAGGAACCCGGCACCGCCGGTAACAAGCACTTTTTTGTCAGCCCAGAAAGACATCTTCATGCTCCAGTCAAGTGAGTTAAATGGGTTGAGTTAGTTAAATGGGTTAAGTGGGTTAAGTGGGTTGGGAGGCAACTTGATGATCGCTCTTCTCTTTCTTGAGATATGCCACGTATCCGTTGAGGAGCTTCACGGCTTCCGCTATCTCATTCCGAACATCTTCGAACTCATCCAGTTTTATGTATCCCTCATCTGCCGAGACCGAAAGATGGTCGAGCAGTTCATACAGTGAACCCCTTGCCTGCCTGCAAAACTGTATGTTCTCCTGGTAATGAAAGCGGCCGTACCCTTCAGCGATGTTGGCCGTTA
>Ga0116141_10001283_pt1 | contig 21318 bp, 19 predicted proteins | sample AD_UKC097_MetaG_FD_89744 | JGI IMG/M metagenome (GOLD analysis project Ga0116141, IMG submission 89744) | Active sludge microbial communities of municipal wastewater-treating anaerobic digesters from USA - AD_UKC097_MetaG | ecosystem: Engineered > Bioreactor > Anaerobic > Digestate | place: USA...
CTTGTCATCGACCATCCGGTCGATGTATTTCCTGGCCGTTCTTTTGTGAAGCGGGGTGATAATGTTCATCAAGCGACCCATGAATATCCTCCTGGAATATAGTTGTTTCGTCGAACGGACGGCGCAATGTCAATGTGTCAAAAACTCCCTCAGCGTCGAGGTAATCGTTTCGGCGGTGATGTCGTAGCGGGCCATCAGGCTGTCCTGGGAACCGTATTGATCCGGGAATGTATCCGGGATCCCGATCCGCTTGAACCGTTTTGGCGTGTCGAATCCGGCTTCCGCCAGAATCTCCGCCACCGCCGCGCCCAGCCCGCCGACGATGCTGTGTTCCTCGACAGTCACGATGGCGTTCACGGATGAGGCCAAATTCAGGACCGCGGCGGAATCCAGCGGTTTAATCGTGGGTATATGGAGTATAGCCGCCTCGATCCCGTCCCCGCTCAGGATTTCGGAAGCGGTCTGCGCCAGTTTCAGGGTGATCCCGGTGGTAACAATCAGCGCGTCCTTGCCCTTTCGCATCGGCAGGCTCTTGCCGATCTCAAACGGGATGTCGTCGGTGGTGACGATCGGATCGGTAAATCCCTTGGCCAGGCGAATATACATCGGCCCAGGCCATTCAACGGTTTGGGGCATCAGCCGCCGCATTTCATCCCTGTCCGCCGGGGCCACGATGGTCATGTTCGGCAGCGCCCGGAGAATGGCGATATCCTCGAAAGCCAGATGGGTCGGTCCCAGGGGCGCGTACACCAAACCACCCCCGTTCCCGATGAGGCGGACCTTGACGTTGTGCATACACAGGTCCAGGGCCACCTGCTCAAAACAGCGCCGGGTGATAAATGTGGCGATGGTGTTCACATAAACGATCTTCCCTTCCAGAGCCAGGCCGGAAGCCATTCCGATGACGTGCGCTTCATTAACGCCTTCCATGAAAAAGCGGTCCGGGATCTCCTTGCGGAATTCCTGGAGAGTCCCGGAACCCAGGTCCGAACCGACAAAGAAAATTCGGTCGTCCTTCTTGGCCAACTCGTAAACGGAATTCAGGCACGTTTGCCGCATGGATAGCCTTCCAGCGCTTCGTACAGGGCGCGAATCTCTTCTTCTTTCAGGCGACTTTTGTGATGCCAGCTGAGATTGTTTTCCACGAAGTCGACTCCCTTGCCCTTCACCGTGTGGCAGAGAATGGTTGTTGGCTGGTCCGGTTTCAACGGCACTTTTGAGAAAACTTCTCTCAGGGCGTTGATGTCGTGACCGTCCACGGCAGTCACGGCAAAACCGAAACTTCTCCACTTGTCCTCAAAAGGCTCCAGATTCTGGACGGCAAAAGTCGTATCGTAGGATTGCTGCTTGTTGTAGTCAACTACGACGCACAAGTTGGACAACTTTCGGTTGCCCGCGCTCATCGCCGCTTCCCAGACCGAACCTTCATTGCACTCGCCGTCCCCGACAACGACGAACACGCGATGGTCGGAGCCTTCGTAGCGGGCATGGATCGCCATCCCGACACCGATCGGAAGACCATGGCCCAGGGCACCCGTGGAAGCCTCCACGCCGGGGATCTTGCCGGCTTCCGGATGCCCGCCCAGGATACCGTCCGCCTGGCAGAACTTCCACAATTCCTCTTCCGGGAAAAATCCTTTTTCCGCCAGCATGACATATTGGGCCAGGCAGCCGTGGCCCTTGCTCAAAATGCAGCGGTCTCGTTTTCCCCAGATGGGATTCTTGGGGTCATACCGAAGGATATCGTCGTACAGGACCCGGAGGATCTCGATCAGTGAGAACGTGGCTCCGACATGCCCGCGCTGGCTGCACTCCAGGATTCGGACAATCCGGCGGCGGAGATGAATCGAGCGTTCGTCCAACCGTGTCGACGCGCCGATCTGGTTCTCAATCGAAAAGGGAATCAGACTCATAGCGTTGCTTCACTTCCGTCATCATGTTTACCGCCTTGGCCAGCTGATCGGCCCGCCGATGCTCAAGGTCTGTCTGCGTGCCGCCGGCAAAATCCCGCCGGGCTAAATCCACCGGCACAAATTCATTCAGCAGAATCAGGCACCACTTCAATCCGAACAGAGGATATACCGCCGACACACGCGCGGGCAATGGCCCAAGCGCACGGAAATGCTTCAAAATCGCATCCAAAAACCGTTTTCTGTGATCCATCGACAACGCCATGCCGGGATGGAATAGAAAATCGACGATCATCTTGGCCGGATCGTCCCAGCCGAAATATTCGAAGTCCAGAAAGGCCAGGCTCCCGTCCGGACGGCGCAGCGCATTATGGAAACCGAAATCGGATGGGCTTAATGTGCGCTCATGCAAGGGGAGTTCCCGGTTCACGCTCAAGCCCGCCCTCTCCAGCCGGGAGCGGGACCACAACTTGATCCGTTCGAAAAACGGCGTGAATTCTTCGTTCAGAAACCGGTGAAGATCCGTGGCCAGAATGTCGTTCTCAGGAACTTCGGATAACCTCGCAACCCTCTGCTGAACGCCGGAAATAATGTCGGCAACTGTGAAGCAGGCCTCCGAAGCCGAAGGGAGGTCGGATGCTTTGGGCCGCCTCTTCAGATCCTCCAGAGCAACCAGGAATTCAACCGCCCGGTCGATATCGACCATGCGGATTTGATGGGGTTCGATTGTGTCGCCGTGAATGTATTCGTACAGGGCAAATCCATGCTCCGGATCGCAGGCCAGCGGCTCGGGGATTGCCCGTATGCCGTTCTGCCAGAGAAACGTCAACCCGCCGAACTCCGCTCCCAGGCGGTCGCGCCGGTCTTCTTTGTGGCGGTGATATACCTTGGCCAGACACAAACGCCCATCGGCGCGAACCAGCCGGTAAACCCGGGAATTACGCCCCGCGCCGATTCTCTCCAGCGTCTTCAAATCGGCGCCCAATTGGCTCTCGAAGAGCCGTCTGTATTCGGTTGTGTCGCTCGTTTCGCTCATGACGCATCGTCAAACAGGTGGTGAGTGATCTCCCCCCAGGAGGAGCAGACCGTCATCCCCGGACGTGGCCCATAGTGTCCGTAGGGATCGAAAAGAATCCTGTGCACCTCGTTCGGGAAGGTTTCCTCCAGAAAAGTCTCCTCCAAATCATCAATGAAATGAGAACAGCGCAGGCTCCTGATTCGCTCGATCTTGGCCTCCCGGGTGGATTCAAAAAACACGCTGTCTCGCTGGAGACCGAAACCGTCGGAGGCAAAAAATCCGTGGGTATCCATCCAGTTCATGGCCGCTGTTCGGAGGTTGGTTCGGGTCGGGTCGTAATGGGCGAATTCCGTTTTGTGACTGATAATGTGAATCCGTAAGGACCGGCGGACGCACTCCCTGCAAAACCTCTCCACACCGTCAATCATCTGCGCCTGATCCATCCGGGGACCGTAGATCTCCGCCTGGAGTTTCTGCCACTCGATTTCACCATTGGGAATCTCCCGGATGGCGTCCCGAATGGCCTTCTTCCCTCGACCCACGTCCGGGCCGACCAGCCCGAGTTCCATGGCCGTACGATAAAAACCATCGTCATAGCACACAATGGTGTTATCCAAATCAACGCCGATTGGACCCATCACGACAACCCCATTCCGTCCCTCTTCCCCTCTCACGCCGGAGTGCCGTTCTTTTTCGGACTCACACAGAGGACCCAGAGAAAATGGGCCATTGGAGGAAATCCTGTGTGGACAACTTCATCATTCATCGCAAAGAAGAACACATTGTGAAAATAGGCTCGGCCCAGCTCCATCAGCGACTCGTGGCTTTTCAGGTTGACATGGCCTTCTTTTGACCACACATTCGCGAACTTGTCCGCCGTGATATTGGGCGTGCCGATGACACAGACCCCGTGGTCGGTGAGAGAGCCGGTTACATTCGTCATGAACACCGGCTCTTCTTCCGGGAATAGATGTTCGATTGTATCGATCATGTAAATGGCGTCCATTCGGCGGGCAAACGGGTTCTCCCGGAAATCGTGGTATTGAAAAGAGAGATTCTTGAAAACAGCCAGTCTCTCGCGGTCATCAGCGAGGAGGCGTTCGTTGATATCCGTGCAAATCAGTTCCTCAACAACCCCGGCCACCATCGCGCCGCCAAAACCATCGCCGCAGCCGATCTCCAGAACAGCCTTGCTTCCCGTCAGGAGCCGTGCACAGAATTTATAGCGCGAGGTGATGAAGCTCATGCGAATCGGGTCTTGAATGTAGGCCTGCGTGGTATACGGCCCCAGTTGGATGGGGTTGGGCCGCATTTTCTCGTCGATGGATAACCAGAGATCCTTGGAATCGTTCTTTCTCATCGCCGTCAACCTGTTTGATACGGGATTATCTTAAATGGATGGCCTGCATCATCTTGATATTGAAATAACGCTCATCTTCCATGGAGTTGGGGATCTTGCCCTGCCGGAAGGCGGCCAGCAGGTCGTGGACCGCTTCTTCAATTGTGTGCCTTGGCGCGAATCCCAGCTCCCGTTTAATCTTATCGGAGTTCACCCGGTAAGATCGGTTGTCGTCGGTGAGTGTCGTCACAATATCCACGTCTTCCCCGACAATCCTCCGAAGAACATTCGCGATCTCTCGGACTGTGTGATTCTGGTAACCGGCGTTGTAGACCTTGCCGTTGATCGACTCGTCGGGCCATTCCAGGGACTTGACGTACAGATCGGTCACATCTTCGATATGGATATTCGGCCTCTGCTGTTCGCCTCCGAACACTTTGATTCTCTTGTTGTTCACCGCGTGGTTGGTCAGAATGTTGACGGTCAAATCCAGCCGCAGACGCGGGGAATATCCGCAAACCGTGGCAGGCCGGACGGTCAGAGCCACCATCTCTCCTTTGTTCTTCCACAGGTAGTCTTCACACAGGGCTTTGTATTTGGAGTAGTCGGTCAAGGGTTCAAGAGGCAGATCCTCGGTGACCTCCTCTTCTTCTTTGATGCCGTACACACTGGAGGAAGAAGCGTAAATGAATCGTTTCACTCCGGAATCCCTGCAGATGTCCACCAGGGCCAGAAATGCATCATAGTTGATCGACTTGCCCAATTCCGGGTCTAATTCAAAACTGGGGTCGTTGGATATGCAGGCGAGGTGGATCACCGCGTCGCAACCCGGGATACAGTCTTTCAGCAGCGTCCGGTCGCGAAGATCTCCCTGGATTTGTTCAAGTTTGGGATCGTCCTTGACTTCATCCAGGACATCTTCCCCATACATGTAAAGATCCAGCACTTTGACACGGTAGCCTTCTCGCAGCAGCTTCGGCACGAGCACCGCGCCAACGTAGCCGGCCCCGCCGGTCACCAGAACAGTAGTTATCGATTTCATATCCGTATTATATCCCTCGCCGATCGAATGGAAATTCACTTGAAGATGCGGAAGAAAACTTCCGCCAAGATCCTATTTTAAAAGGGAGGTAACATATTTCTCGACACTTTTCTTCTCTATCGCTTTCTGGTTGCCGATGATCCCGACAGCCAGGGAGCCCACGACGTTTCCGAGGAACCCGATCAATTCGTCCTCGGCCCCAAGAACGGCGGCCAGCGCGGTCACCGAAAAGAACACTTCCCCCACACCAACACGATCCACAACCCTCTCCGCAAAAGCCGGACACGCCACAAAATTCCCCTTCCCTTTTCTTACGGAACATCCTCTCTGGCCTTGGGTCACAACCATGGTTGGGCAGGTAAGCCTCTCCGCCAGGTTTTCCATGATGGGTCTGAGCTCGCCGCCCATGGTGCGGGATTCGAGACGGATATCCTGCTCGCTCAGGCAGACGAAGTCGGCACGGGAATAGCGGCTCACCGTATGAAAACCCCGGTTCCCGGCGCCGGACTGGGTGTTCACGGCCAGATACGGCGCATTCTCACAGAGCGTATCGACCATCCGCCGACCGATGGCTCCATAACCGTAATCCGCCGCAATCACCAGATCGTATTTCGAGACCTCTTCCTTCATCCGGCGGCACAAGTCGGCATCCGTTTCTTCGGGAAGATCCGAGTCGCCCATAATATAGATCTCGAGTAATTTGTTGAATGAATATCCATCCAAAAAACGTTTCTTAACCAGCGTGGGGGCGCCGGGCCGCACGGCAAAATGCGGGACAACCTTCGAATGAAGATTCTCTCTGATGAATCCTTCGTGACTTTCTTGTTCGCCAAGCAGCGTCACCAGCTTGACCTCCCCGGCGAACCCGGCAACCTGGTTGGCCACCGCAAGCGCGCCGCCGATGAATAGGTCACTGGACCGAAACTGCATCGCCAACACAGGGTCTTTGTTCGACTTGCCGATGGTTTCACAGTACTGATACTCGTCGAGGATCGCATCCCCGATGACGAGGGCCTTGAGCGAACCCATCCTGTTCAGGACATCGTGAACGTATTCGATGCTGTAACGCTGACGGAAAAGACCCAGATACTCCTGAACCTCATCGGGCCTGCACGAGAGAAATCGATTGATCAGGTTCGAGGAACTGAAAACAATGTCTTCCGTAAACACAACCTGGGCGCCGATCTCTTCGATCACTTCCAGTTCTTTGTCGATCTTGCCCGTATAATCCGATTGAGGACCTTTGAACTCGGAGCCTTTGGCATAGAAATGCGGCCTGAGAAGTCTGAGTGTCTCCACCGCCGTAGGCCAAGCGTTAATCGATACGTAATCCACTTCGTTCACCGAAGCCACAGCCTCCGCGCGGAGATCCTGTGAGAACGCCGGGCGCCCGGGGCCTTTGTCCACAAATCGATCCGGAGTGATCGTCACCACTAACACGTCGCCGTAGCTCTTGGCTTGTCGGAAATGACGGATATGACCGATGTGCAGCAGATCGAAGACACCATGGCAATGCACAATCTTCTTGCCTTCTTGCCGAACGGAGATCAGCAGGTCGGCGAGGTCTTCCAGATTCCTGATTTTTGCGTCGGTGTCCATGGTATTCAGCCCCCAACCCTGCAAAAACTCGACCCGTCAGGGCCACCAGCCAGACTGCCTGGGATTTCAGGTTGGCAGAGACGATCCATCCGGCTACGCCTGGACCGCACAGGCCGGATCGTACCACTCCGTGTAAACACGATCAACGGGAAGAGAGGAGCAGCTTCGCATTTGTTGAAATACAAGCAAGATAACCCAAGAAAATTCAGGAAGTTATCCGTGGCATGAGGGCAGAAAAACGCCGCACCGGCGGGAACCTGCGGCAATTCATTCGGATTGGCCCTTTGCCCTTCCGGAAATCCATTGTTATCCTCCCGCTGAGAATATAGAGTACCCGGAGGAATTCTCCGGATGGAGTGAATCGTGGCCTCGTTTGCCTTGGACATCAGCTTCTTATATACCGACATCGGATTCGGAACCTACACGGATGGACTATTGCGCTCGTTGATCTCAAACGATTCGGATCATCAATGGCATTGTCTGTCAAATGAACTTCCCGAGGAGATCGCGGCGTTCTCTGTGATTCGGGAAAACCGGGACCGGTCACCATTTGTGTTTCCCCCCAATGTAAAAGTGGTCTCGACTCGGCACAAACGGCGCCTGCTCTGGTCAAATACGGCGCTCCCTCGATATCTCAAACAGAATCAGATCGATCTGTTTCATTCCGTGGACAACATCAGCCTGCCTTTATGGCGTAAGCCGTGTGCATTGGTCTTGACACTGCATGACTTGATTCCACTTCGATTCCCACGCTTGGTCGAAGCCAAAAACGCCATGGCGCTGCGGTGGTGTCTGCCACGCGTCGTGCGTCAGGCAGACCGGATTATTTGTGATTCCGAATGCACGCGCTCCGATCTTCTTTCGCTTTTTCCCCAAGCCATCGGGAAAGCGGTGACAATCTATCCGGGCGTCGATTCTCAACGTTTCCATCCCTTGGACGAGAACCAGCGGGCGAAGAGGTTCGCAGAACTGGAGAAGAAATACAACATTCGCGATGGCTATATTCTCACCGTGGCCAGCGTCAGTCCTCGTCGGAACCTCGACCGGTTGTTGACCGCCTTTCAATACCTGAGGGAATCGGGAGGGGAACGAGACCGGCAACTGGTAATCGCGGGTGTCCGCGACCATGGATCGGAAGGATTCTTCAAGCGGGTGAAGGCGTTGGGGGTAGATGAGTGGGTCCGGTTTCTGGGGCATGTGCCCCGAACCGATCTGCCCGCCCTCTATCAGTGTGCATCTTGCAGTGTGTGTGTTTCGCTTTATGAGGGATTCGGCTTTCCCGTTCTGGAATCCCTGGCATGTGGCACCTCGGTTGTGGCTTCCCGTGTTTCGTCGATCCCGGAGGTCGGCGGACAAATGGCAGTTTATGTGGACCCCTATGATCCGAACCACATCGCCCATGGCATGCAGGAGGCCTTGCGTGACCGGTCGCCGGAAGCCGTCAGGCAGAGGGTGGCTTGGTCATCCGGTTTTCACTGGGAGAAAACGGCGCGGATGATACATGAGATCTACTTACAGGCTATCGAAGAGCAAAAAGCGGGATAAGTAATCGCCGGATGACTATTCACATCTGCAATTATTCATTCTTATGGACCACATCGAGATAGCCCAACGGCGGGAATGCGCCAATGATCGGTTCTGCCGGAGGGACATCGAGGAGATCGAGAAGATCGGTGGCGTAGTACGCTTCATAGACTTCGCCGTCAGCGGTACGGCGGCGTATCAGGTAGCGCGATTGCAGTCCGGGTACATCCATCTCTTCGGTCGGAAGCGCGTATGTCTTGAGAGCAACCACTTGGCCGACATATACACCTTGCGGTCTGAATTCCCTGGTGCCCGCGCCAAAGGGTTTTCCGTACGCGTGTTTCCCGATCCCGGCCTGGAGCAAGCGGACCGCCGCATACTGTGACACGCCGCCTAACGCGACCGAAAGAAGGATCAGCACGCCGACAACGCCCCATATGGCAGGGCGTGAAATTCTATGATTCATGTTGCCCACTCTCTCCGGGACGGAGCAGCCAAACAAGGATCACTCCGATCAGCCCTCCTGCAATATTGAGCAAGATATCATTGATGTCCATAACCCTCCTGGGCACAAATGCCTGGATCGCCTCATCGAGCGTGCCCGCCAGGATAGTCAATCCGAGGGACCACCACACTTGTCCTCGGGTTGCCCAGAACAGGAGAGCATACAGGCCCGCGTATTCAGGATAGTGAATGTATTCGCTCGGGAGAACAACAAGATGCCTGGCCAGGAGGTACAAGACTGCACCGGTTCCGCCGATTGACAACCACCCATACAATGACCCCTCACGTTTCCACAGTTTCTTCAGAATCAGACCGACAGTCGCGATTCCGCAGAGGATCAAAACAATGCGCAAATACCGGTTGAACGGAACCCAGCCATGTTGGCCGATCCACTTGGAAATCCACGAGGAGACGGTTGTCGGCAGGACCAGACACAATACGTAGTAGATCCCCACGACCGCCAGCCGCCAGCCTCGAAGCCAATCAAGCGTCGGAACGGGTGGGCCGTTCTCTGCATCCCGGCTGTTTGCTGCAACCATTCGATTCATCCAGTCACACGCACAGGTTGAGAATTCCGTTGAGATCCTGTAAATCAGAATTCATTCGCTTGGATTTCGAAAGACCTCGGCGGTTCTCCGGGCGCTCCGGGAGATTCGCTCCGCCGACTGGCCGAAGCCCGCGCTTCGTATTCTTTGGCCGCTCCGGCGTCTCCCTTCATTCGAGCGATGTTCGAGAGGTTGTCCAACGCATTCGTGATCTCACCGTGAGTTTTGAGGATTTCAAGGTAGCGGGTCTCCGCTTCGCCGAGATGCTTTTGCATAAACAGAGAGTTGGCGACAAGCAGCTTCGCACTCACATTATCCGGCTCCCTCTCAAGCCACCGATCCGACAGTTCCTTTGCCTTGTCAAATTTTTTGGTTAACAGATAACAAACTCCCAGGTTTTTCCAGGATTCGCTGCGATCCGGCCAGTGCTCAATACAGAATTCGAATACGCGTGCTGCTTTATCGTATTCCTTGAAGTTCCTCATATAAACGCATCCGAGAAGCATGGCGGTCGTCCCGAAATACTCGGAAGTCCTGGGTGAGAACCGCTCCGGTTTTGCCAGAATCTTCTCGCATATCTTTACCGCTTCGTTGGCGGCATTGAGATCGGAATACCGGATGCCGCGCAGAGCATAACTCGTCGCAAGATGGTACTGAACCCGTGGATTATCCGGTGAGTGCCGCTCTGTGTCTTGCCAGAATCGGATCGGGTCTGTGTAGAGAAGGTTTCGTTTCACCGTAAGAGCGCCCACGAACACACAGGTGCATGCAACCATCGCGACGGCCATGACCGCACGACCTCGAATACGCTGACGCACCAAGTGCTCTATCCATTGACCGAGTATCGCCACAAACGCCAGCACAAAACCGACATTCGGCAGGTATATATGACGCTCCGCCGCCAAATCGTTGAGTGGGACAATGCTGGAGGTCGGCACAAGGGCGATGAAATACCAAAGCAATCCAATGGTGACCAGGGGCGCTCGCTTGGCATATCGCACCGCCAGAAACACCAGACCGCCCAATATAATGATTCCGAATATCACGTTCGGATGGGAAGCGCTGTGGATCTCGGGCACCTGCGGATCGATACACAGGGGCAGCAGGCACAGCTGTCGCGGAAGGTAATATAGACTGATCACCCCAATTTGGCTGAGCAGATTCACCCACCATGGCCGGATCTCGGCCTCCTCGAAACCGATAATCCCTCCGAGAGCCTGAATACGATAGGCGAAAAACCCTGTCACAAGCAAACCGGCAACAGCGCAAAAGGGGACCAACCGTCTGAGCGCCGTCCGCCACGACAAACGGTGCGCCGCGACAGGAGCAAGGATGGCAACGCCTGTCACTGGCATGGTCACAATGATCTCTTTTGACCCGATTCCCAGAATGAAACACGCCACGGTGCACAGAGACACGCGTGTTCCGATGATGCGGTCGCGCCGTGACCGTTCCTCCGGATGCTCGTCAAGAAGCCCAAATCGTTCGGCGGCAATCAAAAGGCTCCACATCCCGAAGACGTAAGCCACCGTTGCCAAGACCGAAGCGCGACCCGACAGGTAGGTTACGGCCTCCGTGTTGATCGGATGGAGGCCGTAAAGCAAGGCGGCAATCGGCGGCAGATAAACCATCTGATAGTCCACCTGTCCGCTTTCTCCCGTCTGCCGGTTTCTCAGCAAGACCATCATCTTTCGAATAAGCAAGAAAACACCGGCAACATTCAGCAGGTGATAGACGATGCTCGAAAGGTGATAGATCGTCGTGGCGTGTCTCGCCGAAATGTTGCCGCTCGCATCTTGTGCATAAACGCCGAATCTTTCGGATAGTTGCCAATCAAGCGCATAACTCAGCTGCACGGCGCCACGATGAATGAAATCAGCTACGATGTACCGAATGCCGTACATGTTTCGCAATTTCAGATTCTCGGTAATGGTACCCTCGTCGTCGAAATACCAGGGCGCAGACAACGACGGACTATAAACCAGGAACACGAATAGGAGGATTGCCGAAGTCTGAAACCAGGGATTGGCCGGAAAGTCGGAGCGTCGCGAGGCAGTAGAGGTGGGTTTTGCCGGTCGCCTCTTCATCGTGGTTGGATTCTTTCCCACCTGGGTCACCTCGTCAGAACCGGACTCGTTTGGAAGAGTGTAGTCACGCTCCGGCGGGAACGCGAGAGATCATTTGGCAATATGAATCTTGCGGGCTATGCCGTCGACTTCCGTGGGCTTGGAGACATCTTCGGGCCAACTGGCAAGAGCACGCGCCTGGTACTTTTCGGCGGTGGCGGTGTCTCCCCTGGCCCGGGCAATGTTGGCAAGAATGCCCAAAGCGCTTGGAACTTCACCATAAGTGTTGATGATTTCGAGGTAGGAGATTTCAGCCTGATCCATATTCCCTTCTGCGTATAAACAGTTCGCCGTCAACAATCGGGCAGAAACACTGTCGGGATCTCTCTTGAGCCACTGGAGGGCTAATTCTCTGGCCTTGCCCAACTCGCCCGTCTTCAGATAGCAGATTCCCAGGTTGTTCCAGATTGCATTCTGCTCCGGCCAGTACTGGATACACTGTTCGAATAACTGGGCGGCCTTCGTGTATTCCTTGGACTCGGTCATAAGAAGGACTCCCAGAACAACAGGAGTGTCCGCAAACAGCGGTCGGATCTCGGGTGGAATGTGCGCAAAACGTCGCAAGGTCTCCTGCAATGCCTCCTCGGCTTCCTGGAGACGGTTATCGACCAGGCAGGCTCGCGCAAGATTGTGATACTCTCGCGCAAGGTGGCCTTGAACGCGCGATTTGTGCGGCGAGCGTCGTTCCGTGTCCAGCCAGAATTGAATCGGGTCTGTGTAAAGAAGGTTCCGTTCTACCGTGAAAGCGCCCAGTAAAACAGCGAGGCATCCAACCACCACAATCGGCACTTTACCCGTTGACGCATGGGGTTGAGATCTAAGTTGCGCCAGGGTCGCTCCGGCCCAATTCAATCCGCCTGCAAACGCCAGCACAAAACCGACATTCGGCAGGTACGTATGACGCTCCGCCGCCAAATCGTTGAGAGGCACGATGCTGGAGGTCGGCGCAAGAGCAACGAAATACCAAAGCAATCCGATGGTGACGAGGGGCGCTCGTTCGGCAGACCGCACCGCCAGAAACACCAACCCGCCCAACACGATGATTCCGAAAATCACGTTCGGATGCAAGATACTGTGGATTTCAGGCACTTCCGGCTCGATACACAAAGGCAGCAGGCATAACTGTCGCGGAAGGTAATAAAGACTGATCACCCCAATCTGGCTGAGCAGATTCACCCACCACGGTCGGATGCCGGACTCCTCGAAACCCACGATCCCACCGAGAGATTGGATACGGTATACGAGGAACCCCACCACAAGAACACCCGCGAACGCGCAAAACGGAAGCAAGCGTCTCAACACCGTTCCCAGCGGGAATTGACGCGCTATGAGAAAAGCCAGAATCAGGATCCCCATGACAGGCATCGTGACAATAATCTCTTTTGATCCGATCCCCAGAACAAAACACACGGCTGCGCACAGAAACGCAGATATCCCGATGACACGGTCGCGGCGTGACCGCTCCCCCGGATGCTCGTCAAGAAACCCAAACCGCTCCGCGGCAATCAAGAAGCTCCATAATCCGAAAACGTACCCGATCGTTGCCAAAACCGAAGCGCGGCCCGACAGGTAGGTTACGGCCTCCGTGTTGATCGGATGCAGGCCGTACAGCAGCGCGACGGCCGATGCCGGCCACATCGGTTCGCTCTCCGCCTCCGCGCCTTCCTTCTTCTCTACGCCGCTCAGCAAAGAGATCAGCTTGCGGACCAGCAGGAATACCCCTGCCACATTCAGCAGGTGATAGACGATGCTCGAAAGATGATAAATCGGCAGCGAGGGATTGACCGTCTCTGTGGAAATGTCTTGAAGACCGAATTTGTTGGAAAGATGCCAATCGATCGCGTAACTCAAAAGCACCACGCCGCGATGAAGGAAATTATGAAAAACCAGATTCATCCTCTCCGGCGTGTGTAATTTCCAGTTCTCAACGGCGTAACTGAAGTCATCGAAGTACCACGACACAGACAAAGCGGGAATATACGCCAGGAACACAAGAATCAGAATCACCGGGACGTGGATCCAGGGGTTGGTCAGGATGGGAGGGCGCTGCGTCATAGCCAAAACGATTCTTTAGATTCTTACCGGTTGCCGCGCTTTGATGAAAAATAACTCATATATACTTCACGGATTAGTGTCTGTTTCTCCGATGATCTTGCCATTTTTCGGCGATCCTAGCACGAGACTTCGAGGCAATGGTAGAGTAAGTGTTTGATGAGGATTCGATGACGGGCCGTATGCGAACGGACCGCATCAATGCAGACTTTCATCGTTTTGTGCGTTGATGGAAAGACAACAGGAGTGTACTTCCCTTCACGAGTTGCGGATCGCTCAGGATTCCTCCTATGGATCTTCTATTGATGACACCTCCCTGCAGCATGGAGCAACGATACGGAGATCTATCGGGTGCCGGCAGCGGCGCGTCCTCTTTGGGGATTTTAACTCTAGCCGCCGTGGTTCGCGCCGGGGGACGTCGCGTCTCTGTCCTGGACGCTTCCGCCGAGAACCTCTCATTCCAGCAGGCGCTTAACCGAGTCGAGGCCCTTGGACCTCGGATTGTCGGGTTGAGCATAACAACCTTATCGGTTCTCCCGGCGCAGCAATTCGCCAAAGAACTAAAGGACCGCCGATCCGATCTCACGGTGCTGATTGGAGGGCCTCACGCCACCGCGGTCCCCGAACAAACCCTTCAGAGCGGCAATCACTTCGATGTCGCGGTAATCGGCGAGGGGGAGCAGACACTGCCCGATCTTCTTGGCGTTTTGATCGACGGAGGGGATCTGTCGAAGGTAAGGGGAATCGTGTATCGGGACTCTCAAGGCAAGATAATCCGCACAGAGAATCGCGAAACCATCGTCGATCTGGACTCGCTCCCGTTTCCCGCATGGGATCTGTTATCGGGATTTCCACAGGCGTACAACCCACCCTATTTCAAAGTCCGGCGTCTTCCTTCCACATCGCTGGTGACCTCACGGGGTTGCCCGTACACATGCATATTCTGCGATACGAGCGTGTTCGGTGATCGCGTGCGCGGCTATTCGCCGGAATACCTTCTGGAGATGATCCGACATCTGGTAACCGACTATCGGATTCGAGATCTCACATTTGAGGATGATACGTTCATGCTTCTCCCTCGGCGGCTTCAGGCAATCTGCGAGGCGTTGATCCGATCCAATCTCCGCCTTTCATGGTCCTGTAACAGCCGCGTGGACCTGGTCAAGCCGGATCTTCTCGATCTCATGCGCCGGGCAGGCTGCTGGCACATCTCGTTCGGTATCGAAAGCGGCTCTCAGGCGATCCTGGACCGGCTGGGGAAACGGATCACTCTCGCCCAGATTGAGGAAGCCGTTCGCATCACGCGTCGTGCCGGAATCCGGGCGAAAGGCTTCTTTATCGTCGGCAGTCCCGGCGAAACCATCGAGACGCTGGAGCAGACAGATGAACTCATGCACCGGCTGCCTCTGTCGGACGTGAGCGTGATGTGCATGACTCCATTCCCCGGCTCGCCCTTGTCTCAGGAAGCGTCGTTGTACGGAACAATGGACAATGACTGGGCTTGCATGAACCTCATAGAACCGGCCTTTGTGCCCCATGGATTAACGAAGGAGGATCTTCGCGCGTGGCACTCGCGGCTGCTCCGTGAGTTCTATAAACAGCCGCGAATTTGGATCGACTATGCGGCCCGTGCAATCCGGCATCCGTCACCCCGTTTCATCTGGGGGGCGGTTCGGTCTGCGCTGGCGCTTCGACGGTCAGGCAAACTGTCGAAACCCGAAAACGACCGGAGCACACACAACCCGGCGCGTACATGAATAGGTTTTTCCGGCCTATGCTGGATTCGGCTTGCTATACGGAAGGAATCGATGACAACCACATCCCCTCAACGGATCCTCTTCGCGGAACCTCCCCCGCTGGATCGTTACAGGATTCCGGAACGCTTCGCCGGATGCACCTACATGCTGTATCCGCTGCCCGATCTGGCACAACTGTACCTGATGTCATACCTGGAAGGCCGGGGGCATGAGGTGGATCTGATCAATGCCGTTCTGGAGCGGTTCTCCCGAGATGAGTTCTTGCGGAGAGTGGCAGACTGGCACCCGGATGTTGTTGTGTTGCACTCGGTCATTCTCGCCAAGCCCACCGACCTGGCCGTTTTGCCCCTGTTGCTGGAGTGTGCCCCGAAGGCTCGAATCTTCTTCCATGGCCCTGAGCCGACACGGGTCCCGGAGGAATACCTGCGAGCGATCCCGCCGCAAATCTCCGAGGGTCGGGTTCTGGTTTTCCGGGGAGAACCGGAAAGGCATGTCGCCGATTATCTTGCCACAGGGGAGCCGATCGGCGCTTCCTATGTCCGCAACGGAGAGATCTGCGAAACACCGCATAGCGAGCAGTTCGTCGATTTGGACAACCTTCCCTTCACCCACCACCGCCATCCGGCCGTCCAAAGACACAAGAGAGCCTTATTCAATCCGAAATTCTCCGTTCGCCCTGTTGCGACCATCCTGGCGTCGCGTGGATGCCGGTGGCGATGCGCATTCTGTGTCCCGAATTCCGTCAGTTTCGCGCGGGAACTGGAATACGTGCGCTGTCATCCCGGAGAGAAACCTCCCGCCGTATTCGCTTCACCGGCGCGGGTTATCGCGGAGTTCCGCGAAATCGCCGAGGCGGGTTACCGGGCCGTCATGGTCATGGACGATCAATTCCTCGGGGGACGGTCCCGCACAAAAGAAATATGCGACGGGCTGCGGTCGCTCGATCTCCAGTGGGGATGCTTGTCGCGCTCGGATTATCTTGTTGATGAAGAAATTGTCCGGCTTTTGAGTGCAGCAGGATGTGTGACAATTGACATCGGGGTGGAGACTTTTTCACAACCGATTCTCGATGCGATTCATAAGGACCTGAAAGTCGAAACCATTTACCGGTCCATCTCTCTTTTGCGACGTTACGGCATCGAGCCGAAGATCAACATCATGTTCGGCACATGCCCGCTTGAGCAGGAGGAAAACATTTGTCATACGGTGGACACGCTCTTGGATTTGGACGTACACCATGTCATGTTCACTGTCGCAACCCCTTTCAAAGGAACGCCGTTCTATGAACAGGCGTGCCGAGAGGGTTTCCTGGTCGATGAAGACGACGCGATCAATCCGTTTCGCAAAAGTATCGTGTCCTATCCTCATCTTTCGCGGGAACGGTTGAACCGGCTGGTCGACCAGGCGTATCGGCGTTTTTACCTTCGTCCGTCGCAGGTTTGGTGGAGACTGCGACATGCCAGGTCGCTGCGGTCTCTTTTGTCGGACGCTTGGCTTGCTTTACGTCTGGTCACGCGCCGGTAAGTGGAGGACTGATGTTTATCGACGGTGTCGGCAGAGTCCGTAAAGCGCTCCGGCTGGGGCTGCATTTCCGTGCCCGTCACCCCCGGGAAATCCAGATCGAGCTGACAAATCGCTGCAATTTCGCATGTCGGATGTGTCCGCACACAACGGGGGCAATCCCCCGCGAAGACTTGTCGCTTGACATCCTGGACAGGCTGTTGGCTGCTACTCCACCCATCCGCAATGTTGTTCTGACCGGCTGGGGCGAACCATTGCTCCATCCGAGATTTCTCCAGGCGATCGACCGGATCGGGGATGCCTGGCCTTCTTCGAACATCCGCTTTACCACGAACGGATCTCTACTGGATGAGGAACTGGCCCGGGCGCTCGTTCAGCGGCGGGTGGCCGGCGTTACCCTATCGCTGGATCTGTGGCCGGATCAGGAGATCGCGGATCGGTCTTTCTTGCCCTTTCTTCATCCTCCATCCGAGCAGGTCGTCGACCGGATTCGGTGCCTGGCGCAAGTTCGGAACAAAATGCGAGAACCGCGTATACGGCTTCAATGTGTGGCTTCGCCGGTCATTCGCGACCATACCTTGCGGATCATCGACCTGGCGGCCGAATTGACACTCGACGAGGTGAATCTCGTTCGTCTTCTTCCCGCCCCCGATCACCTTGACGCTCGCCCACCCTGGCAGGAGGAGCAGGCGCTGCTGGCAGAACTGGCCGGTTACGGCAGGAACCGAGGCATACGTGTCTGGTCAGTGAATCGGCAACCGGCATGGCTTAGAGCCTTGATGGATGAGAAAAGGTATTGTCTTAAGACTGACGATTCGGTTTATGTCACGGTCGCAGGGGATGTCACCCCATGTTGCGACTTGCGACATAGATCGTTCGGCAATTTGCAGGAGGTATCGGGTGATATCCTGGCGGTGTGGCGCTCCCCGGCCTGGGATGATTTCTTCCACAACCAACGGTCGGTGTGTGGAGGCTGTGATGCGCTCACGAACGCTTACCTGTTGCAGCCAGGCGTTCCTTTTTCTGAGATCACAACCGATTAGGTCTTCGATCATTATAGCGTTGCAGGAATCCAATGACTGTCACTTTTCTCGTTCCCGCATTCAACGCGGAATCGACCATAGTCTCGACTCTTCAGTCCATTCTGGCTCAAGACGCTCCGGATGTCCGATACCGCATCATTGTTGTCGATGATGGTTCCACAGATTCCACACGAGATTTGGTGCGCGAGTTCGCAGCCCTGAATCCAGCCATGAGCATCGAACTGCTGGAGGGGGAGCATAAAGGCGAAGCAGCGGCATTGAACCGGGGTCTGGAACGGGCTTCGGGGGAGTACGTGGCGATTGTCGAGAGTGATGTGGTTCTGGCCCGCGATTGGGTGCGGCTGTGCCTGGAAGCCTTGCAGGAAGAAAGCGTCGCCGGCGCGGGCGGATGTCTGATCGGTGTATCGGAAGCGCCATGGATCGCCCGCCTTGCCGCAATCGAGGTCGAAGTAAAACTGGTTGACCAGCCGCGTTATGCGGCTCACATCTCTTCCGCCAACGCATTGTATCATTTCTGGGCGTTCGAGCGCATCGGACGATTCGATGAAACTCTTTACAACGCCACGCTGGATTCAGACTTCAATGCGCGGCTGATCCGGGCGGGATTCCACCTTCGCTTCGTCCGGGAGGCACAGGCAATTCACGCCTTTAAGACATCTCTTGGTGCGTACCTGGCCCGATTCTATTGGTATGGCCGGTTCCGTCCCCAGGTGACTCAGAGGTTTCTTTACCCCGCGGACCGATGGGTCGCCCTTTTGGTTCTTCTGACCGCGTTGGCCTATGCCTCACCGGTTTGCGCGTGGTGGTTTCCGTGGGCGACGGTGTGGGTGTGGTGTGGTTCGATGTCTTTCAACGCGGTATGGACTCTGCGGCTCGCGCGATTACGCTGCGACCCCGCTTTGTGGCTCTATCCATTGGTTCTCCTCTTGAGAAACAGTGCCGCCCTGGCCGGCATCCTCATCAGTCTGTTAAGGCGATGAACCGTCATTGGTTCATCTCCTTCTGTTTCTCCTCCAATTCGTGCTTGAGCAGAGCAACCTCCTGGGTCAGGTTCTTGATGTGAGTCGCATTGCGGGATAGTTCGAATGATGCTTGAAGATTGAGCAGCAGACAGATGGTTATGCCGAAGAAAAAGAGTGTCGAACTCGTGAATCCGGCGCCGATCAGCCTTGTAACGAATAACAGAGCGTCATACCAGAGCCCCAGGACGAGCATGATGGTCCCCAAGGCCAGCCAAATCACGGAATACTGCTCGAGCAGCCGCCGTTTTCTCACCATCTCAAAGATCGCGTAAAGGAACAGGACGCTGAAGATAACGGCGAAGATTTTCTGGGTGAGTGGCATGACGGTTCCTCCTGGCACTGAGTAAAGTGCGTCGATCACACGATTTCTCTCGAACGAACCCCCGCAAACAGCACCGCAAGGAGCTCCTTGATCATGTACCAGAATGGAGCACATCCTCGATGGATACTCCCCCGTTCCGGGTTCGTGTACATATATACAGGAATCTCGCGGATGGCAAAGCCGTTCCGGTGCAACAGGAGAAGCACATCGGCGTCAGGATAGTCAAATGGAAAGATATCCGTCGCCAGAAACTCGCAGGCCGATCGCTGTAATCCGACAAATCCGGATGTCGGATCGGTCACGGAAAGCCCCCACAATCGCAAAATGATTCGAAACAACCGGATGCCCAAACGCCGTAAAAGGGTGCCTGCGTAAATCGGTCTCCGGGGCGTCGGACTGGTCTCATCGTGCGGCAGGAAGCGCGAACCGACCACCACATCGGCTGTCTTCAGTCTTAACTGCCGGTGGATCTCCGGAAGAAATCGGACGTCATGTTGCCCGTCCGTGTCCATCTGGATCGCATATCGGTATCCATTCCGAACCGCGTATTTGTAACCGGTTTGAAGCGCGGTTCCGTACCCCAGATGAACGGGAAGTGATAGGCAGGGACAGCCCGCCTGACGCGCCAGATCCGCCGTCTGATCCGTGGACCCGTCGTTAATAACCAGCAGATCGTACTCGGCCTGAGTCGATACGCTGGAAAGATCGGCGAGCGTTTGCAAAATGTGGTTCGCCTCGTTGTAGGCGGGAAGAATGATAATCGTGTCTGATGGAGACATTTCCGTATAGTCCGGAGTATCGACGTCACTTTGGCTGACGGATCTACCTGGCAAGTGGCGGAATACCAAAATTGGAAAGACACTTTACCATCCGGATGCATGAATGGTAAAGCCGTGATTGAATTCCCGTCTCAGTTTGACCGGCAGGCTCTGCTTGCTCTCACAAAAAGTCCGTTGCATGATCCGAATCTCGGCGCAAAGCCTGCTATTTGCGTCCGGAATCCGTTCGGTTCTCTATCTCACGGCAATAGAGCGCCACCATTTCTTCGGCGACGCACTGCCAGGATAAGCCGGCCGGTAATGAGGATACCGGTGGAGGGGCTGTGATGACCGCTTTGAGTGCTTCGGCCAGTGATTCAACGTGCTCCGCCGGGACAACGGTCACCCCCGATACGCCGTCCAGATATTCGAGGCAACCGCAGATCTGCGTCGCAACAACCGGGCACCCCGCCGCCAACGATTCGAGAATCACAAGCCCCCAAATCTCGTAGTTGGATGGCACGGCCAGGCAGGATGCACGGGACAGTCTTTCCGCAACCACCGACGGTGATGCATGACCGCCATATACGGCTTTGCCGGCCTGCCACTCCGGTTCGACAGTGCGCAGGAGACCGAATCGAACTGTGAGCGTCTTGATATAACCGGGATCACCGTGTCCGAGGAGCAGCAATCCGGTCTCCGGATATTGGCACGTGACGAGGGACCAGGCTTGCAGCAGCGTATCAAGACCTTTGATGGGATCGATTCGGCCTGCAAACAGAAGAGCGGGAAACGGCGGTTTCCGCATCGTATTCTCACGAGAACACCCCGCCGGACTGAACCCGTGGGGGATGACTCGTATCTTCTTCTGGCTGACACCCAGGCGTTCAATCTGCTCGGCTTCATGGGTACAGACTGCATGGAAACAGGCGGTCTGAGATGCAAGCCGGTGACCGATCGCGAGATCGAAAATCCTTTTCAGCGCTCTCTTCCCGACGGAGCACGGTGAAAAGAGCGATCCGTGGGTTGACACGACAAGAGGGATGCCGCGCTCGCGGGCAAAAGCGGCTGCCGACAAAGACAGTCCGGTACGAAACTCATGGATGTGAACCACCTGCGGGATCTTCTCTTCTGCTGTCGTATTCAACTGCCGTAAAAAGCCGGGAGTTAAATAGGCCCCGATACGCGAAGACCAATGAGCCGTTCGCGAACGATAGTAGAAAATCTCCAATCATA